>PDWI01015180.1_pt1 | contig 12541 bp, 6 predicted proteins | sample 1430891 | NCBI WGS metagenome assembly PDWI01 (sample SAMN01162508, study PRJNA174530) | Oral metagenome, whole genome shotgun sequencing project. | biome: Marine environment; feature: Marine mammal; material: Swab sample of the gingival sulcus; isolation source: swab sample of gingival sulcus... | reverse complement strand
CAAGCAGTCTGTCGCGCTCATATGCCTGGTAGGTTTCACCTTCAGGGATTTTCTTCAGCCATAAATGGGCTGTTTCAACATCACCGCTTTCCAGATAGATACGGGCAATGTCGATAAAGGCGGCGGTGGACAGTTTTTCCCAGGAAGCGATGCGGGTTTTTTCGAAAAGCTCGGCATCCTTGATCTGTTTGGCCAGTAACTCAATCAGTAACAGTTGATGACGCTTGCCATATTCATCTTTTTCCTTATCAGCCCTTTTTTGAATAGTCGTAATCATGGCGCGGATAACATTTTCAGGCAGACATTCGGCGGCACAATCAATCAGGGTGTCCCGGACACCATAATTATCCTTTTGAGTTACCTTGAGAATGATGTCTGCAATTTTATCCTTTTCAGGACAACGTGCGGCATAGTCTACAAACAGCTCTAGGGCGGTATAGCGGAACACATCACCGATAGTGCCGCTGGAGTCATCGCATCGCCCCAGAACGCTGTTGTCGGCTTCGTAGAATGCTGCGACCAATTCAGCTCCTGTAAGGGGATCATCCACACCGGCTTTCAAATCCTGAAGCAGCATTTCAAGTTTCCTGGCAAAGCTGGGAGCGCTTCGCCAATCAACAAACCGCCTCCGTCGCTTTAGCCCGGAAAGTTTCCGTTTAAACCGCTGAACATTTTCTTTTGGTGTGGCAATCAGCTGTTCAATCAGGTCATTGGCCTCGACTGAACGCAAGGCCAAATCGAGTAGGGCATCGGCGAGCGCATCCGCACCGAGATCAATCAGTTTTTGTTTACGAAAATCAGGCATGAGGGGTAATTCCTCTGGTTTTTGTACAGCCCGGGCCAGAGAGTAAAATGTAGCCTCTGGCGTTTTACCATTGCTTGACCACAAGCCAGCTTTTATAATCCGATCGGTGATTTCTTTGGCATGGAGAGGCTTTCCAGTGTCCTTCAAAATTTGTATGGCTGCGTCTTGAACGTTCATAGCGTTTACCTGACTCGAGCGCGTTCACGCAGCGCGATTTGGTTGAGTGTTCGTATCTCTGAATACAAGGATGCGTGTTCACTATGATAAACACAGAGACTAATGCAGTAATCCTGCAAAAAATTGTCATCGATTATCTTAACCCATCTATTCCTGTTGATCAGAGCGATGCTCAAAGATGTGAACGGGTTATTAGTCCAGTGTGTATGGGTAAGACTTTTGACTGCTTTCTGATGGCACCCTTTACTGCGGAGTGTGACCTTTGGATCAAAATCCAAATGATATTTGTTCTCGATTGAAGCCTCGCTTTGATCTTCATTAAGTACTGAGATCCTAGAGATGACATCCTCGGGGGACACTGTGTGAAAAACTTTAAATTCCAGACTGTTTCCCAGATAATAATCTCCACGGCTACGCCTAACAGGCGGGTTATAAGTCAAAACAATTGAAAATATCCGGTCACCTTTGGTTGCAAAAAAGCTTTCAGGAAGTTCGACTTTGAAAACCTTGGCCTGATCAACTTGTATTGAGCTTTCTTCAAAAAATAATACTCTATTGTTGAAGGAAGAGATTGCTTTGGCATGATCAGGAACTCCATAGCCGATCGTCATAAGTCTTTTTTTCTCAGCTTCTTCCTTTTTCTGCGCTTGCCAAAAATCCTTATTGATTGGTTCTGGATAGCTTGCGGACTGAAGAACGAGATTTTTAATAAAGTTGGCGCTTTTATCTGGATAACTATTTGAGACAAGTGTGCAGCTACGAGCAACTTTTGGAGCTGAAAAGCTACTCCCAAAATCAAAAGAAAACAATTTATTCGGGTATTGGCTTGAGAGGACAGGGATTTTACCTCCGTTATTAACACGAATACGACCAAATTCTTGGCTCAAAATAAGATTGCCACCGTAGTCAACCAGCTCTGGCTTGATCATGCCGTTGATTCCAGGTCCAGTTCGAGTAAAAGGTGAAGGTTGATGTTCTGCTGCTATCGGGGTAAAAATCTCATCCTGAGATTCCAAAGATGAATTTGGTGCGATTCGCGGATTGTTCGCTATAGAGCCAACAGTAATAGCCAACGCAGATGTGGCCGGATTGATTAAATTGAAATCAGAAATTTTTTTATTAAAGAGGTACTCGGGATATTGGTTCACCACACCTGCAATATCGCCGAATCTTTCTAGCGGATCAATGTTGCCGGATGAAACAACAAAGACAACGTCATCATATTCACGAGCAATTTCATCAATGAGGGATGCTAACGGAGGCTGCCTGAACTCTGATTTATGCCAAACCTCTAGCTTGTTCCCTAATGAGATATTAACAACTCGAATTCTGTTATCCTTGTTACCGAGAAAGTGGTCGATGGCGTCTTGAAACTGATGCTCCATCAACTTTTCAGGGTCATATTCAGAGTAAACGCCACCACTGAAATCTTGCACCGCATACATAACTTTGGCTGAGAATATCCAGTTATGAGCGTGGAACTGTTTTTTTGTGATGCATTGCTCAATATCACCATACAGAGCACACCCCGCAACTGCGGTTCCATGACCTGCCTTGTCGACAATCTCTGCTTCAACGGACTGAAAATTGGCCTCATCACCCAATGCATTTTTTATTAGTGGATGGCCTGAGACAACACCCGAATCAATAATTAAAATGCCAGTTGCAGATTCTGAAGGGGATAATATTTCCAAATCTTCTATATCTTGATTGAATATCTCAAAGGGGTTAAAGGATGGCAATGGCGGTCGGCTGACACGCGCCACTTCTTTGAGTTCAATAAGCTGCTGGTATGCCGCAAAGTCTAATTTAACCCGTATTAGAGCAAACGAATTTCTAATCAGCTTATCCGTAACTCTAAGGTTTTCTATTGCGCCTGGTAAATTGGTGATAAACCCGTCAAGCTGGTCATCAGACATTCGCCATAGCTCCACATCAATGTAAGAGTCTTCATTCTCTAGGAGCGGAGCCTCAGAAATAGATGGTGCAATTTTCTTTTCGACAGGAATATCCTCAATCTCACTGATGGCATTGAAAAAGTCATATTTTGTTGCTCCGCCCTCACCATCTTTCCCATGAGAATCAAGTCTGGTTCGAAACTCTTCCAGCTGTTCATCAGATGCAAAAACTACCCAATAACCCTTTTTATCCTCAGCAACAGATAAAACGTCCAGCCCCATTTTGAGCAGTTCTTTCTCAAATGTGATTGTGTCGATCTTGTCGTTAACATTAATTTCAAAAATGAGGTGTGGATTAAGCCGCCCCTTGTACTGCTCTTTTAACTTGGAAAAGTTGTGTGATATTGCCTGAGCTTTTCTAATTTGCGTTTGTGAATAGTCTCTTTTGGATCGGCCCTCAGGGAGTGTATATCCGCCGCCGCCACCACTTTTTTTTCGTTCAAGGTCGGCTTTAAATTCAGGCAAAGGAAGGTGTTCAAGCTTATCCATGTATTAGCCTAGCCCTCCGTGCTGTTTTTTATTGATTTCCTGTCGAGAAAACGCTTCGTAGCAAAATCAATATCAGCCTTTGAAAGCTTGGATCTTCCCTCTAATATTGACCTTTTCATTGCCTCATGGGCAACCATCTTTATCTCAGATGGGGCCAAGTCTTTCATTTTTGAGGCAATTGATTCCAACTTGAAGTCATTTTTAGGAATCGGTTTCAAAAACAGATCCAAGAGTTTAAGACAGTCCTCTGACGTTGGGTTCTTGTAAAGGACCACTTCATCGAATCGCCTCCATATAGCAGGATCAAGAATATGATGGTGATTCGTTGCCGCAAAAATGAGGCTTTCACCTTCAAATGAATCAATCATCTGCAGGAAGTTATTTACTACCCGTTTGATTTCTCCATGTTCGTAATGGTCATCTCTATTTTTGCCGATGATATCGACCTCATCAAACAGAACAACCCAGATACCACTTTTAATAAAATCAAAGACTTTCCTTAGATTTGTGGCTGTCTCGCCAAGGTAAGAAGAGATAATTGCATCGAATTGGATCTGGACCAATGGGAGCCCAAGTACGGAACTGATCACTTGCGCAGTAAATGTTTTACCAGTCCCCGGAATACCGCAAAGCAGAACCTTCGATTTTGGCAAGAGGTTATAGCCCTTCAGTATATCTGACTCTTTAAACTCCTGAACAATTTGCTTAAGTATAGATTCCGTTTCAGAAGGCAGAATCAGCTTTTCCCACATATGGTCAAACGACTTTATTGACAGCAGGGGGAATCCACTCTCGTTATCGCGTGGAATTGGTATGTCTGTTTTGAATCGAGTACAGCCATTTCGGTGCGACGCGGGCTTGCTTTCAAAATTCAAAGCCTCTTCAAGTTGCTTTGCCAGCACATGATGATTTTTCCGCTTCTCACGTTCGATATACTCTTGTGCCACCCGTATAAACTCATCACGCTCACCCTTGTTAAAGGTAAGGAAGAGTTTTTTTATTATTTCTCCTGATGAGTTCATCTTTAAGTCCTCCCGTGCCTTGCGCCCTTATATCTTTTGCAAAAAATTCTCTACATAACTCCATTTCACCAAGGCTCACTGAGTTTGCTCACGATGTCGCGGCGGGATAAAACGGACGCGCAACGTTCCCATAAGTGTGCCTCAGGATCGATGGTTCCACGGTATTTAACGGAAAAAGCGTCCTGTGCTCTTTTCCTTTCGTGCATGTATTCATTCATGCGGTTTTTCAGCTCTTCCTCATCATCAATCCATTCATCATCGATAGTGTCCGGGATACTGCCAAAGATGTCATAGGTGTCACGCAGGCGTTCAGACAGGACGTTGTAGACCTTTTCATCCTGTGTTTCGCTGTAGACAAGGTTGAGCATATCGACAAACTTGCGCGATTGCCCGAATCGCTTGATCCGCCCAAGTCTCTGTTCAAGGCGGGAGGGGTTCCATGGAAGATCGATATTGATTAGCGTCCCTAATGTCTGGAGGTTTAATCCTTCACACGCGGCATCCGTTGCGACCACCAATCTGATCTCACGTGTTCTAACGGCGGCCTTGATAACTTCACGTTCGACGCTGTTAAACTGGTCTCCTCTAAAGAGTCCGCTTTTCCCAACTCCGGCATATACCGCCACGACTTCGCCTTTGAATGACTTTGCCAGCTCTCTTGCGATCCATTCTGCCGTGTCATAATACTGGCTGAAGATAATGCACCCGTGCTCGAGCCATGTTTTTCCATCTGTCCTGAATTCAGTTAAGAACCATTTCACAGTATTGAGCTTTGAATCGACGGCTTCAGTACGAGAAAGCTGAGTCTCAATTTCTTTAAGACAGGCAATTTCTGCAGGCGTCATTTCCGACAGGATGTGTTCTACTTTTTCAACACAATCCTCATCCTCATTGGAAATAGAATGCTTGAGCATTTTTTGTGCGGTTTTAAGGCCAGAGGTAAAGCTGGAGCAAATACGCTGCAACATTAGTGACTTCATAAAACCACCGGCCTTGGTACGTGATTGAAGGAGCTTGCTAAACTCCTCTGCTTTTTCATAGGCCACCTGGAATGGTGTATTAGTGGGAATCCCTAGTCCAACGAACCTCGCCTGATACTGAGCAAGATTGCGAGTAACTGGATGGGTGTTAACCCCAACTTTTTCCAACAAGCCATCATCCTCAAGCTGCTTCCGTTTTCGCAAAACAGTGTGTCGCAATACCGGATTGTTTTCTTTGAAAAAGCCGGGAGTCAGACACTCGGAAAGCCACATATTCTGAATCATATAGTCCAGGTCTTCAAACCGATGGGCGCAGCAGAATGACTTAGGATCAATCGATAAATAGTCGCGAATCTGCTGAACAATATGGTGCTCATTCGCAGGCGGCAAAGGATTGCTCAACCACCGCCAGACTTCCTGCTCAGATGTGACTTGCTTCTTACCTGTTACCAGTGGGATTGCCTGTTCATGCTCCAGCCACGGAGATAAAGCATCTCCCAAAACGAACTCCGCACTGCTATTGAGTATACCCAATAGATCCCACAGTTCACGCACATCTGTTTGAATCGGCGTGGCTGTACCAAGAATCAAATGCCGGGTTCGTTTTCCCATCTGTCGCATGAAGGCAAGAAGGTTATTTGGTTCAGATGCTTTTTCCCCCAAACCACCCCGCACACGCGCTTTGTGTGCTTCATCCAGAATGACCATGCCGAATTTGTTTTTCAAAAGCATTCCGGCTTCTTTTACAAAATCGGCTTTTTCTCGCTGGTGCATGATTAAACCGGTCGAAATAATGGCGATTCTGTAAGGGCATTTTTTGATGGATGTGGCATCTCCACGCGATGATAGGATCTGTCCCTCAACTCCAAGCCATACTTTTTTCTGGGAAGACCAGACAGCGGCAGGAATTCCAAGTTTATCCATCATTTCAATTTGCCACTGAATCGTCAAGGTGGAGGGCGCAAGAATAAGAACCGGTCCATCATCCAGAAGGGCGCTCACCAAAGCACTGGTAGCCATTGACAGGGTTTTACCCACGCCAACCTCATCGGCCAACAACAGACGAGCTTTCCCATAAATTTCGCGATGTTCAAGGAACATGGTCACGAAGGATCGCTGCCACGGCTGCAGTTGCTCACCACCTCGATATATTGGCGCTTCCGCCATAGCAGCGGCCGGGACCTCTTCGGGTTTCAGGACCTCAACCGTTACTTCCCGGCGGTTTGCTACACGATTGATTTCTGCCAGAATCGCCTCTGGAAGAGGCACACCATCGCTCCATAAAGCCCAGAACTCTTTTTCTACCCAATCCGCACTCGTATCATCGTCATCCTGCCAGACCAGCTCGTAATTGTGAGCAAAGGCGCTTTTTGATTCGTTTACTGAACCGATAAATGATTTACGGCTTCCATCCGGGTAATGAATAACACCTGCTTTGCCATGTAGGAATAGTCGTTCTTTCGGTACCACCCGTATTTCGACATTGCCGGACTGCAACAATTGATCGAGGATTTGGTAACGCTCTTTTTTCAAAAAAGCTTCAGCTTCCACATCGACTTCATTCCAACGTTCCTTCAGGGCCATATTCCTTCCAGTCGCCACCTGAAAATCAGCCAGATCCAGTTCGGAATTGCAAATGATTTTTACCTCGGGAATTTGTGCAATTTCTTCACCAATCAGCTCGAAAATTGAACTCCTGAAATAACCCGCAATGCGGAAATATTTGGCTGCACCCTTGAGTGATGCAGCCAAAAACTCCGTATCCAATCTTTCCGTTCGAGATGAAAAACGCCGAATTGCCATTGCTTACAATCTCTGGTTTCTGATGGCTTCTGCCAGCACACGCGCGCAGCTTGCTTCCGCGTCGGGCTTAAATGCCTTCGTAGTTTTCAGACCTTCCCGTTTTTCTGCGAGATAGTCCGCTATTTTTGCCAGCAGGGTTTTGTTTGGAAGATAGTTCGGGCAGTTTTCCATTAAGTGAAGCAGCACATCATCCACTTCCACCTCTTTTGAGAGCTCAAACAGGGCATAAAGCAGCGCTCGAAGGGGGGTTCCGGTAATTTCAGCATCGCCCGACATCATCGCACTTTTGAATTCCGTTGACAATTTCAGGCGTGCCGAGTTGGCCTTGGACGCATCACTCATCAACTGATCAAAGTGATGTACTTTGAAGGCTTTGGCAAAGTTCTGGTAGTTATCCAGCCTCTTGGCACCCTGATACTCCATCTCCGTCATTTTGAGATAGAACCGCTCCACCGCCTGCAATTTTTGCCATTCTCCTTTTTCAAAGCCTACTGGGACAAGGAACTGCACTGCGGTCTGGACAGCGAATTCAATCAATTCATCGACAAAGGTCTTTTTACCTTTCTGACGGGGAGCTTCGGACTCGATGACCATATCCTTGCCATCAATACGGGAATAAGCGGTGAGTACTTTCAGGGCAGCGGCATAGCCCTTCTGCCCCCTGGGAGCGAACCTGTTTATCCAAGCCAATCAGGGATTCAACCTGTTCTTTTACTGCATCTTCAATCTCCCAGCCCAAATCATCACGGAAGGTTTCCAGATTTTGATGTCGTTTGCGAAGAACTAAAATAACGGTTCCTTTAACATTGGCACCCTGGCGCAAAGCAGAATCCGTTTCCGTTACCACATACCATGCTGCTGTTACCTGTAACCCGCTGGCCCAAATGATATTTGCCATATCCGCCCAGATGGCTCCGCTTTGGTGGGTAAACATCAGCACTTGAATACCATTGTCCGGCATCATCTTTGTCATTTGCCGGTAAGTTGCGACCATACCTTGGCGAAATCCTTCATCTTCGCCTTTTATTGCAAGGGAACGACGACTATCCCATGTCCAATGGGCAAATTCTTTGGGAGGATTTTTGCGTAACCAGGCTATGAAGAACTCTGTAATTTCTTCGTATTTGACTGCATCACCATAAGGAGGGTCGGTAATATATATATCGTTCTCAACATCAAGCCTTTGAGCTGGATGGGAGTTTATGCTTATATTTAAGCCATCCAAAATCGGATAAGATTTGTATGAAGGGGAGAACAGCCCATCCAAAAACGAAAGTCCGCGACACCCGTAATTATAAAGAGTGTTTAAAGCCTGATTATCAAACACACTGGCCGTCTGTCCAACACCGCTTCTGGAATTCCAGCGGCTAAGCCTTGAATTATTATTTAGTACCTGTGTAAATGCGAATTTAAAGTTGGCTGAAGTGTACTTGTTAATTAACCCGTTAACTAACAACTGCCTTGGGTTAAACAGATGATGCCAGTGGGTCCAGCCGCGCTCTCTATATAGGCGTTCTGTTTCATCACCTTTTTCAATAACCATGTCGGGGAGATAGCCCTTTTCCTGCCACTCCTCGATATGTTCTCGAACGTAATGAATAACCTTTTGTTCGCGCTCCATGTCTGCATATGTTACAGCACGAAATTCCTGCTCAGCACTACGAGAGTTATTTTCAGATTTCGTCCATAAAACAGCATAAAGACGCTCCCCAAAAATATCATCTTTTCTTGGTACAATATCTCTTTTTTCCCAAAGCCTTAAATTGCTGCTTCCGCCATTATTGTCTCCGCGAATTGTTGGGATTTTTATCCGATATTCTTTCCCATCAACTACATGATACACGTAAGATTCTTGCTTAGGACCATCAGAACGAATACTTCCGGTGCTGATATAAGCAGAGTCCATTTCATCGACATATTCAACATCAACGTTATATCGCTTTCTAACAAGGTCTGGTATTAATCGGGCAACAACGGAATGACCTATACTTACTAAATTTGGCAAAAGAGGAACTTTCCAGCCAGTCTCGGGGCACGTTACTTCCACACAGTATAAAAAAGCTTTAGCATACCAACCGTGACCATCATCTTCAACACCCAATTCATTGAGTTCATGACGGACCTTTTTCAAAACCGTTAATTGTTCTTGTTTAAAGTCATCATTTAAAGAGCGGCCACCAACTATATGTAAGCCCCCCCAAGTAAGCATGCAAGCAACTGGATTTAAATCCGATGCATATACATCGCATCCAAGACGGGCCGCTTCAAAAGGAATTTGCCCACTACCACAAAAAACGTCAGCAATTTTTGGGCGACGACCAAAACGGGCAACACCCAGCTGATTTAAAAGTTCAGGAAAAGAAAATGCTGATGTTCCCAAATGAGCGTTTACACGCTTCCAGATATGTCCAAATAATAAACTACTAATCTCTTCAGGACGCTTGGCCTTTTCAACTTGTTCTTTATAGGGAAGAACCAAAAACTCACCGACAAGATTACGTTTTGAAGGCGGAAGCTTTTCTTCCAGCCGTTTTTGCATGGTTTCTGAATCCATACCCATTAGCAACTCAAAGATCTCTAAATCTCTGAGCCGGTTATCTGTCGCGGGAAGTAGTGATCCAAGAATACACGCTTTATTGAGGATTAAGGGTTTTCGTCCTTTCCAGTAACTGCCTAAAGGAGTAAGCGTTTTGCTTTGGCGAGCTTCCTGTTCTTTAAAGCTTTCAGCAGAAATCTTTTGCACCGGAAAGAGATGTTCAATCAGTGCCGGTTTATCTTTCCATGCAAAGGGTTTCAGTGCCATTAGATATCTCCCTTTTCTATAAAATCAAACAAAGGAAAAATCTCTTGCTGTTTGGGTTTATTATTTTTCGTCTTAGGCTTCTTTTTTGATGAAAGCTTAATATTGGTTCCATCAGATAAGGCGCAGTAAAGCGCTTTTCGCCAGCCTCTCTGGGACTGGTTATCGTGCCCAGCCTCAGATGCGGTTTTACTATACAGCCACCAGCGTTCTTCGGGCCGTAATGCCTGCCATTTTTGGGCGATCATAAGGCACTCTTGAGGAGAGGCATGCTCTGCGGCCCAGCCAAGGACACAAAGCTCCCGCCCCAGAAAACGATCCAGTTTAACTATTCCAGTGGCCCATTTTCCAATACTCTGTTTTTTGGCTTTTAACCGGGCATTAAAGTCACGTCTGGCATCATCCCGGATTTTGGTCCAAAGCTCACGCGCCAGAATCAGTCTGCATTCAACTGTTTCACGGCGAGCTTCATCACCGTCAAAACCAAAATCTTCAAAAATGCAAATGGCATCGCGGGGTGCAGCCGGGATCTCCACATAAAAATGGTGCATTCCAAATCCTGCTGGCGCTCCAAAATCCATGGTTTTTCTCATTTTTGTTCTACCTCGCCATTGCCTATCTCTATACCGAGCTGTTTGGCAAATTGCTCCAGATCGTAACCCGTCTGTGTATAGGCCTTTTTAAAAGTCATAACCACAGGTGCATCCGGGCTCAGCAGGGTTTGAAGATGTGCCAGTTCCGCTTCGAGAAACTCGGCGCTAAGCTTCATTTCACCGAGGGAAAGATGTATTGCCTTTGGTGCAGATCCCACCATCAGCATAACCTGTTCAAATTCGATGTTCTTTTCTTTTGCTATGTTAAGTCCTTTATATGTCTTGGATGCGTTATCCAGACGTTTTGGAGAGGGGCTATATAGGGTAGCGGGTTCTGCTACTTTTAGACTGATCTTGTCGGAACCGGACTCTGAAAAAGTAAAGTTACGTTTTTCTTCAAGACCATCACATTCAGCAAAGACATATACGGTCGTTTCTTCATCACCCAGCTGGATTGGCCCCGTGTATTCCACTCCATTCCTGGCTTCTGAGCCGTCCAGCGTATATTTGATTGAACCTTTCGGAGCAACGAACAGCTCAACCGTTCTGGAAAACTTGTCAAACCTGTTGCGCAGTGTCAGTCGGTTCTTCCATGTTTGGGGGGCACCGGTCAGGTTTTTCCCGGTTGGATCAACTGCAAGAAACTGAACGCGCAGCGCCTTTGTCGCCAATGTATTCTCACTCAATACCGGACTGCTTTCAGAAACCTCACTATCTTCAGCAAAATGGATTCGAGGACTGTTGCCCGCATTTGCCACATCAATTTTTAACCGCACCGTACCTGAATCATCAGGGGAAGACTCTTCACTGATAATGACTTCTGTTGTTTTGGGTTTAGGCTTTTTGGTGATATACCCGTTGCCTAAGTCTTCCCAGACACCACGCTGGTAAGCTTCAATAGCCAACTGATCAAACCCACGGCCTGGAAGCCATGGCATCTGTGTTTTTTGCTTGATTTTATCCAGCAAATCTGTTTTACGAACCTCGTCTTGAACGCCGAAAAGCAGAGACTCGGCTCTGGCACGGAGCGCATCAAAGTTATCAGTGATCTGTGTGTAAAGCTTGATGGGGTCAGAGGTGAGTGTCTTTATAACCTGCCGTTCACCATTATAAGGCTCATTGGATGGATAGGTGCTATCAAGTGCTTTCGGACGCAGCACATCTTCTCCACGGTTGTTTCCCGGAAAGAGCAGCTTGTCAAAGACTGCCAGAACGGTGGTCTGGAAATCCTGCTGGTACTGGGCCTTCTTTTCATCCAGTTCTTTTCGTTGCGGGTGAGAAGCTTGTATTTCGTTGTCAGCCTTTGTAACAGCATAGACATGACGGGCCGCTTTCTCGATACTGGCGATAGATGATTTATCACCGGTCAAAACGAGTACATTGTTCTTGTTGATCAATCCTTTGAAAAAGTTGGCAACAACTCCCGGAGGCGTCTTTCCATCCGGACTGATAATTAAGAGAGCACGGCCAGTCTTTAAAACCGCTTCGGCATCATCCATTTCCGGAAGAGGCAACACCTTCTCATAAGCTTCTTTGGTTGCCGGTTTATACATCTCTTCAAGGCGATGTCGAATCAGTTCATCAACCTTGTTTTGAGGAGCCTTGTCCGCATAGCCCTGCAGCTTTTTAGTTAAATTTTCCTGATGGCTGAAATAATTCCGCCCTTCCTGGGTTTGATGCAGATACCAGGCTGATTTCTGGAGTTCGGTAAATGCAGCCCGGTAATCACTTCCCTGATGATTCGGATCAATCAAACACTCAAGCATCTCGCTCTCGGTAAGCCCTTTTACCGAATTAACGGCAGTGGAAAGGCTAGCTGTAAGAAGAAGGGTACCAACTTGCTTTGCGTAATGGTTACCGTTGTTGATGTCGATGATCTGAGCATGAGCACTGTCAGTAGAATCCCACAGATCT
>PDWI01010800.1_pt1 | contig 12541 bp, 13 predicted proteins | sample 1430891 | NCBI WGS metagenome assembly PDWI01 (sample SAMN01162508, study PRJNA174530) | Oral metagenome, whole genome shotgun sequencing project. | biome: Marine environment; feature: Marine mammal; material: Swab sample of the gingival sulcus; isolation source: swab sample of gingival sulcus... | reverse complement strand
GGGAAGAGCTTTTGAGCGCCTGCCGGATCTGTCCCTGTAACTGCGGAGTAAACCGGCTCAAAGGGCAGCTGGGGGTCTGCGGGCAGGGAGCTGCTCTCCGGGTGGCCCGGGCGGGGCTGCATTTTGGAGAAGAGCCGCCGCTGAGGGGGCAGGGCGGCAGCGGCACAATCTTTCTAAGCGGCTGTGCCATGAAATGCCCCTTTTGTCAGAATTATCAGATAAGCCGGGGCGGTCTGGGACGGGATTTAAAAGAAGATGATTTTGTTCAGCTCTGCCTGGCCCTGCAGAACGCCGGCGCGGAAAATCTGAATCTGGTAACACCTTCACATATGACTGTTCAGCTGGCAGAGACGCTTCGCCGTGTCAGGAGTGCCGGGATGAATTTACCTGTTGCATGGAATTCCTCGGGTTATGAGAAAATTCAATCTCTGGAAATAATTGCCGGAGAGGTGGACATTTGGCTTCCTGACTTAAAAACCCTCAGTGAAGATGCCGCCGGCCGCTGCTACGGCAGGCCGGACTATCCGCTTTATGCCTCTCAGGCTCTTCTGTTTATGGCCGGCCGGGGAGCGGTTGAAACCGATGAAGAGGGGCGCATGCTCCGGGGGCTGATGGTTCGGCATCTGGTGCTGCCGGGAGAAATGGCTTCTACCCGGAATGTTTTGAAATGGTTTGCCGAGCACCTGGCGGGAAAAGCCTGGCTTTCCTTAATGACTCAGTACACACCTGTGCGTATTCCCGGGGAAAAGCGCGGCATACCCGGCCGCAGACTCAATTTACGTGAATACGGCAAACTTCTGGATATGCTGGAAGAATACGGTATAGAAGACGGGTTTGTACAGGATCTCTCTTCCACCGGCATCGGTGTGCCCGATTTCAGGGAAGTCAATCCTTTTGGTGATGATCTGTTCCGCCCTGTTCAGGGTGCGATGGTTGTGCCTTCAAACTCCTGACCATTCATAATGGCCTGCAGATTTTCCAGATTGCGTCCTTCCGCGGCTATGATGGTCAGTCCCAGTTCGGCGGCGCGCGAGGTTGCCACCGGATCAAAAGGAATGTTGGCTCCCGGGCGCCAGGTGTCTCCGGCCATTTTTTTATATTCGTCCCATGTCAGCCGGTCCAGAGGTTTTGCATTTGGATTGATTTTCGGATCGTCATCGTAAATTTTGGCAATGTTGGAGAGCATCAGAATGGTGTCGGCTCCAAAGCGTTCGGCCAGAAGAACCGCGTCGTTGTCGGTAGAGAAGCCCGGTTTCCAGCCGGCGGCCATAAGCACCCGTCCGGTAAAGGAAAAATCGGACGTCGGGTCGGTTACAACCGGATCCGGGCAGAGCGGCCCCAGAAGCGCTCTGAGGAGTTCCGCGTTCAGCCGGGTGGCCATTACGCCTATCCAGTCCAGAGATTCATGCGGAGTATCGGGTTTCAGCTCGCGTACGGCCGACTGCCATGCACGGGCCGCGCCGCCGCCGCCGACAATAATAATGGCCTGCCGGGAGAGGTCTTCTTGAAGCCAGGTTTCCAGAAAAACCAGGAATTTCTTCAGGAATGCTGTGTCGGGAACATCCGGGGCTACAATGGAGCCGCCAAAATCGAAAACGGTTATATTCTGCGCGGTCATGGGTCACTCCTCATCTCCGGATATTACCGTTCCTTGAAAGGGAAGTATAGACGGCTGTGCTGCCGGCGGGATTTATGCTTGCGTGCGGGGGGGCGGACGCGGTTATCTGCGGCTGTGCTGCCGGCGGGATTTATGCTTACGCGCGGGGGGGGCGGACGCGGTTATCTGCCGGTCTGCCGCCGCGGAGGATGCCCTCTGATGGTCTTGACGCTGAAGGTTGCTAACCGGATACTGTAAAGGAGAGGTTATGTCCTTTGAATCGTTGTGTTTTTAACCGCTTTATAGCGGTCTTTTCTGTATTTACAGCTCTTACGGCCGGTCTCTGGGCCCAGGAAACGGCGTCGCGTTTTTTTGATTCGGTTTCGAGCCGGTATGAATCAATAAACGATTACACCGCCAGGCTGGTTATTTCCGGTTCTGACAAGTCCCGGCAGGTAGCAGAGGTTATTTACAAAGCGCCGAATATGCTGCGTCTGGATTTTTCCGAACCGAAGGACATGGTTATGGCGGTTGACGGGGAAACTCTCCGGGTATGGGTTCCGGATCTGCCGGCGGCTTTTGAACAGCCGTTGAGGCGCAACTCTCAGGCTGCCGGGGTTCTGGCCGCCGGTTCCCAGGGGCTGGAACTGATGAAAAAGTATTACACTGTTGCCTATGCCCAGTCGCCCAGTCCTGTTCCGCTGGATCCGGGTTCTTCCGAGTATGTTGTAAAACTGCGGCTGGTGTGGAAATCAAACAATGAAGGATTCAGGCAGCTGGAGCTCTCTATTGATAATGACAAGCGGATACGCCGTATTGTCGGTATTACAACCGGGAATGAAGTGGTGCAGTTTGATTTTACAAATATAATGATTAACCGGGGTATCCCTGCAGCACGGTTCCAGTATGATCCCCCGCCGACAGGTAACACAATTGAAAATTTTCTGTTTGATCCGGAGAGCTGAAATATGAAGTCGTTGGGTGATACTCTGAAGGATGCGCGTGAATCGCGGGGCATCTCCATGGATCAGGCTGTCCATGAAACAAATATTTCCCGTAACTATCTGGAGGCTCTTGAAAATGAAATTTTTGAAGAATTTCCGGCGGATGCTTATCTGGTAGGTTTTTTACGGAATTATGTTGATTTTCTGGGACTTGATCAGGAAAAAATAATCGGCCAGTTCCGTAACTACAAGCTCAGCGAACAGCCTACCCCCATTGAGCAGCTGGTTGGTCCGCCCAAAGGCGCCCGTCTGCGCAAGGCACTTCCCTGGGCAGCGGCGGCTCTGGCTCTTGCGGCTTTGGGAGTGTTTGTTATACCCCCTCTTGTCAAGAAGATAAGCAGCATCCGGGAAGAACAGATTCAAAATGCCGCTTCGGAAGAACCGGAAGTGCCGCCGGCCAGGGAAATCCGGCCGGAGCTGCCTTTCTGGGAAGGCGAGGTGCGTCCCGGGGATATACTTATTCTGGAAGAACCTGCCGGAGAAAAGCAGTTTACCATTGATGCTTCTGAAAAGCGTCTGACACTTTCCGGCTCTGAGGCGGAAAATTACACCCTTTTGATGGGCGAAGAGCTTTTTATTCCCGGAGAAAGCAGTAAACCGGCCTGGCGGGTGTATCTGAAAGATTTCGGACTGCCGGGCGGCGGCGGTATTATTGAAGTGCATCTTCAGGAAAATCTTCAGCAGGAAGATGGTTTGGATGAAGAAATACCTCAGAGTGCACCTCCCAGCGGAGAGGCTGAACGTCTCAGGGACAGCCGGGTTATACTCAGTGCCGCAAAGCCCGAACGCTATACTTTGAATGTTGCTTTCCGCGACTATGCCCTGGTCCGCTACAAGGTGGACAATCAGGAGCCCCGGCAGGCATTTTACGCGAACGGAGAGAATCTCCGGCTGGAAACAGAGCGGATTCTGACACTCTGGATTTCTGACGCGGGAGCCATGTATGCCCGGATTTCCGGAAACGATGTTCCTCTGGGGGGCAGCGGCGAAGTTTCGGTGTATCAGCTGCGGTGGGTTCTCAACGAGGATACGGGAAAATACGATCTGACGGCTCTGCCTTTGTACTGATATGCCTGAAAGGGATGTATCTTTCCGGAATGCAGCTCAAACTGACGGTCTGAAAGTACCCGGTCATTTTTATATTGAGAACCTCGGCTGTGCGAAGAATCAGGTTGATGCCGAAACAATGATTGCCGTACTGAAGAAGGCCGGGTGGGTGTATGCTGCTCAGCATCCGGAAAAGGCCGATCTCATTATTGTGAATACCTGCGGTTTTATCCGGCCGGCTCAGGAGGAATCGGTGAATACGCTGCTGGGCGTTAAAAAGGACTATCCCGGCGCGAAGGTGCTGGCTGCCGGATGTCTTTCGCAGCGCTGGGCCGGAGAACTGGCAGAGCTTATACCGGAACTGGATGGTGTTTTCGGCAACCGTTCTCCCCGGCGTGTGGCGGAAACTCTGGAAGATGTCTTTGAGGGACGGCGCCCGGTCTTTGTGCCGGATGCGGATAAGAGCGGAATGGAAATTGCGGAAGGAACGGCTGTTCACCGGCAGGACTTTTTCGGGTTTAATCGATCGGTTTATGTTAAAATTGCTGACGGCTGTAACCACCGCTGCCATTTTTGCGCCATTCCCCTTATTAAAGGCCGTTTGAAAAGCCGTTCGGCTGATGATGTTCTGGCCGAGGTAAAAGGTCTGTTGAGTAACGGAGCCTACGAGCTGAACTTCGTTGCTCAGGATCTGGCGTCTTTCGGCATGGATGCCGGTGAATCATCAGGGAAGGGACTGGTTGGTCTTCTGCGGAAAATTCTGGATTCCGCGGGCAGCCGCAGCAATTTCTGCATCCGTCTGCTTTACCTTCATCCGGATGTTTTTCCTTATGAGCTGCTGGATCTTATGGCTTCCGATTCCAGGGTTCTGCCGTATCTGGATATACCGTTTCAGCATGCTTCGGAACCGGTGCTGCGGGAAATGGGCCGCGCGGGGAATATTGAAAAGTATCTGGCTCTTGTTGAGAATATCCGCGCCAGGCTTCCTGACGCGGTTATACGTTCCACTTTTCTGGTGGGACATCCCGGAGAGGGCCGCCGGGAGTTTCGGGAGCTTCTGGATTTTCAGGAAAAGGCCCGGCTGGACTGGCTGGGTGTTTTTCCGTGGTCGCGGGAAGAGGGAACTCAGGCTGCCCGGAGAAAGGGTTCCCTGGCGGCCCGGCTGGGCGCCGGTGCGGCCGGACGGCGGAAAAAAATAATTGAAGAACGTCAGCAGCTTATCAGCGCGGCTCAGCTGGAGAGGTGGATGGGCCGGGAAATTGAAGTACTGGCGGAAGAGCCTGTGGAGGGTGAAAACCTCACACTGTGCCGGGGATTCATGAACGCTCCGGAAGTAGACGGCTCTGTGGTTGTGCATGCGCCCCATGTTCAGGAAGGCGATGTATTAAGTGTGCGGATAAGCGGTTTGAGCGGTCTGGATTTACAGGCTGTTCCCGTTAAGAGACCCATTCGATGAGCAGCGAACCTCTCTGGCTTAAAGGTCTTAACGACGCACAGAAAACAGCTGTTATGCACGGGGCGGATCCCCTGCTTATTCTGGCCGGAGCCGGTTCCGGTAAAACCCGGGTGGTTACTTCCCGTATTGCATGGATGGTTGCTGAAAAAGGTTTTGACGCCTCTTCCATTCTGGCCCTTACTTTTACCAATAAAGCCGCCGCGGAAATGAGGCAGCGGGTGTCGGCCATGGTTCCCGGAGCAGCGAATGCCATGATCCGTACTTTTCACTCCTTTGGCGCCTGGCTGCTGCGGCGGAATGCTGAAGCTGCCGGTCTGCCGGTGAATTTTACAATTTACGATGATGACGATCAGGTGTCTCTTCTTTCCCAGGTGGCCGATGGTCTGACCCGGCGTGAACTGCGCCTTTGGGCGCACCGTATTGCCCGGGCCAAAGATGAGGGTTTGAGGCCGGATGACGATCTGTCTTCGTTCTCTCATGATCCGGAGTTCCCGGAGGTCTACAGCCGGTATCAGAGCCGTCTGGATGCTATTGGAAATGTTGATTTTGGCGATTTGATACTCAAGCCCATCACTTTACTGCGTGGCCGTCCGGAAATACGGTCGCGTCTGAGACAGCGCTTCCGGGCCATTCTGGTGGATGAGTATCAGGATACCAATATTGCCCAGTACCAGCTGCTGCGCGAAATGGCCGGTCCGGAAACCTGGCTGGGAGTTGTGGGCGATGACGATCAGTCCATCTACCGCTTCCGCGGAGCCGAGGTGGGTAACATTCTTGGATTTTCTGATATGTTCCCCGGAACCCGGGTGGTTAAACTGGAACAGAATTACCGTTCTACAGGCACTATTCTGGATATTGCTTCAGCGGTTGTTGCCAACAATACCGGGCGTTTGGGTAAAACCCTCTGGAGTGCCGGTGAAGAAGGCAGTAAGGCTGTTGTGGCCTATCTGGATGATCATGAGGCCGAGGCCCGCTGGTGTGCCGACCGGGTTGACTCCCATGGTGATTTCGGGGGGACGGCCATACTTTACAGGACAAATGCCCAGTCCAGAATTTTTGAAACGGTTTTCCGTCAGCGTGATATTCCCTACCGCATTGTCGGAACGGTAAGTTTCTATCAGCGCGAAGAAGTAAAGGATGTTCTTGCCTATCTGGCCTGGCTGGCCAACAGCCGGGACGAAGTGGCTTTCCGCCGTATTGCCAATAAACCTGCCCGGGGACTGGGAAAAACAAGCCTGAACCGTCTAATGGCGGCGGCACAGGAGCGGCATGGGGGCGATATTACCGCTGCCTGTGGTCTGGAAAAGCTCAACGGCAAAGCCGGCAAAGCCGTGCAGTTTCTCCGGGAACTGGCTGAACGCTATGAGGCGGAAACGCCTTTTGAGCATCTGGGTTTTATGGTGCAGGATATTATGGACGCTTCCGGCCTGCTGGAGCATTACAGGGAAGTGGACCGGCTGGAAAACAGCCGGCGGACGGAAAACCTGGACGAACTGGTTAATGCCGCTTCAGCTTATCCGGCCAGTACTGAAGGATTGGCGGCTTTTCTGGAACTTGTGGAACTGGATCAGAGTGCGCCGGAAGAAGAGGATGAAAACTCAGACCGGGTTACTCTTATTACCATGCACAACACCAAGGGGCTGGAGTTTGACCGGGTTATTATTACCGGAATGGAAGAAGGACTTTTCCCCCGTGAAGATGTGGGTGCTGCTGAAGAAGAAATAGAAGAGGAGCGCCGTCTCTTTTATGTTGCAATTACCCGGGCCAGAACATCTCTGGCCTTTACCTGCTGCCGCCGGCGCATGCTGTGGGGCCGCTACAGAGACAGCCTGCCTTCCCGTTTCCTCAGGGAGGTACCCGAAGACAAAATTGATATTGAAGGTGAAGATCCGCACGGTTTTTCCGGTCTGGAAACGGAGAGCCGCTGGGTTCCGGGAGTGCGTCTTTATCATGAAGATTACGGAGTGGGAGTTGTGCAGAAATGTCTGAACAACGGCGGCCATGCTGTTATTCATATTCTTTTTGAATCCGGAAGACGGGCCACTGTACTGCCGGAGTTTTCATCTCATAAACTGGAATATCTGGGAAAAGTTCAGGAGGACTGGTAATGCACACACCTCTTCTGCCGGAAGAAACAGCCCGGCTGCGGCGTCTGCCGCCGGTTTCCCGGGCCAGAGAGCACAGGCTCTACACTGCTGACGGTAAACGCTGGATAGATCTCTGGGCGGACGGCGGCCGCGCGCTTCTGGGGCACCGGCCCGGCGGGGTGGGGCTGCGGATAAAAAACGAACTGGATCGGGGGCTTTACGCGCCGTATCCGGGCCGCTGGGAAAAGCGTCTGGAAAAACAGCTTTTCCGCCTGTTCCCCGGTTATTCACACGTTAGTTTTTTTGCCTCGGAAGAACGGGCTCTGGCACTGCTGCCTCCAGGCGAACAGCCGCTTGATCCTCTGGATTTACCGGGCGGCGGCCCGGGGAATACGGCAGCGGCAAGCGGGGCTGATGGGGCAGAACCCCGGCGGCTCAGCGGTGCCCTCTGGGGACGTCCTCTGCTGCCCGGACATCCGGCTGCCGAAATGTGTTTTCCCATTTTGCCGCTCAGCGGATTAGGCGGAGTTCAGCCGGTGCTTTTTTCGGATAATTATTCTGAGCAGCCGCCTTCCGACCTTGTTTCTCCATTGCTGCTGGCGGCTCTTACACGGGTATCTTTGATACTTGGTTCCATGCAGGAAGAAGAACAGGAAGCCATCAGACAGACAGCGCCCCCTGTATCAGACAGCGGAGCCGTAAATAATCATTCAAAAGAGCGAAAAACTCGAATTTCTCTTTTCTGTGCCGATATTTGGGACAAGAGAGGCCCCTACATGCTGTTTCGGGGAGATGAGCAGGCATACTCGGAATATTTTGAATTGATGTTTTCCAGGCGTGTTCTGATAGCTCCCGGGCTAAAGCGGCCTTCCATTTTTCCGGCTTCGGCTGCAGAAAAAGAACTGAGGCTGTTGTGCTTCGGAGAGAGGATGCAATGAATCTAGATGAAGCCATACCAGTGTTTTTCCGATTGTTTTTTGCCTTTCTGGCAGCTTTCCCGGCTATAGCACTGTGGTCAAAGGTGCGTGACGCAGCCTGGATGTGTATGGTTCTGGCTGCTTTGTTTGCGTTTATTGATGCTGTCTATGCCCTGCTGGTTATGATAGGTCTGGCCACATATTCATTACCGTTTCTTTCTGCTTTTCCGCTGCTGAAAACCCTTCTTGGTGTTTTTCCTTCATTTTTTCTGGCTATGGGCTTCCTGTCCTTTCTGAATCACCGCCGCCGGTATTGACCAAAATGCCGGATTCGGCAATGATGTACCGCCACGATAGTCCCTGGAGTGTTCCTCCAGAAGGAAATTGGCAGCCTTACTGTATTTAGCCGCGGTGGTGCTGTCGCTTTCCATACAACGATATGAAAAGAATCCGAGGTGGATTGGAAATGAAAACTGTATATGTCAAACCCGCCGATGTGGACCGTAAATGGTTTGTCATTGACGCGGCCGGCAAGAGTCTGGGCCGTGTGGCTGTGAAAGCTGCCTACATTGCCAGGGGTAAACACAAACCCTTTTTTGTCCCTTACCATGAAATTGGGGACTACGTTATTATTGTGAATGCCGAAAAAGCCAAACTGACCGGTAAAAAAAGTCAGGATAAAATGTACTACCGGCATTCCGGTTATCTGGGCGGACTCAAGGCTGAAAATTACGAAACGCTGGTGGCCCGGAAACCGACAATGCCCATGGAAAAAGCTGTTCGGGGTATGCTTCCCCGGGGACCTCTCGGGAACAAGCTCTACCGGAATGTGAAGATTTATGCTGGTGAGGCTCATCCCCATGCAGCCCAGCAGCCCGAAGTACTGGAACTCTAGGAGATAAGTTGTGATTAAGATTTTATCTAACGGCACAGGCCGCCGTAAAACTTCTGTTGCCCGTGTGTACATACGGGAAGGCGCGCCCGGCATTAAAGTGAACGGCCGCAGCCTCGAAGAGTATTTTCCGGTTGATAACCTGAGAACCTTGATTAAACAGCCTCTTGCCGCCACTTCCAATGAAGAGAAGCTGAACATTCTTGTTACTGTCCGCGGCGGAGGTATAAACGGTCAGGCCGGTGCTGTGCGCCACGGTATTGCCCGTGCTCTGGTTGCGCTGGATGAAACCAACCGTCCGGCTCTGAAGGCAAACGGATTCCTGACCCGCGACTCCAGAATGGTGGAACGTAAGAAATATGGCCGGCCCGGAGCCCGCAAAAAATTCCAGTTCTCGAAACGTTAAAATCAGCGAACTGCGTCAGGAGGGAGCCGAGGGGAGAACACTGCGTGTTCTTCTGGACGACGGCTCCCTTTTTCTTTTTTCAGCTGACTCCGCGGCCGCCGGACGGGCGCGTAATATGTTCTCTTCCGCTGCGGAAATGGATGAAGATGCCTTCTGTCTTTTTGAACAGGCTTCTCAGCAGTGGGGCTGCCGGAAAAAGGCGCTGGAGCTTCTGGCCCGTGCCGAACAGTACCGCCGCGGACTGGAAGTTAAACTGATACGTAAAAACTACTCCCGCGAAACGGTGAGTGCTGTTCTGGATGAAATGGAAAATTCCGGCCTGCTGGATGACAGCCGCTATGCCCGAAGCTGGGCCCGTTCCCGTCTGAGGCGCAGCAGCTGCGGCCCGGCCCGTCTGACAGCCGGCTTGAGGGCCAAAGGCATACAGGGAAAATTGGCCTCCGAGGCGGTTAATGAGGTTCTTGAAGAAACTGGTGAAGAAGCCGTGGATGAGGCTCTGGAACGGGCCTGGAGAAAAATATGCCGCCGGGGAGGGCGGAATGAAAATCAGATAACAGCCGCACTGGTCCGCCGCGGATTTTCCTATTCCCGGGTTAAAAAGTTTTTGAAACAGCAGTATTCAGGTTAGGGTATAATTGCTTTCACTTGGGGGATTAGCTCAGTTGGCTAGAGCGGTTGGTTCGCAATCAACAGGTCGTCGGTTCGAATCCGATATCCTCCACTATACAACATAAGGCTGTTTTCCGGCAAAAGTGCAAATTGGCGGTGTTTCCTGAGCGAAGTTTGAACTCTTTACGAACAAAATCTGCAGGATTTTGATTAAACAAACAATTTCACCGCGCCTCGCGCTCCTTTCCAAATGCAAATTGTCTGTGCCCAATTCCATTTTATTATCTTTTTGATTTCATCGCTTTTACTTTTCTAATGGTTTCGTCAGCAACAAAATTCTGATATTCTTGAGTGTCCGCTCCATAAATCGCAACCTTCCCATTTTCATTACTGTGAACACCCCATCCATATCTTTTGGTAAGTGGGGAAGCTCTGAAGCAAGGTTGACCTTTTGAGAAAAACTTTTGCCGTTCGGCTTCCCAGTCTTTTTTGTCAATTTCTTTACGAGTTGCAAATACTGTAAAAAATACATCATCAGAAGTGTATTTGTACGGATTATCTTTCAACATTTCGTACTGATAATTTGCTATTGATTTTTTGTTAATCTTTTTTGGCGGCTCTTGACCTTCTTTTACAGGGCAATCCTCAGCAATTTCTATAAATGTGTTCTCGTAATTTGTTGAATGTATTTTCATTTTATCCTTTGTTGCTTTCCCGAAAGGAAACTAATGCCCCATACACATTGCTGGCAGCAGTTTTTATTTTCAATAGTATTTATCAATTCCGCCAAATCCCTTAATCAATTTATTCTCTTTTGTCTTATTAATGAAATTGTTTAACCGCTTTTCAAATTCTTCTGGTCTTTTTCTTGCACTATCAATGTAGGCAATTCTGATTCGTTTATAGGGTTCTGAAAAGTTTTGATAATTCTCCCAAACAATTTTATTCAATTTTAACCGTTCAATTATATCTTCCGGGCAAATGAAGTCCTCTTCAATTATTTTTAAAACTTCATTTTTAATTGAATCGTGAATCAAGTTGTTTTCAAAAAGCCATTTCAAGCGCTCTTTATTTGGTTGAGAGAAAGTTGAGTTTTTTCTTCTTTTACAAAATCTTTGAATAGTAGTCTCTTCGTTTAGGGATTTGACCGTACTGTCAATCCACCCAAAGCATAGAGCTTCTTCAACCGCGTCATTGTATAAGATTCGTTCTTTACCTGTCTTTTTTAACGGATATTCCAACCAAATATCATTCTTAGTCTCAAAATTGTTTTTGAGCCATTTTCTCCAATCCTGTCTTTTTGTAAAATATTTGGTCTCTACTTTCTTCATTTGTCAAATTGCTGCCAACGCGAGTATATACGCAACTGGTTAATATACATTGGCATTATATCACAAATTTTTAACTTATGCTCTGATGTTTATATATGAATATGGAATATAGCAGTATGAGAACCAGCTGGGTATAAAACGCTACGCACCAAATACGGTGCGAGCCGGGCTCAGCCAAATCAAAAACTTTTTGAATTACTTTGCCAAAGCCGCAACACATATCAGCACTAAACAGGTAGAGCAAGATATTCAAAAATGTGTTGAAGCAGATAAGATTTCTTTTTCTACGCAGAAAAATGTTTTGAGGACAATCAAGCTGGTTTATAAGCTGTTTTCAGGCATAACACTTTTGCCGGAAAGTTTTAAAAGGTTTGCCTGTTCTGATAGATAAATAAACGGGAATACCCTAGTTCTTTCAGCTCCCGGGATAGGGCGTAGACATCGTTTTCCGCCACATTTTCCATTACAATGCGGGTAATACCGTCATTACCCAGCCGGGAGATAACGTTCAGCCCGGCACTGGAAAGATTCTTGCGGTGCCTGGCGGCATTTTCAATATTTTTCCACGCTCCAATTTGTATGGTGAACTCTACCTCCGGTATTCCGCCTTCCAGTACTTCCAGCCGGATCTCCGCGGTTCCCTGCCGGATCATGTCCAGATCTTTGGCAGCCGCGTAGGTAAGATCGATAATGCGGTTGTCCACAAAAGGGCCCCGGTCGTTGACCCGTACAGTAACAGATTTGTTGTTGGACAGGTTGGTTACTTTCAGCATTGTGCCGAAGGGGAGTGTTTTGTGGGCACATGTGTAGGCGTAGGTGTTGTAGGTTTCGCCGCTGGCTGTTTTCCGGCCCTGGAAAATACCTCCGTACCAGGAGGCAACGCCCTGCTGGGTCCATGCGCTCAGCAGGGGGGCGGCAGGAAAGAAAGAAATCAGGCATAAAAGAGCCGGTGCGATACCGCGGACGCGCTTGACCATACTCTCTGTATCGGCCGGGAAAGAAAAAATCAGAATTGTTTTAGTAGAGTTTTACGCCGTTGGGCACTTTCTTATCGGGAACGGCAATAACCACTTTGCCGTTTTCATCGGGAAATCCAGTCAGCAGAAAACGGCTCTGAATGGGGCCGATCTGTTTGGGCGGCAGGTTGACCAGGCCGATAATCTGGCGGCCGGCAAGATTTTCCGGACTGTAATAA
>PDWI01008038.1_pt1 | contig 12541 bp, 9 predicted proteins | sample 1430891 | NCBI WGS metagenome assembly PDWI01 (sample SAMN01162508, study PRJNA174530) | Oral metagenome, whole genome shotgun sequencing project. | biome: Marine environment; feature: Marine mammal; material: Swab sample of the gingival sulcus; isolation source: swab sample of gingival sulcus... | reverse complement strand
CAGTGACATTCGATTTGTCTATATGCAGTATTAAACTAGAGTGGGAAAGGTAAAGGGAAACAATGGAAAATAAGAAAAAAGAACGTCGTATTTTTATGGCGATTATCCTCTCAATGATTTCTGCCGTAGCTATGGTGATGGCAATCAATTATTTTATCGACCCCTTTGGTGCCTTCACCAAGGAGGACTTTTGGTATGCCAACAGCATGACCAGAAACCCACGTACTGCGAAACTATCTTACCTAAGTCATCAGGATGATTACAATGCCTACATTGTGGGTTCGTCTGGTTCATCTGCCATAGTGGTGGAAAACTTGAACAAGGCGAGTGGCAAAAAATTCTACAACAACTTTTATTATGGGGCGTATATGCCTGATATCGAAGATACGGTGAAGTATTTAGTGGATGAAAAACAGGCGGATGAAATCCTCTTTCCAATATCCTTTTCCATTGTGGAAGACAAGGAAAACAGGGAACTTGGCATTGATAACTATCTAAATATTTTGGCGGACAAGGAGGCCAGTGCCTTTAACTACTATAAAAGCTACTTATTTGCCGACTTGCGTTACGCCTATGATAAGGTGAAAAAGTACAGGGCAAGGACTATTTTGCCGGATCCATCTTATGTCTTTGAGCTTGAAAGTGGTAATTATGATAAGCGGGCGAGGGATGTTGAACCAATAGGCGATAGAAAAGAATACCTAGAAAAATATCCAGCCTTTAAGGAAAAAAGAAATTACATTGCTATCAAAGATGAGGACAAGTTCTTTGCGTCCTTAGAACGTGTGAAAAACTATTGTGATGAACATGGCGTTAAGTTTGACATCATCTTATATCCCCTCTATGAAAAGTCCGTAAAGGCTTATGATATTGGCAAGCTCAATGACTTTTTAGCTAGCTTGTCAGAGGTGACGGACTACTGGGATTTTACCTATAGTTCTTTAAGTTATGATCCAAGGCTCTTCTATGATATACAGCATTACAGAAACACCGCTGGTAATATGATGATAGATAAGATCTATGGCTTGAATGAGTTTTACTTGCCAGAGGATTTTGGGGTTTACGTAAAAAAGGGCGAACAGCATGAAATCGTTTTTGATGAGGCGGCTTTTGATGAAGATTCTGAGGTTAAATTGACGGCACTCATGCTTCATTCTGTCTGTGATATTGAGGGAAGAAATACCATTATCAGCGAAGAAAAGCTTGAGTCCTTGCTTCAATATATCCAAGAACACAATTATCATACAGTTTCTCAGCAAGAACTTTTAGATTACGTTTATCAGGGGATTGATTTACCAGAAAATCCAGTGGTGTTGACCTTTGATGATGGCTATTATGACAACTACAGCACCGTCTTTCCCTTGCTAGAAAAATATGATGCCAAGGCGGTCTTTTTCCCAATAGGAATTTCAAACGGCAAAGATGTTTATAGGGATACGAATCAGAAGATTTTTAGGCATTATGGCAATGAGGAAATCCGTGAACTGATGGCTTCTGGTTTAGTAGACTTTGGTTCACATACCTATGACTTGCATAGGGTTAAGGACTTAGAACCAGATGCTACTAAGGTTAGGACATCTATTCTAAAGCTAGAGGAAGAAAGTTTGGATGAATACGTAGCGGATATTCGTCAGGATTTTAAGAACTTCAAGGAAGTGTATAAAGATTTTAAGGATTATCATTTCGTCGCCCTTTCTTATCCCTTAGGGAAGCACGATACCCTATCGGAGATTTTGGTCAGGGAAGCGGGTTTTAAAATCACCTACACTACCCAAAGTGGCTATAATTATCTTGTCAAAGGATTGCCACAGTCATTATTATGCTTAAAACGGATAAATATAGAAGAAAGCACAGCATTTGATGAAGTTTTTGAAAAATAAAGAAAAATAAAAACTTGGTCTTTTTATCCTTTAAATCTGCATAACAGCTTGACTTTAACCCTGTTTTTTGTTAAAATTCATTAAATTTAACAATGTATAGATGGGGGGCTCTTATGCAAGAAAAAATTTATTATGAAGGTTACACATATGACGATGTCTTATTGGTTCCGCAAAAATCGGATGTTTTACCAGATCAGGTAAATCTACAAACCAAATTGACAAAAAAATTAAATCTAAACATTCCGCTTATTAGTGCTGGCATGGACACTGTTACGGAGTCAAAAATGGCTATCGCTATGGCAAGAGAAGGTGGAATTGGGATTATTCATAAGAATATGTCTATTGAACAGCAGGCATTAGAGGTGGACAGGGTTAAGAGATGTGAACATGGAATCATCGTTGACCCTTTTTCATTACGACCTGATAATCTATTAAAAGATGCCCTAGAATTGATGGCTAGATACCGTATTTCAGGCGTGCCAATTACCGATGAAGATGGCATTTTAAAGGGAATTATTACCAATCGAGACATTCGTTTTGAATCAGATGAAAATATGCCGATTAAAGAGATTATGACTTCTGAAAATTTGGTGACAGCAAGTGCGGGTATATCAATGCAAGAGGCAGAAGATATTCTAAAAAAATATAAGATTGAAAAACTATTACTAGTCGATGATGACTATAAATTAACGGGCTTGATTACTATTAAGGATATTGAAAAAATTATTTTATATCCTAATCGTGCCACTGATGAAAGAAAGCGTTTGTTATGTGGTGCCGCGGTTGGCGTGTCTTCTGATATGCTAGAGAGAACTAAGGCATTAGTGGAAAAGGGTGTTGATGTCATCGTCCTAGACTCTGCTCATGGTCATTCTCAAAATATAATAAATGCCGTAAAAACCCTTAAAAAAGAGTTCCCAGATTTACAATTAATCGCTGGTAATGTAGCAACCGCAAAGGCAACCGAAGATTTAATCAAGGCTGGCGTAGATGCCGTAAAAGTAGGAATTGGTCCTGGATCTATCTGTACCACAAGAATCGTAGCAGGTATTGGAATGCCTCAGCTTAGTGCTGTTTACGAATGTGCTAAGGTTGGTCAGGAGTATGGCGTGCCAATTATTGCTGATGGCGGTATCAAGTTTTCAGGTGACCTACCAAAGGCAATTGCCGCAGGTGCACACACCATCATGATAGGATCTTTATTTGCAGGAACCGAAGAGAGTCCTGGCGAATTGGTACTATATAAAGGAAGAAGTTTTAAGACTTATAGAGGCATGGGTTCAGAATCAGCTATGGCAGCAGGTTCTAAGGATAGATACTTCCAAACAGAAACTAAAAAGTTTGTTCCAGAAGGCGTTGAAGGTAGAGTGCCTTACAGAGGAACTATTGCTGAAAACGTATATCAACTATGTGGCGGTTTAAAGGCAGGTATGGGTTACTGTGGAACCCCTGCTATTGAAGATTTAAGACGTGATGGCATGTTTGTTAAAATAACAGGCGCAGGGCTTATAGAGTCGCATCCACATGATATTAGTATAGTAAAGGAATCACCGAACTACAGCATCATGCAGTAACACGTCTTTTTTGCGATTAGCTTCGTTATCTGCGGGTAAAGTCTTCAGTTATGTAGTTCTGTCTACACGCCTTCAGACTTTCCCTTGATGCCTTGCTACTCATCAAAAAATCGACGAGCCATACTTACTATTCACTCAGAGAGTAGTCGAAGGATCTCAACTAGGTGTTCGTAGCACAAATCATTTACATGCAAACACTGCTATTATAACTTACTTTAATTTGCGGCAGCGTTCACGCATCGCTATGCTCGCTCCACTACGGTTGACTACCTTAAAATTAAAGCAAGTTATACGCAAACGTGATTGCTTAGGCTATGTGAAACAACACAAGTATGTCATTTCGACTGTAGCGTAATCGGAATGGAGAAATCTCGCCAAGCACAAAAGGAGTCCACTATGAGAAATAGACTAGAATTGATTCAATATTTGCTTTTATTTACTATTGTAGTAATAATGAATTTGCATTTTTCCTTTTCTCTATTTAGCCTTGATATGGTGATGTATAGTGCAATTTTTTGTGTGGTATTACTCATTGTACTATCTTTTATCTATAAAGAAGACTTCAAAGAACTGAGGCGGTCTTATACTTCTCTTGAGATGCTGGTGACATTTATTGCTTTGTTCATTTTGAATTTTCGTGAATACCTAAACATCAGTATGCAGTTTGCGCTAAATATTTCTGTGTTGATGTTGTTTTCCTTAACGATTTATAGAAATATAAGGAGTAAAAGGGGTTAGAAAAAGTTCCATATAAATACAAAAAGGGCTCCGTTGTACTTTATCTTGTACAAGTAGGTTCCCTTTTTTGCTACTAATTTTTTTCTAGTGCATTAACAATTTCTTTGGTTATCTTCATGCAAAGGTGGCTACTTTCCTTAAAGGTATTGATAAATTCAGCACCTTCGCCTTCTAAGCTATCTGAAATCGTCTTAATCATCAGGTAAGGAATCTTAGCTCTATCACAAATAAGCGCAATGCCAGCACCTTCCATATCGCAGATATCCGCCTTAAAATCCTCTCCTAATCGGCGTTTTTTATTAGGATTACCAATAAATTTATCGCCAGATGCTAGTGTCAGTAAAGGTAGATCGGGTCTAACTTTCAGTGCTAAATCAATAAGTTCTTTACTATTTTTAAGATAGACATCATCGTAACCTACATGGTAGCCAACAGCACAATTATCAAGTTCTGAGGTGTCAAAGTCGTAATGTACAATTTTTTCAACAATAGCAGTATGCATGGTTTTGATATTGTCTTTTAGTGCGCCAACCACGCCATAGTTTATAATTACTTCCACATTGAACTCATTGATTAGTAGCATCGTTGCTGCTGCTGCAAAGGTCTGCCCCGCCTCTGAGTGCACCGCAATAATCTCTAAATTCCCCTCTTGCACCTTGTACACATCAAAACCATAGAGGTTTTCCTTTGTGTATTTTTCACTATATTCTGTCATAAATGCTTTTATTTCTACTGCTATTAGCATACCAATTCTCATATTATCATATCCTTTCTTGTCTTTTTGAGTGCTAACTTCGTTATCTTCGGATAAAACCTTCAGTTATGTAGGTCTTTCTACACGCCTTCAGGCTTTTCCTCGATGCCTTGTTATCATCTCAAAAATCCTACGAAACCTCTTTCTTGACTTTTTTGCGATTAGTGTGGTTGTCTTTTTGTATTTTCTTCGTCTCGGCATTTTCCCCATTGTCACTCATAACCTTAGTCGAATGGATCTTGCAAAGCATGGGTAGTATGTCGCATTTATACGCAATCACTGCTATATAACTTGCTTTAATTTGCGGCAGCGTTCACGCACATCACTACGCTCGCTCCACTACGGTTGACTACCTTAAAATTAAAGTAGCTTATACGCAAACCTGACTGCTCATGTTATTTGAAACAACCCTTAACAAATCCACTTCATTATATTACTTCTTCATCACTTTTTCAAATCGGATTAATTATTCTTTTTTTCTTATTTTTTATAAATAACTTTTGTTTTGTTGTTGTATTTATGTTATATTATTGTCATAAAGTGAAAACGTAAAAAATCATTCGCTTAAAGGTTAAAAAAGGTGAAAATATGAATAGAGTCGAACAACCAAAGCATAGGTCACGTTTAAGGGCAAAATCTGGCTTAGCTTATTATGCGTTTTTGAGGAAACTTTTGTGGATTAAGCATCGCAGGATTTTTGCGAAACAAGTAAAACTTACGGATTTACCTTATCAATATTTTGAACATCAAACCCTACTCAGAAGAAAACTTAAAGACGTGGATATGTACTTGCAAGAAAATAAGATTGTCAACTTAAAAATCGCCATTCAACACTTAAATGGTTTGATCATCAAACCAAATGAAATTTTTAGTTATTGGTATTTAATTGGCAAGCCTACAAGCAAAAAAGGCTATGTAGATGGGATGGTCTTAAATAACGGTGGCTTTCATGCCGCTACAGGTGGTGGATTATGTCAGCTATCCAATCTGATATTTTGGTTAGCGATTCATACTCCGCTTACAATTGTTGAAAGGCATAGGCATGGTTATGATGTTTTTCCCGACTCCAACAGAACCCAACCCTTTGGTAGCGGGGCGACTTGTTTCTATCCTCACGTAGACCTTATGATAAAAAACGAAACAAGTGATACTTTTCAATTAAAACTTGAAGTAGGGGACACCCACTTACATGGTAGCCTAAGATCTTCTTCTGAACCACAGTATAAATTCGACATTGTGGAAAAAAATCATGAAATGAGACAAGAATACTGGGGCGGCTATACGAGGCATAATGAAATATACCAAGAGGTCTATGACCTAGAGGGGAATTTGTTGGATGAACAGTTGATTGTGAAAAACTCCGCTATTATGATGTACCCTCCGTTTATTGAGTCATGAAGAATTGGCTACTCTGAATCAAGCATACGGAGCACATCGCATTTACACGCAATCACTGTTATTATAACTTACTTTAATTTTCGGCAGCGTTCACGCATCGCTATGCTCGCTCCACTACGGTTGACTACCTTCTAATTAAAGTAACTTATACGCAAACGTGATTGCTTAGGCTATTGTATTGTCATGCTGAGAGGAACATAGCGCAGTTGAACGAACGATGCCAATTACTAATAGCTGTCATCCTGAGCGTAGTCGAAGGATCTTACAAAGCGTGCGTAGCATTCACAGAGTAATAGTAAACTCACCACAACATAAGGAGAAAAGATTTTGAATTACATTGATATATCATTTTATCAGCAAAAAGAATATAAAAGAATACTAGCAATCATTGCTGGTTCATGCTCCACTTTTAAGATTGTGGATTCTTATCACTATTTAGACATTAAAGACTTAGGATTAGAGGAATCTTTGATAGAGGTCAAGCGTTCTAACGAGTGGGCGGGAACAGAGACTAAGGGTCGAAAGGCAATTATTTATACTTTTAACTTATCACCTGAAAGCATTAAGTTCTTCAGAAAAAAAGATAGTTTTTTTGAAGATAAGGGTAATTATTTTTCCAACACAGGCTTGGATGGGCAGTACGATTATAGTTTTTTTGAAAAAGACAGCGACGATTGCTTGGTCTACCTTACTGTTCACGAAGGGCAAATTTTTATGCGAGAAGATATTTATGATAAGCATTTTAGACAGGTAGCAGGGGAATGTGATGAATAAAAAAATAGAATGTCCAAAATGGCTTAGGTTTTTACTTTATTCTATAGTGCTTATTTTGATTGTAGTAAATGCCAGTCTATATTATAGAAATGAGAAAGAAGCAAAACATAATCAACTCGTCTACGAAAGAAAGAATTTTATTGATAAGATTGAAATTCCTGATGAAATCGAAAAATTGCCGGATATTCAGTTTAGAAATTATTATACAGAAGTGGGTGCTTTATTACCATTGCACCAAACGATGGTGCTCGATGAAACAGGAGAACTTCAGAGGCTAGTGGAAAATTTTTGTCAAGAAAATGATATCGCAAAGAGAAATGAGCTCGTAGAAAATATTGTCTGTAAATGGACGGGCTATGATGATAAGTATAAAATAGCCATGAGGTATTTAAATCTTGAGTTCGACCCAGATGAGGAACTTAATTTATATAAGCCAGAAAAAACGGAATACGAAAGAGCATACAATCGCTTGCTAGAAAATGTGTATTCAGAACTTTTGATTCAATCTCATTACAAGGACAGTGTGAGCCAATATGTGGCACCCTATTATTTGGAAGAACACAGTGCGATGAAAAATATTGATAAGTACATCGCCGAAAATCCCGAGAATAAAATCCCATTTTTATCAGATATAACAAGAATAATGACGGACAAATCTTATGAATTCAACACCTTGGAAGATTCTCCGATGAGACGACTCTTACTGGAAAAATATAGTTCTTGTTTTGAGGAAGTGGATAAATATTCTTTTATGAGTAAAAAATCAGACTTTCAAGATAATAGCAACAGGTCGGCATATAATATTTTTTATTCTAGTTCGGCAGATGAAGTCATTTACGGCAATGAGTATTTTAATACTTTTTATTTATCGAGCGGTACGGACACTTTTTATGGCAAGGGTGGTGGCGATTTATACTTTTTTAAAAGGGGGGATGGCATAAATACAATTTATGAAGAACACCCAAATTTGTCGAGTCCTTATTTTGTTGAAAATTCTAATGGAAACGCCATTGTATTTGATAAAACCATTCAGCCAGAGGATATCATCTTGGAATATAATAAGGATAATGAACTGATTATTAAGATTCAGGATACTGAGGATCAGATTATCGTGAAGAATTTTCTGAAAAAGGGGAATAGTGAAAATGACTTTTTAGAAGATAATACTTATGCTGTCGAAAATTTATATTTTGACAATGGCAAAATATTTTTCATTAATTATTGGGATGGCAAAATTGAACTTCAAGAGCTTAATACGAGGACAAATTTAATGTCTTATGATAAAAAGAAAATTGATGATATTTTAAGTAAATATAATGGCGAATTAACTTATTCGGATGAGAAAATAGATCTAGAATACGAAAAACCCCCTAAATATATCGATTATGATGCCTTTTTTATAAAAGATAAGAAGCTAGAAGATAAAAGTGGCAGGTATGCTGATATTACAGCAGATAAAAAGTTATCATGGAAGATAAGTGAAAAGAATGGTGAAAGACATTACGAGAGAAGTCCAGTGGCAAAGGAAATGTTTGATGCTTTGACGTTAGATGGCGAGAAATTCACTTTGCCTAGTAAAAAATTGAGTGATTTTGGTGACGAATATGCTGTGTTCGACAGGGTCGATTTAAACCTCTTTAAAGATTTTAAGTATCCAGCCAGTCTTACGGATATGGCGACAGGAAATAAATTATACATTGGTAAGGATAGGGACTTGGTTTATTTATTGGATAAAGAGAATGTGGTTTTGTTGGCATTTGAAACAGGGCTATTGCAGAAGAATGGTTTGATATATCGTGTCGAATCCCTATATCCGAAGTTGGAGATTAAAGTCGGAAATATTGGTATTGGTAGCACCTTGAATGAAGTTTATGACGAATTTGGACAGCCTTCTACTATAACAAATGACATAGGTGGCAAGACGATTTCCTATTCTTATGATGATGAAAAAAGTGGGAGAACCTATTCGATTCAATTTAAATATGATCGGTTTTCTGATGTTTATATTAAAGAGCTTTTCAATGATGACGAGATTAGAAATAACGTTGTAACGGATATCTGGATTCAGATTATTAAACACACGTGGTAAGGATGTAATTGATGGAGATTGAATGGTGAAAGATGATAAAATAATTTTTGGTATTAGTATTTTATGTTGGGTTATTTGTATCATATTATTATACAATATTCCGTCTACAGAATATGTTAAATTGCTTAGCTATATTTGTGGAATAGTAGTATTATTGATGGATTTATACTATTTAAAGAAAGACTTTTTTAATAAGTTGGAAGATATGGAACGCTTTAATGATTTTTCTGTTTATTTTGTGTTTTTATTTAATATCATAGTATCTATTGTCTTATTTTATATATTTCAATATACTTATAAAAATGAACCTTCATTGCTTTGTGCTTTAACATTATTTATTTTAGAAATTTTTATACTTTTTTTTGTATATAAAATAAATAAAAACAATGTTTCGTGGTTAAAGTTTATTTCTGATATAATTTTGGCACTTCATATTATTATGGTTATATATTTCATTACTTTATTTTTGTATAAATTAGGTCATACATTAGGTGAAAATCATTATTTGGATTTATTCATCTCTTTTTTATGTTTTATACCAGCCATACTCTGTTTTATAAGTTTTATGAAAAATATAATGGGAATTTCTCCTGCAAAACTATGCTTTTATATTTTATCCTATATTATACTTGGGCTTATAAGTGTTGAACATTGGGAGATTATCTCCATCTTATTGCTTTATATTGGGAATATATTTGTTTCAGAAGATGTCAAATATTTATTATTTACAGATGACAATGTTTTAAAAAAAGAACTTTCTATTTCGAGTAAAAGAAAGCTTCAAGTAAATGAACTTATTTTAAATATCTTTACTTTGATTTTGTATGTATTTTTATTAGTAACAAGTAAAATAAATATTTTTTCTGATTACATAAATGAGAAAAAAATAATTTTTTCCTTCTCGGTATTAAATTATAGTATTGTTTGTAAAAGATTAGAACTAAATCAACAAAATTCTTATAATAGCATCATTAATGATACAACCTATAATGCGATTAATAAAATAATTTTCATAATTATTTTTTGTATAATTTTTTTAGGATGTTATAAATTATATAAAAAAGAGAAAATATCGAAATTTTTTGAAGAGAAAATTATTGCAAATTATAAAAAGATATTTAAATTTATTGAAGAATAATTTTATTATAGTTTTTTGAAAAAGATGGCGATGATTGTTTGCTATACCTTAGCGTTCATGATGGGCAAGTTTTTTACGGAAAGATATTTATGATATATTCTTGTCATTTTGATAGTGTAAGAGAAATGACGAAAACTCAAACACATTTATTATTTAAAATATCTCATAACGCTTGAAAAACAAACTGTTTTGTCGTAAACTCTTAATTATAAAACGAGTAATTTTGCATCCGACTATAGAAAGGAAATTCATGAAAACGCAAGAAAGTATTTTGGTAATCGATTTTGGTGGTCAGTACAACCAAACCATTGCACGTAGAGTGAGGGAACTTAGCGTGTATGCAGAAGTAAAGCCCTATAAAATCACAGCGGCAGAAGTCAAAGAAATCGCGCCAAGCGGTATCATCTTCACAGGTGGTCCAAACAGTGTATATGGTGAATCTGCTTTGAAGTTCGACGAGGCGATTTTTGATCTTGGGATCCCAATCCTTGGCATCTGTTATGGTGCTCAGTTAATGGCTCATTCTTTGGGTGGAAAGGTTGAAACAGCGCCAACAAGCGAGTATGGAAGAACGGAAATGCAGGTTCTATGTGAGTCAAACTTATTAAAGGACGTGCCAGAAAAATCGATTGTATGGATGAGTCATACAGACTACATCAGTAGCGTACCAAGCGGTTTCACAGTGACGGCAAAGACAGCCGATTGCCCAGTGGCTACCATGGAAAATGCCGATAAAAAAATGTATGCCATTCAGGCGCACCCAGAAGTAATGCACACAGAATATGGTCGTGAAATATTAAAGGCCTTTGTGGTGGATGTTTGCCAAACAAGCGGCTTGTGGCAGATGGGTAAATTTGCGGAAGAAGAAGTTCAGTCGATTCGCAAAAAAGTCGGCGATGGCAAAGTGCTTTTAGCCTTGTCTGGCGGAGTGGATTCGTCTGTTGTTGCTGCTATTTTAAGCAAAGCCGTTGGCAAGCAGCTAACTTGCGTATTCGTGGATCATGGTTTACTTCGTAAAAACGAGGCGGAAGAAGTGGCAGCTATCTTTGGGGAAGCGGGCGACTTTGACCTAAACTTCATTAAAGTCGATGCTAGAAAACGGTTCTACGATAAACTATCTGGCGTGTCAGACCCAGAGAAAAAGCGAAAAATCATCGGCGAAGAGTTCATTAGAGTATTTGAAGAAGAGGCGAAAAAAATCGGCGCTGTGGATTTCTTAGCCCAAGGCACCATTTATCCAGACATCGTGGAATCAGGACATGGTGACTCAGCTACCATCAAGTCGCACCATAACGTTGGCGGACTACCTGATTTTGTCGACTTCAAAGAAATCGTCGAACCACTTAGAATGCTATTCAAAGACGAAGTACGTAAAGTGGGCTTGGAACTTGGTTTGCCGGACGAACTCGTATTCAGACAACCTTTCCCAGGACCAGGACTTGCCATCCGAATCATCGGTGATGTGACAGAAGAAAAAGTCAAAATCGTCCAAGATGCAGACTATATATATAGAGAAGAACTACGTAATGCTGGCGTGACAAAAGACCTAGGCCAATACTTTGCAGCACTTACCAATATGCGCTCAGTAGGTGTTATGGGCGACTTCAGAACCTATGACTACGCTGTGGCACTAAGAGCAGTAAAAACCAGCGATTTCATGACCGCTGAATCTGCCAAACTCCCTTGGGACGTGCTCGATAAAATCACCACCCGAATCATCAACGAAGTCAATGGGGTCAACCGCGTACTGTTCGATATGACAAGTAAACCGCCAGGGACTATAGAGTTTGAATAGAGTAACATAAATGTTGCTATTGTTAAACTGCTGATAAATAAAGGGTTTCAGAGTTTTTAGTTTTTGAAAAATGAAGTAGTGATACTGTTTTGATACTAAAAACTCTGAAAAGTACCTTTTGAAATGAGTTGTTGAATTTATGGAGAAAGTTTATGAAAAATGTGATTTTGAGTGCAGATGGAGAGTGTTATGTATATTCTGTTCCTAATCTTGTAGCGGATAATTTAGAAGATTATTGTCAGGAGTTTTGTTGTGATTGGTTAGTAAATAGTAAAGAAGCAAAAAAATTTCGTAGAAGAGGTGGAATAATCTTTGATGAAAAAGACTTTATAGATTATTTAAATACTTATATTTTTCCAAATAAGAAATCTGTTTTAGTAGAAAATATAGGATTTATAAAT
>PDWI01008367.1_pt1 | contig 12542 bp, 6 predicted proteins | sample 1430891 | NCBI WGS metagenome assembly PDWI01 (sample SAMN01162508, study PRJNA174530) | Oral metagenome, whole genome shotgun sequencing project. | biome: Marine environment; feature: Marine mammal; material: Swab sample of the gingival sulcus; isolation source: swab sample of gingival sulcus... | reverse complement strand
CCGTTATCCCAGGCCACGGCGAAAGGCAGGAAGTAGTACTGCGCCGGGCGGTCGTCGAGATGGACCTCGACCAGCGTGAGCAGCCACTGCTCCTGCTCGCCACAGGTGCCCAGATCGTGGAGCACGATGCGCTCGATGCGGGCCCCATGCGCCGTGTACCAGCGCTTCTGCGCCAGGTAGGCGGGGAGCACGTCGCGCTCGAGCTCGCGGCGCTGCTTGGCGCCGAGGAGAGCGCCGAGACCGGCACCCTTGAGCACGAGATAGGGCATCGCCGGCTGCGGCGGCTCTTGCTCGATGTGCCACCGCGGCGCGTCTGCCTCGTCGGTGAGGCGGAACCAGTAGAAGCCATGACCAGGGAGCGTCAGCAGGTAGGGCAGCGCGCCGATCGGCGGGAAGGGGGTGCGGCCAAGGAGCTCCACGGGGACCCGCCCGCGAAACTCGGAGAGGTCGAGCTCCACCGGCTGCGCGTGACGCGAGAGGTTCGCGACGCAGAGGATCGTCTCCTGGTCCTCGCCCTCGACCTCGCGGAGGTAGGCCAGGATCTTGCGGTTGCCCGGGAAGAAGAAGCGCAGCTCGCCGCGAGAGAAGGCACCATGAGCCTGGCGCACGGCGATCAGCTGACGCATCCAGTTCAAGAGCGAGGTCGGGCTGTGCTGCTGCGCCTCGACGTTGACCGCCTGGTAGCCATAGACGGGATCCATGATCGGCGGCAGGTAGAGCCGCGCCGGGTCGGCCTTGGAGAAGCCGCCGTTGCGGTCGACGTTCCACTGCATCGGCGTGCGGACGCCATTGCGATCGCCGAGGTAGATGTTGTCGCCCATGCCGATCTCGTCGCCGTAGTAGAGGATCGGCGTACCGGGCATCGAGAGCAGCAGGCTGTTGAGTAGGCGGATCTTCGCCCCGTCGTTGTCCATCAGCGGCGCGAGGCGGCGGCGGATGCCGACGTTGCAGCGCATCCGCGCTTCAGCGGCGTAGACCCGGTACATGTAGTCTCGCTCGCGATCGGTGACCATCTCGAGGGTCAGCTCGTCGTGGTTGCGCAGAAAGATCGCCCACTGACAGTTATCGGGGATCTCCGGGGTCTGACGCATGATCTCGGTGATCGGGTAGCGGTCCTCCTGCGCGGCGGCCATGTAGAGCCGCGGCATCAAGGGGAAGTGGAACGCCATGTTGCACTCGTCGCCGTCTCCGAAATACTCGCGGGCGTCCTCGGGCCATTGGTTAGCCTCGGCGAGGAGCAGCTTGTCATTGAAGCGCGCGTCCATCGCCGCGCGCAGCTGCTTGATCACCTGGTGGGTCTCGGGGAGGTTCTCGTTGCTGGTCCCCTCGCGCACGCAGAGGTAGGGGATGGCGTCGAGGCGCAGCCCGTCGACGCCGAGCGCCAGCCAGAAGTGCATCAGCCGGATCACGGCCTGCACGACCTTGGGGTTGTTGTGGTTGAGGTCTGGCTGGTGGGAAAAGAAGCGATGCCAATAGTAGGCCTGCGCGGTCGCGTCCCAGGCCCAGTTCGAGCCCTCCGTGTCGGTGAAGATGATCCGCGTCTCGGCATATTTCTGGTCGGTGTCGCTCCAGACATAGAAGTCGCGCTTGGCTGAGCCCGCGGGGGCGCGGCGCGCGGCCTGAAACCACGGATGCTGATCCGAGGTGTGGTTGATCACGAGCTCGGTGATCACACGGAGGTCGCGACGATGCGCCTCGCGGACGAAGCGCTTGAAGTCGCGCAGCGTGCCGTAGTCTGGGTGCACGTCGGCATAGTCGGCGATGTCGTAGCCATCGTCTCGCAGCGGCGACGGATAGAAGGGCAAGAGCCAGATCGCCGTCACGCCGAGGTCGCGAATGTAATCGAGCTTGCTGATCAGGCCATTGAAGTCGCCGATGCCGTCGTCGTTGCTGTCGGCGAAGCAACGCACGTGGGTCTGATAGATGATCGCATCCTTGTACCAAAGCGGGTCAGCCATGCTCGCTCCTCGGTCTCGAACGGCGAGGACGATAGCATGGAGGGTTGGGGGGATTCGTGGGGAAGCTCCTCAACCAACAGGCTGCTAGTACAGCGTCTTCGCCGTCAGCAAGTGCGATGACGGCGGCAAGCTCCCCGCGCTCAAACGCCCTAGCGCGAGAGCCCTGACCCGCTTCCCTCCCGTCGCCGCGCTGGTCGGCGACATCACAGCGGTTGTCGCTCGTCGGTTGCCTGGCTACCAGCAGGCGCCCTTCTCGCTCCTACGCCGTGATTCCGCAGCCTTCGCGCAGCTCGGTCCGGCAAGCGGATCAGCGCTCTCGCAGCACCCTCGGGCCCCTCAGATTTCTCAGCTCGTCGCCGCCAAGGATCCGGGAATTCGCGGCGCACGATCCGAACGACACGAGCTAACCCGCTGAAATGACGCGATCGAGACGCGGAAGGCGCTGGCCTCGAGGTGGCCCGATCCTTGCTTTCTGACAGCGCATCATACGTACTTTCACGTCATACGTCCTTTCATGGCGTTGATCGAGCTTCGGAAAGCGAGGGAATGAGAGATGATGCACAAGAGCCTGTTGATCGGGATGACCGCCTTTGCCTGGTTGGCGATGGGCGCCTGCGACCATGGCGGCGAAGGCCGCCTGCTGCCAGGGCAGACCGACTTTGTCAGCGAGGAGCCTAATCAGCATGGCGAGGGTCGCGGCGACTGGGCGAGCCCCGGCACGAACGGCGAGCTGGACGCGAATAAGGATGGCGCTCAAGCGCCCGGCGCGCCGCCCCAGGGCCGCACCGGCGACGTTGAAGAGGCGGACATCTACCGCGTCGACAACAATCGACTCTTCTACCTGAACACCTACCGCGGCTTTATCATCTATGACGTCAACAACCCCAAGACGCCGAAGCTCGTCTCTCGGCTGCCGGTCTACGGCTACCCGATCGAGATGTTCGTCAGCGGTACGACAGTCTACGCCCTGCTCCGCGACTCCCTCTACCTCACGCAATCCAAGGGCAAGCTCGAGTTTCAGCGGCATAACGTCTCCCAGCTCGTCGCGATCGACATCAGCGACATCAAGAACCCCAAGGTGCTCAAGACCGTCGACATCAAGGGCAAGCTCCGCGAGGGCGTCTCGCGCAAGATCGAAGACACGATCTACGTCGTCTCCTACATCCCGCAGCACTACTATTGGGGCTGGGGTTACAACCAGAACAAGGAGAAGGAGCAGGCTTGGGTCTACTCCTTCAACGTCAAAAACCCCAAGGCCCCGCAGCTGGTGGAGAAGCTGAAGCTCTTCGAGGGCGGCTCTTACAAGATCAAAGACGAGAAGACCGGCACCAACCTGCGCAGCTACTTCGGAAACGTCCAGATCAGCGCGACCTCGAACACGCTGATGGTCGTGGAGAACTGGCGCAAATACGGTTGGGTCAAGGGATCGAAATACCAATGCTCGAGCTCGGTCCGGCTGCAGCAGGCCGTGGTCTCGTTGGTCGATATCTCCGACCCCACAGGCAAGATCAAGGTCCACGCCAAGTTCAAGACCTATGGTGAGCTCGGCGACCAATTCAAGCAGACCTACATCTATGATAAGTCCACGGGGAAGGCGACCTATTACGGTATCTTCGCGCGCCGCGAGTGGAACAGCATCAACTGCACTGGCACCTCGATCATCCAGAACACCCTCGAGGCCTGGGACGTGACCAACGGCGGGAGCCCGGTGAAGGTCGACTCGCTGGCCTTCGGCAAGCCCAATGAGACAGTCCGCGGCAGCGCCTTCGACCGCGACCGCAAGGTTGCCTACGCGATCACCGCCGAGCAGGTCGATCCGCTCTACGCGATCAGCTTCGCCGACCCCAAGAACCTCAAGGTGCTCTCCGAGATCGACGGGCTCTCCGGCGACATGAACGTCTTCCGGCTGGTCGAGGGCGGCAAGTTCCTCCTTGGTATCGGCCGCGACAACAGCCAAGTCTGCGATGGCTTTGGTCAGCCCGGCACCACCTGGCGCTCGAGCGGCGTCGCCGTCTCAGTGGTCGACGTCCGCGACCTGACGAAGATCCGCCTCGTGCAGCGCGCCTGCGTCGCCGTGCAGAACGCCAAGTGGGTCGGCTCCGCGCTCAACTGGAACCGCGACCAGGCCCATAAGATGATCGGTATGCACTCCGATAGCCGCGCCAACGTGATCACGGTGCCAGTCTATTATTACAAGAAGCACGATTCCAGCAGCTGGTGGTGGTATCAGCGCGAGACCGCCGTCGGCTTGATGAGCTGGAATATCGGCGCCTACGACGAAACCAAGGACCACACACAGCAGAAGGTGCTGCAAAACTTCGGTACGCTGATCCACGCCAAGGGCCAGGTGAAGCGCTCGATCGTCTTCACGCATAAGGGCAGCAAGGATCGGCGGATGGTGATCAACCTCTCCGACACGCACCTCTCGGTCTTCGACATCGACGACCTGAGCCAGCCCGTTGAGCAGTCTGTGGTCGAGGTCGCGCCCTACTACCAGCAGGTCTTCCGCTTTGGCAGCCACATGGTCGAGCACATCGGCCCGCGCAGCTACTACTGGGACTACTGGGGTGACACCGGCGTGGGCGCCAAGAGCGAGTTCCGCGTCAAGGCGATCGGCAGCGGAAAGCTCGAAGACAGCAAGGTCGTCGCCAGCTTCAGCGTTGGCCAGGTTCACCGCGTAATCAAGCACGGAGACAAGCTCGTGCTCTTTCGCTACCTGCCCCACGATGCCAGCAAGAGGGGCTATCTCAATCGCGAGAGCGAGGCGCTGGTCTACGACCTATCCAACCCGGCGGCGCCGACCAAGGCTGGCCAGATCAAGCTGCCGACCAGCGTGATGCCCTACTACAGGTACTGGTGTGGCGAGGTTGGCTATTTGGGCGGCTACTGGTTCGACTACAGCTCGGACTTCACGGTTATCGACGGCGGCGTGGCCTTCTTGGCCCGTCACTACGATCCGGCGCTGAAGACCTGGAAGCGGCAGCTGATCTACCTTGACCTGGCCAAGGCCTACGCGCCGCAGGTCCACACCTATACGCTGACGAGCGCGAGCAACTGGGCGTTCATCAACGTCGTCCCCGACGACGCCGACTCCAGCGCCTTCTATCTCAACTACCGCACCTACCTGGGCAAGACGACCAAGCCCAACGGCCAGGTGGTCTACAAGTACAAATATTTCGCCCAGCATTGGAAGGGCATCACCGGCGGCAAGACGGGTCTCCAGAGCGGCCCGGCGATCAACCTGCCGGGGCGGCTGATCCGCGCCTTCAAGGGCAGCTGGGGCAGCACCATGCTGCTGACACACGACTACTTCTACGTCAAGCACCCGGTGCCCGGTAAGACCTACCACAAATACCAGGCGCACTTCAGGCTCAACCTGCTTCAGCGCACGACGCTCCTCGGCCAGCCCGTGGCGTCGCTGCTCGACAGCCGCCTCTTCTCGAGCTTCTATCTCAAGGGCCTGGTGGTCAACGGCGGCAAGCTGGTGATCAACGCCCGGCGCGACTACTACTACCGGCAGCAGAACAACCTGCAGTGGAGCGACCTCTCGGACCACCTGATCGTGCTCGACATCTCCGCTGGCATGCTGAAGCAGACCTACAGCGAGCCCACCGGCACCTATCGGGTCAACCTGATGGGCGTCCACCAGGGGCGGCTCTTCGTCAACCTGCCGGGTGACGGGATCCTGGTGGTCGACATGAGCCAGCCGGGCAAGATGGTTGGCCAGCAGTTCCTGCGCACCCTCGGCTGGGCCACGCACCTCGAGTTCTCCGCCGACAAGCTCTACGTCGCCGCCGGCCACTTTGGCATCTACGAGATGAAGCTGAAGGGCCCCGTGATCATCCCCTCAATCTAAGAGCCCCCCACACATTCCTCCCGTCGCCCGGGCACAGCCCTGCCGGCCGGCAGGTGATCTCGCTCTGGGTCCTCGGTCTCAACGTGGTGGTCGAGGAGGCGTCCCGGATGCTGCAGCAGAGGGTTGGCGAGCAGCGCATCGTAGGAGCACCCCACACATTCGGGACCGAGCCAGCTGCCGAGCCGCTTTCGTAGCCGTAGACATGAGCCATACGGGTGGTACGGCGAACGTTCTGAGGCGTAGAAAGCGGCGGCTGAAGGCCGGCAGCTGCTGAGTCAAGCTCGTCGCCCGCTTCGCCGCGTGTTGCACCTCCTGCCGATCGCGCTGCGACGGGTTTTCGAGCTCACCGCTGCTGGCGATGAGCTCGCCGTAGCCGCTGATCGCCGTCAGCAGGTTGTTGAAGTCATCGGCCACGCCGGCGGCGAGGCGCACGGACTCCATCTTCTGCGCCTGCTGCAGCTTTGCCGCGAGCCGCGCGCTGATAGGCCAGCACACCATCGTCGGGGTGACGCCAGAGCTCGCCGTCCAGCCCACAGCTGCTCGCCGTCCAGCCCACAGCTATGAGCAGCACCAGCAGCAACTCGAGCACCACATGGTGGCGCGAAACGCTTCAAAGGGGGGGCGCCCCCGCGGGCGCGAAGCCAGAGCGCAAACGCCGCGGCATCTGGTGATGGTAGCGCGGCGCGCGGTGGAGCTAGTAGCTGTTTTCGTCGAGGGTCACTTTGCCCCGAAAGATCCAGTAGATGCTGATCGTGTAGGCCAGCACGATGGGGACGCCGAGGGCTGCGATGATCGCCATGATACCCAGGGTCTTCTGTGAGGAAGCGGCGTTGTAGATGTGGAGGCTGTACGCTGCAGTGGGGGCCGAGTAGACGAGGTTCGGAAAGAGGCCGACGCCGAAGAGTAAGAGCAGCAGCGCCATCGCCGCGCAGGAGGAGAGGAAGGCCCGCCCAACGCGGCCGTGAGCGACCTCCCGAGGGATGTTCAGCACCGCCAGCACGTTCAGCACAGGGATCACGAAGAGGAACGGGTGGGCGAAGAGGTTGCGCGTCATATGCGGCAGATGCAGCACCGTAAACGCGCTGGTGATCCCGTACATCACCATGAAGAGCGTGATCGTCTTGGGCACCCAGCTGCGCACCCGCGTTTGTAGCGCGCCCTCAGTCTTCAAGAGCAGGTAGATGTTGCCGTGCATCGCGAAGAGCGTGACTGTCGTCGCGCCGACGATCAGCGAGTAGGGTTTGAGCAAGGAGAAGAAGCTGCCGGCGAAGCGATGCTGCGCGTCGAGGGGCACGCCGTGGGCGATGTTGCCCAGCGCCACGCCGGTGAGGAAGGCTGCGCCGGTGGAGCCGACGGCGAAGGCGGTGTCCCAGCTGCGGCGCCAGCGCCGAGAGGGCTGCTTGGAGCGAAACTCGATCGCGACGGCGCGAAAGATCAGCGTCACCAATAGCAACATGAAGGCGAGGTAGAAGCCCGAGAAGACCGAGGCGTAGACCTCCGGGAAGGCCGCGAAGAGTGCCCCGCCGCCGGTGACGAGCCAGACCTCATTACCATCCCAGACCGGGCCGATGGCGTTGATCAAGATCCGCCGGTCTTCGTCTTCGGAGGTGAAGAGGTGCAGCGCGCCGACGCCGAGGTCGAAGCCGTCGAGCACGGCGTAGCCGGTGAGCAGCACCCCAACGAGCAGAAACCAGAGCGTGTTGAGATCGAAGCTCATGCTCGGCCCTCCTGCGTCTTCACCGCCGCGTTGACCCCACCATCGTTGCCGCACCTCGGCTCATCGGCGAAGACGGGGCCATGCTTGATCTTCCGATCGAGCAAGAAGACGAAGAGGGCGAAGAGCAGCGCGTAGATCAGGCCGAAGAGGATCAGCGAGGTGAGGATCTCGCTGGGCGAGACGCTGGGCGAGAACGCCTGACTCGTACGCAGCATACCGTAGACGATCCAGGGCTGTCGACCAACCTCCGCCGACGCCCAGCCCAGCTGCCCCGCTGCCTGCGGCAAGAGCACGCCCACCACATAGAGCTTGAGCAGCCAGCGCTTCTCCCAGAGCGTGCCCCGCCACCAGAACAACAGCCCGGCCAAGGCCAAGCCAATCAACCCGAAGCCGATCGCGACCATCAGGTGATAGGTCTGAAAGACCAGGTTCACCGGCGGACGGTCTTCTGGCTTGAACATGTCCAGCCCGTCTAAAGGCTTCTCGAAGTCGCCGTGGACCAGATAGCTGGTCATCCCCGGGATGCCGATGCCGTAGGTCTTTTGCGCCTCCTCGTCGACCCAGCCGAAGAGCTTCAGCTCGCCGGGGCCGCTCTTCCATTGCCCCTCGAAGGCGGCCAGCTTCGCCGGCTGGTTCTTTGCCACCCCGGCGGCGCTGCCGTGGCCCGTGATAAGCGAGGCGAGGGAGGCGACGGTGGCGACGACGAGCGCTATCTTCATCGAGCCCTTGGCGAACTCGACGTGTTTCTTTCTTAGCAGGTAGTAGGCGCTGACGCTGATCACCAAGAAGGCCCCCGCCTGCCAGGCGCCCATGATCGTATGGCCCAGCCGATCGAGGGTCGAGGGGTTGAAGACAGCGGCCCAGAAGTCGGTGAGCTCGGCGCGCCTTCCGGTGGCGGTCTGCACGATATGATAGCCGGCGGGGGTTTGCTGCCAGGAGTTGGCGACCAGGATCCACAGCGCCGAGAGATGCGCGCCGAAGGCCACCGCCACGGTCGAGATGAAGTGCATCCGCGGCGAGACCTTGTTCCAACCAAAGAGCAGGATGGCGAGAAAGCCAGACTCGAGGAAGAAGGCGAAGATCCCCTCGGCCGCCAGGGCGGAGCCGAAGATGTCGCCGACGAAGCGGCTGTAGCGCGACCAGTTGGTGCCGAACTGAAACTCCATCACGATGCCGCTGGCGACGCCGATGGCAAAGACCAGCCCGAAGACCTTGACCCAAAAGCGGGTCATCCGGTGATAGAGCGGGTTTCTCGTCTTGAGATAGAGCCCCTCCATGATCACCAGGATCAGGCCCAGGCCGATCGACAGGGGCGGAAAGATGTAGTGGAAAGCGATGGTCGCAGCGAACTGCACTCTCGAGAGGATCAGCGCATCCACGGTGGGACCTCCTACAAGCTGGCCCACGAGCTTGGGTGTACGGTAGCAAGCACGAGCGGTTTATTCAGCCCCCTCATTGGTGATTTTTTCTGCTCAATGCCACTGGTTTTGTGGCATTTGGCGCCTGGCTCGATTTGTCCTCAGACGATCCCATTATCGCCATATGTCGAGGTAACACGCCACTCTCGTCGAAGCGGCTCACCAGCCTCAGGTGGTTGGCGTCGCACGCCGGCGACGCGTCCCTCACCTTTGAATGTGTCCCCGCAACACCAGCGGCCAGAGCAGCTCCTCGCGCACCTTGCGTGCAGCGGCGAGACCGAGGCGCCGCGCGAGGGCAGGCTCGGCGAGCAGTCGGCGAACAGCGGCAAGGAGCGCGGCCGGGTCGCGCGGTGGGCAGAGCAACCCGGTCACGCCGTCGTCGACCCGCTCCTCACCGGCGCTACCACAGCAGGTGATCACCGGCACACCGTGGAGCTGCGCCTCGGCGACGCTCAGGCCAAAGGTCTCGATCCAGCCCGGCGCCAAGAGCAGCGTCGCCGCGCGATAGCGCTCGGCTAGCGCGTCTGCGGCGAGCCAACCGCAGAGCTCCACCCGCGCGTGCTCCGAGAGGGGGAGAGCATCGAGCGATGCGGCCAACCTTCGACGCCAGCGTCGCTCGCCCTTGGCGTTTTCGGGGATGCCCCCCGCGATCACGACCCGCAGCGCTGGCTCGGTAGCGAGGAGTTCGGGGAGAAGCTCGCAGAGCTCGCGCGTGCCGTTGACGTCGGCGAAGCGCCCCGCCACCAGGAGGGTCGGAGGTGTCGCGACCGTGGCAACGGGACCTGCACTCATGGCTTCTCGTCGCTCAACGCTCGCCCGGGCCGCGGCGCAATCGTCAACGCCGAGAGAGGCGAAGACCACCGCCCGGGGCGGCGCGGCGCTCGTGAGCAGCGTCCGCTCGACGAAGCGCGAGGGCGCGAAGACCTCTTCCGCTTCGCGAAACGCCCGCGCCTCAGCCGCCCCCGCGAGTGTCTCCCGATCGAGCCCCCGTAGCCGCTGCAGCTCAGCCTGGAGCACATGAGCGGTGTAGACCGGCGTCGCGCCGAGGCTCTGCGCCAGCTCGGAGCCAGCCTCCCAGAGCAGCGCGTCGTGCACCTGGATACGCTCTGCTCCGAAGGCGCGGGCGAAAGACTCAATCGCCGAGAGCTGCGAGGGGCGGTCGAGGCGCAGCACAGGCGCGCCATGGCGGCGCTCTTCGATCGCGGGCTCCGCGACGCCGCCCGCGTCGAGGCGCGGGCGCCAGCCGTCGAAGGAGACCACGGCGCAACGCGCCAGCCCGCTGTCATGGCAGGCCCGCACCAGCCCGGTCACGGCGCGAGAGAGCCCCCCGATACAGCGCGGGGCGAAGTCGCGGGTCAGGTGTAGAATGCGTGGTGGGCGGTTCAAAGGTGGGCTCTGCTCCCCTCGCGGTACCACTCGTGTTTCAAGACCCAGGCCGCGATCTCTGGCAGCAAGAAACGTTGCGGATCGCTATCGCGCAGCTGACTCCCATGGCAGCTCAGCATCTGGCGCTTGACCCGCCGCTCTGCCTCGTCGAGATCGAGGCGAAACACCTGGCCATCGGGTTCGACGCCCAGATCGCTGACGCGGATCGCCGGATCGATGAAAGGAGAGCGTCGCAGCCGGCGCCACAGCGGCGTAAAGAGGCCGCGCGGAAAACAGGCGACGAGGTGGTGTGGCGCGCGATCGCCGAGGACCCCGCAGAGCGCCCGGGCGAGCTGCAGCGAGGCCAGATGGTCGCGATGCCCGTAGACGCCGTCGTCGCCGCAGGTCAGCAGCACGGTGGGCTGGAGCTGCTCGAGAAGCCTGCGGATCAGCTCGCAGGTCGCCTCATCGTTCTTCACGGCGCCGTCGGCCACCCCGAGAAGCGAGGGCGTCGCCCCAACGGCCACACACGCCGCGCGCAGCTCTGCTTCGCGCCGCTCGGCGAGCTGCCGCCTCGCGTCGACGCTCGCGCGCGGACGTCCGCCCTCCCCGCGCGTCAGACAGAGCACATGAGTCGTCGCCCCGCAGGTCCGCGCCCGCGCCAGCAAAGCGCCGTGGGCGTAGGCCTCGTCGTCGGGGTGCGCGACCAGCACCACCACGCGATCGTCGCTGTCGAGCTCGAACGGCGCCGCGCGAGACCGCCGCACGCTAATGCAGCGCCGCGCGCAGCGGCTGCGCCGCCAGCACATCGGCCTCGAGCTGCAGAAGCTCTGCCACCCGCGGCGCGATCAGCTCGGCCGGGAAATAGAGCCGCGCCAGCCGCTGATAGAGCCCGTGATGCCGCGCCTCGGAGCGCTGCAGATCGCGATAGCTCTCAGAGAGCTTGCGACCCTCGTCGTCGGTGCGGAGCGCGAAGGCGTCGGCGATCAGCCCGAAGCGCTCGCAGCCCCGCGCCTCGATGATCCCGAAGAGCAGCAGCCGATCGAGCAGAAACTCCTCGACGTCGCGCTTGCGCAGCGCCTTGTTCAGCTCCTTGATGTAGGGATCGGGCTGCTCGAAGCCGAGGTCCTGTCCCCGTTCTGCCAGGAGCCCGTACACCAGGCGGAAATGCTCCAGCTCCTCCACCGCGACGTCGATCAGCGCTGCCACCAGCTCGCGACGCTTGGGGTGCTGCGTCACCAACCGCAGCGCGCTCTGCGCCACCTTTCGTTCGTTGGCCGCGTGGTCGCGCAAGAACACGTCGAAGTCAGCCAAACACGCCGCGACCCACGCCGCCGAGGTCTCGCTTCTCAGCTCCAACATGAGCCCGACTGTACGCCAGAATGACGGCCGTCGGCGTCTGTTTCCAGCCGGCCCTGCCCACCAAGAGCACCCCTCCGAACTCCTCCCGCCGCCGGGTACAGCGCTGCTGGCCGCTTTCGAGGCCTCAGCAAGCTCGCCAGATCACCCGTATGGGTCGTTTCGTCTTCTACGACATCGGCTCGGCAGCTCAGCGCCCGGCTCGGTGCAAGATGTGTGGGGAAGCGCCTACAGGCTCTGAAGCGTCAGCCAGACGTGGCGTCGGTGCTGGTAGGGGGCGGCACCAAGCTGCCCACCGAGGCCCTCGGTGGCCGACCAGCGCAGCCGAAAGGCCAGCAGGAAGAGCCCGGGCGCTCCGAAACAGCGCCAGCGCTCGACCGTTCGCGAGGGAGGAGAGCTAGAGCGCTGACCAACTTACCTCCCGTCGCCGCGCTGGTCCGCGAAATCACAGCGGTTGTTGCTCGTCGGTTGCTTGCTACCAGCAGGCGCCCTCCTCGCTCGTCGGTTGCTTGCTACCAGCAGGCGCCCTCCTCGCTCCTACGCTGTGATTCCGCATCCTTCGCGCAGCTCGGTCCGGTAAGCGGATCAGCGCTCTAGAGCGCTGACCAACGTACCTCCCGTCGCCGCGCTGGTCCGCGACATCACAGCGGTTGTTGCTCGTCGGTTGCTTGCTGCCAGCAGGCGCCCTCCTCGCTCCTACGCTGTGATTCCGCATCCTTCGCGCAGCTCGGTCCGGTAAGCGGATCAGCGCTCTAGAGCGCGGACCAACGTACCTCCCGTCGCCGCGCTGGTCTGCGACATCACAGCGGTTGTCGCTCGTCGGTTGCTTGCTACCAGCAGGCGCCCTTCTCGCTCCTACGCCGTGATTC
>PDWI01008037.1_pt1 | contig 12542 bp, 5 predicted proteins | sample 1430891 | NCBI WGS metagenome assembly PDWI01 (sample SAMN01162508, study PRJNA174530) | Oral metagenome, whole genome shotgun sequencing project. | biome: Marine environment; feature: Marine mammal; material: Swab sample of the gingival sulcus; isolation source: swab sample of gingival sulcus... | reverse complement strand
TAATGACCATGCTGCTGTTTATGACACATTACGTAAAGAATGTTTAAAATTTATAAAAGGCTATACAGCTGATTATAAGGAAATTGGCATAGGCAACAACGTTGTTTTTAAAACAATTGAAGAAATAAACTATTGTACATATCCTATAAATCAATATTCGGGATTTAACTCATATATGCCTACAAACTATTCTCCTATTAGTGGTGATGACTCAAACACAAGTTTTAGTAATCCCAATAAAGATATAAATGTTTTTTATAATCGTTTGCCTTACGACAGATACGATATTGTTTTAAACCCTGATATTGTAGAACCTGTTGTACAATTTTCGCAAAACTTAATAATAAAAATAATCACAAAAAGGGAAGAGAAAAAATAAGCAATATGATAAAAAGAGATATTGTAGATAACTACATAAAAGGCTTTAAGAACAAAAAAGTGTTGATAGTTGGCGATGTAATGGTAGATGCCTATATGTGGGGAAATGTTAATAGAATATCTCCCGAAGCCCCTATACCGGTTGTTTCTATCAAAGAAAGAGATTACAGACTTGGAGGTGCCGCAAACGTGGCACTTAATGTCTCGGCATTAGGAGCCGAAGTAATTTTATGTTCTGTTATAGGTAAAGACGAACAAGGTAAAATTTTTAAGGAATTGTTATCTAAAAGAGAACTTACAAATAAAGGCATAGTAGAAAGTGATATAAGAAAAACAACCGTAAAAACAAGAATAATTAGCAACGGACAACACCTACTTAGAGTGGACGAGGAAGAAGTTGGAAATATCAATAATAATTGCGAGAACGAGCTTTTCAATAAAATAAGTAACATACTTATTGACAGCAACATAGATGTTATTATTTTTGAGGATTACGATAAAGGTGTTTTAAGTAAAAACTTAATTAGTAAGATTTGTTCCCTTGCAAAACAAAAAGACATATACACAACTGTTGACCCCAAAAAAGACAATTTTAATTTTTACAATGGTGTCAGTTTATTTAAGCCCAATCTTAAAGAATTTAGCGAAGGTGTAAAAGAGTATATTGCAAAAGATGATATTAAAATGTTGAAAAAATATGCTAAAGAGTTTATTAAACAACAAAACATTGATAATCTTTTAATTACTCTTTCGGAAAATGGAGTATTTATAGCCAATGATACAGAAATGCTACATTTTGGAGCCGAAGTAAGAGACATTTCAGATGTTTCGGGAGCAGGCGATACAGTTATTAGTGTTGCGAGTCTTTTATTAGCTTCGGGAGCAAGCATTGACGAAATTGCTCAAATCTCAAATATTGCAGGTGGTTTAGTTTGTGAAAAAACCGGAGTTGTTCCAATAAATATTAACGAACTTGCAGAAGAATTTTAGGAGTTGCTTTTTAAAATTTGCCTAAAATATTCGATATCTTCCGAAAAAGTAATTTTTATATTGCTAGCACTTCCTTCTATTATTTCTATTTCTTCTTCGGGATAGGCTTTATTTATTATGCTACAATCATCTGTTAGTTTAAACCTATTAACTTTTTCGAGTTTTTGATATGCAGAATAGATAAGTTCAAAATCAAAACCTTGTGGCGTTTGTGCTTTAAATAATTTATTTCTGTTAGGAATAGAAGTAACCTTGTTGTTATCATCGACAATATAAGTTGTATCAGTTGCCGGTAGTGCAACTGACACAGCTTTATTATCATTTAATTTATCTATCATTTTGTCTATAAGTACTGCTTTAGTATTTGGACGAACTCCATCTTGAATAAGTACTTTAATATTTTTATGATTAGATTTTTCTATCTCTGCAATTTCTTTTAGTCCTATAAACGAAGACTCGCCTCTAGTGGCACCTCCCTCAACTACTGAAACAATTTTATTAAATTTTGTTTTCTTTACAATTTGTTTAGTTCTTTGTATGTGTTCGGGGTTAGCTACTACTATAATTTTATCAATTCCCTGATGTTTGTTAAAGTTCGAAATACAATAATCTAATATTGTCTTACCATATACATCTGCAAATTGTTTGGGGGTATTATTTGCAAACCTACTCCCCGAACCTCCCGACAAAATTAGAGCATAAAAAACTTCCTCTTTCATAAAAAATTATGACAGTTAATTAATTAGAATATGATTGATACAACTATCTTTAAGACAGTAGCTTTGTTAGTCTTTTGCTATTTCTTTGTAAGCATCAAGGTCTAACATTTCTTCAATGTCTTGTACGTTTGTTGGTTTAATTTTTATCAACCAACCTTCGCCATAGCAATCTTTATTTACTAAAGCAGGGTCATCAAGTATAGCTTCGTTAACTTCAACAACTTCTCCTGCAACCGGCATATAAGAGTCGGATACTGTTTTTACTGCTTCTATTGTTCCAAATGCCTCGCCTTTATCAAGTTCTTCGCCTTCGGTTTCTATTTCAATAAAAACAATGTCTCCTAAATGAGTTGTTGCATATTCTGTAATTCCTATTACTGCCATGTCGCCTTCTAAGCGTAACCATTCGTGTGATTCTGTAAATTTTAAGTTCTCTGGAAAATTCATTATATTATAGTTTTTTTATTAAAAATTTTAAAGTTCAAATTAAATATTTTTTTTGTTAAGATGCAAGAGTAACTCTCAAACTAACTCCAAATTTTATATTTGATGATGGAGGACTTATTACTATTGTTGGGTTATTTATATCATGTTCGTAGAATAATCTTAAATTAAATCTATTACTCAACACATAGTCGGCAGAAGCTCTTATACTAAATCTTCTTTGACCTGCAGTAGGTTGATAAGTGCTTTCTTCGAGTTTTCGTATTATAGTAAGATTATTCCGCATAGAGAAGTCTAAACGAACATTTAAATCACTTTTAAATTCTCTTTTACGTCCTCTTGTTTTTATTGCTACTTCAACATCTTTAAATCTATATCCTGTTCCTATTACAAGTTCGTTAGTTTTTTGTTCTGTTAATTGATTATTACTAAAACTCATACTTAATGTTCTATTCTTTTTAACTTCCACCTTGGCAATAAAGCTGTTTATCATTGTCATATCAACAGATATAAGTGGTGAAAACTGTTCTGTTATACTTATACCGTTTATTTGATATTTTGAGTAGAAATTATCTAGTTCATCTCGTATTGTATTAAATCCGTCAACTTCGTTATATTCGTTTGAAAGTCGTGTTTGATAAGACCCAATATTAAATGTTGAACGATATATATGGTTTACGTTAACAGACCTAAATATTTTTGATAGTTTAGGTATTTTGGCAAGTCCGTCATAGGTTATTCGCCAGTTTGGTAATGCACTTAATATAGACGGGAATGTTTCTAAGCCTACTGTATTTGCCGATTTTTTGGTATAAGCAGCTATAAATGCCGGTATAAGAACGTCTTGAGATGTTTTTCCATACCCTCTTGGAAATCCGTATGTATCAACATCTGAGGGGTCGTATCCGCTTCGTTGAGACGCTAATCTGGTTGCAATTATAATTCTGTTTTCGTCAAATTGCGAGAATGTCTCCGATGAATATTTACCTTTTTTTATCGGTTCAAATGCTGTTCCCCAAGATATTATCGACATAGAGAACGACCCGTTTGTTCTTGAGTTTAATTCTTGGAAGTGTTTACCACCATATATCGAATCGTAATCGTATCTATAGTAATGACTTCTGTTTTCTGCAAATGTATGTGTAAGACTTAGGTCTATTTTTAAGTCTCGTACCGGTTCGAGAGATGCTCTTATATTCCAACTTCTATTATGAGTTTGCATAAATGGTTGTATATATGTAGTATCTCTAGAGATTACATTGTTATTAACAGCCCATGTACCAAACTCTTCGTCTTGCCAACCCATAACAAACGGTATAGTTGGGGTACGAACAGGTGGTGCATCTCCAAACATTGCTCTATCAGGCTGATAATTAGACATTCCCAGTATGTTTGTTGTCGGCATATAACCGGGTAGTAGAGTTCCGTTTGTTTCGGTAAAACCTATAGATACATTTTTTACGGACATTAATGCGACTAAAGTATGGTCAAAAATTATTTTGGCAACGGATTCTTTTTTCTCTCTTTTACCGGTTATTGTAATTTTTACATTGTCGGCATCTTTTTCGGGTGTAAATGCAGCTTTATTTTCGTCAATAACTCTATATTCTCCCTTAATTTCTTTACCATCTTCACTTATTGCTTTAATTGTTACATCTTCGGTTTTTAGTTTATGTGTAAACTTTTTCTCTTTTTCTTTCTTTAGATTAACACCGTCTTTTTCGTAAGTAACGGTTTCCATTTCTTTTTTCTTAGTTTTACGTCTTCGTCCTCGATATTTTTTATTTACAGTTTTAAAATAACCAACTTTATTATAAAGACTTAATAAATTAAACTGAGTTGATAAAGACATAGAATTACCATTTTGCAGATTATTACCAAGATTTATAGTCGAGTCGGTAATAGGGCCTGATGTCCAATCGTATGTTCCTGCATACATTGCATTTGAAGTAATCCAATTTAATAACGGAATCTTATTTATTGGGAGGTTATAAGTCAGTTTCCAATCGTGATGATATTGTGTGTTTCTACCAAAATTTTTAAGGTTATTCCATATAGTATCTCTTTGAATTTCATATACGGGGTCGTCTTTATGTATGCGTCCCGGAAGTTCGTCAACTCTGGAATTATTTGTTGCACGAAAATCAAATTTAAGACTTCTTGAGAAGTTATATTTTAAGTCGTACTGACGTGTCCATATAAAGTCTTTACGAACATTCACAGGCAATGCTAATGTTGGATTATATATGTTTCGTAATTGTGTTTCGGCGTATGTTCTATTTAGGTTTGTTCTAAACGATATTTGAGATGGAAGGTAATAGAAATTAAAGTCTTTAATAATCCTAAATGCCTTATTATTAAGAAGTTTTACCTTTTTAAATGGTTCAACTACTTTTGGAGTAGCATTATAATTATAAAATATTGCTCCTGTATATACTCTATTTGTGTTAAATATTGTATTAACATCTCTTTTAAATGTTTCGTTATACCCATAGCTTAACGACCAGTTTGCGAGGTCGTATATATGAGGCTTTCCTTTTGTTTTATTAACTTTTACATTTGTGAAATTAATACTTTTTCGTTGTGTATAATCCTGTGCAATATTTCTGATACTGTCTTTGTATTCCGCCGATAGAGTTGGGTCATCAAGAGCTTTTTTAAATGGAATATCGGGGTCTAAAGGATTATACTCGGGATTAGATACATTTTGCGAATAACCTACATACATTGGTATTCTTACGTTAAGTTTTTCGGGGAAGAATTTACCTAATTCTAAGTTAGAAGATATATCAATTCTATTTATTTCTTCCTTTTGTCTTTCGCTAACTTTCTGATTTATAGCACCAAATCCCGGTTTGCTGGTTGAACCGGCAAAGGTAATAGAACCAAAGTCTGCAAGTTTTGTTGTAATACGTGCGTTTGCTGCCCAGCCTCCTTTTTCGTCAAAGTTTGTTAAGCGTAATTCGTTTACCCATATTTCGGCACATTTTGGTTGACCGTCATCATTGTCGGCTTGCGATGCCTTTTTAGGATTTCTTATACCTAACATAATAGTTTTTACGTTAGACAAGTTGGGGTTACCCATAACGCTTACTTTTTTACCTTCATCGTATAGAGAGAATACTCTTGTAAAACTTGTATTAGGATTTCCTTTTCGTATTTGTTCGTTACGTTTTTGTTTTACGAGTTGTAATAGTTCAAATTCGAGGTCTAAATTATTTTCTTCTGGCCAAACAATGTATCTGTCGGGAGATTTTTCATCTTCATCGCCACTATAGTATCCGGGTGGAGTTACTTTAAGCGGGATTTCGTATTCGTAATAGTTATTTTTATAATCTGTACCTATCCGTATAAATAACGATAACTCATCGTCTTTTAGTTCGGGTTCGTTTGGTAATGCTTCGGCATGAATAAACATTTTTAATCGCAGGTATTTCCTGACATCTAAATTAACATTTTTATAAACAGCTCTTGCATCTCCATCTTTTAAACCACAAACTTTCATTACCATCGATTGCTCGTTTAATTGACGCTGTGAAGGCTCCATAGGTGCTATTTGTCTATTAATCTCCGGTGGTAATACATAATTTACAGGGGTTTTTGCTGAGTTTTCTTCTATATTTACAGCATTTACCTCAAAAGGTGTTTCGGTTAGTTCGTCAGGGATATATTCGCCTGGTTGTATAAACGATGCGTTATATTTACGCCACTCACCTCTTACAAGATTTAAAGTCGCAAATCTTAAAAATGTTGCATCTGAAAATCCTTTCATTATTATACGTATAAATCTGATAGATTTAAAGTCGGAGATATTTCCAATTTTTCTATCGTAATTATATACCGGAATTTTAAACTGATACCATGTTGCTGTCTCTTTTTCTTCGTTTGCTAACTCAATAGGAACTTCTATCTTGTTTGTGATATAATTTTCGCCAACTACAAAATCTTCTTTTCTAATAGATACTCTATATTGGAAATAGCTTTCATTTTCATTAAGAGTGTTATCCCCATCAATATCTTCAACGTTAGGACTTGTTTGCGAACTTGTCATATAGTCTTCTTTGGCGTATTCGGCTTCTCCCGGAGGCGAGTTCCCTTCTAATCCGTTGTAATATTTATATCTATCGAGTATATTTAAGTCTTGTTGGTCATAATCAGAACCTCTAAAATGGTGGAAATCATCAGAAGAGGGGTCTTCAAATGCTTTTTGATACGCTAAAGAGTTTTCTCCAAACGTACTACGAATGACGCTTAGGTAGTTATCTTCAAAGAAAGCTCTTTCGTTCTCATCGCTAAGACCATCTAGTCCGACATCTTGAGCTATTCTAGCTTCGGGTTCATTATCAAAAGCATTAACCAGTGATTGTATATTTGGAACAAGTCCCCATGCAGTTGTATCTACAGTATTTTCATTAAAAGGTGTTGGGAGACCTTGTTCAAAAGATTTTCTACCGTCTTTAAGAACGTCTTCGGATATATTTCCAAGGTTAAATAATAATTCTCCTCCACTATTTAAGGAGTCCTCAATAAATGGGTCCATTAACCAAAATTCGATATATTCGATATTTTTATCTTCAAAGTCTGTTGTTTGCAATTTTCGCATTATTCCTCCCCAGCGTGTTCGTGGGTTTGTTAAATTACCGTCTTGGTCTATTCCTACGGCATCGTAGTTATAAGCACCTCTTTCGGTAGGGTAGAACGCTAAGTTTAGTGCTGCAATATTTGTTGGCATACCCGATGTACTTTCACGCTTGGGAAATAATTCTTTTTCGTATATTTCTCTAACATAATGATTTGACCTATCATCTAAACTTACTGGAGATTTAGTGCCATTAAAGAACGTATAATCAACTGTATACCAAGCTAATCTAGCACGCTTATAACCTATTGAAAGGTCGTTTAATGCTTGTGTTGAATTAAACATTAGAGAGTCGTTAGGTGTACTTGCTAATGTCCAAGATACCGGAGATTTTAAGTCGTAACTGGTTTTTGTTCCTTCAAAGTCGTCTATGTAAGCACTTCCTTCTTTGTCTATTGCTTTAGAGTGTCCGGGTATTAGGTGAGCAAATTCTCCTGTTACGGTAATTGTTGACATCTCTTTTGTTTCGATAAAAGGTATAAAGTCTATGGCTTTTGTTATAAATGGGACTTCTGCTCTGTACGAAGTATTTACACCCCATATAGTGTTTGAAATAGGTTCATCTCCAATATTAACTTTTGTTGTAAGTGGCTTTTCTGTAAGGTTTAATATTGTAGCACCGACATTAAAGTTTTTTGAAAATTCGTAATTAAAATGTGAACCTATAAGTGTTTTTGTTTGAATATTAAGACTTGAGCTACTTTCTAGTGATATTCTAATAGGTTTTTTAGATTCTAATATACCTTCGTTTAATATTTTTACTCTACCTAAATTGTAATCAACGGTATAGTCTTGATTTTCTATAAGTTGTTGTGCTCCGGCTGTTACTTTTACGCTTCCTTGAGGTATATTTATAGCATTTAGACTAATATCACTACCGCCGGAAGATTTGTATTTACCTCTAATAAGGAATTTGTTTTTCTCGGCAATTTGTCTTGCTTTTGATTGCGTACTGTCATAAAGTTCTTGAAAGACATAGGGTTCTGCGTCTTCGTTAAGAGTAAAGTCTCCTCCTGTAATTTCTTTTAGTAAATGACCTCCAAAAGGTTCTACTACAGGAAATATTATTCGTCCGTTAGATGAATTTACGGTATAAGATTCTACAAAGTCAAAAATTCCGTCAGGATACGGGTCTAATTGAGAGTTTAGGTTATCTAATCCCATTACTGTTAATAGCTGTATGCTATCTATTTTTCCAACGGGTAGGTATCTTATTTCTGTTCCTGTTTTATCGTTATTATACATAATATCTACCCAAAAATCTTCGCTACTAAGTTGGTATGCTCCGATATTATATATGTTTTTCATCATTAAATCCCATGCTTTTTGTTGTGGCGAAAAAGATGTACTTTTTAGAAGTTTTAAGATTAAAGAATTTGGAGCAACAATTGCGGAATTTGAAAATTCCCCAACTTTAAAAACTTCTCCACCTATGGTATATTCAAATGCAACCGCAAGAACTTGTTCGGGACTTAAAGTAGAATTAAGAGATATGTATCCTAATTTTTCGTTAAGAGTATATTCCGATGGACTTAATAGTCTTGCCGATTCTATTTTTTCATAATCTACACCTCCTGTCATATTAAGACTTAGTAGTTCGTTTCCGACAAGACTAATATCTCTAACATTAGGTATATTTTGGTCTATAATTCCGAGTATATTAATTTCGTTATCCGGCGGAACTGTTGTTACATTGCCACCATTATTATCTATTACGTATTGGGTCTGTAAATTATTATTGTTACTTTCTCCGAGGTCTGTAAATGCTATAATATTACGAGAGTTTTCAAAGTTACTATTTTTATTTGTAACCCAAACTTCTATTCTAGTAATGTTTATTCCGGAGTTTACGATAGGTAACTTTTCTAGTGCTTTATCATAATTTTCTCTAAAAAAGTGGGATAAGAAAAAGTGTTTGTTACTTTCGTACTCGTCAGCTTTAACTTCAAACTCTTTAGTTTGTGCTCCTCCTTCGACTTCTATAACAGAAGACTCTCCTTTTTTCTGTGAGAACAATGTTGTAACGGTTAGTTTTCCAAATTTTGCTTCTGTTTTTAATCCAAAAAGGCTTTGACTACCTGATATTAGTGTTCCCGTAAGTGGTAGAGATACGTTTCCGGCTTCTATTTTTTGGATAATTTCGTCTTCGTGTCCTGTGTATTCTAGTTTTACAGAGTTTTCAAAATCAAAAGTTGCTTGAGTGTCGTACTGAACGTTAACTTTCATTTTATCACCAATCTGTCCAACTACGTTCATTTGTATTTTTTCGTCAAAATAGAAAGTAGTATTTCTTTGTTGGTCTATTGGTAAAGAGTTATTTTCTCGTCTAGCTCTTTTTAGTCCAAAAGAAAGTTCTGCCGAACCTTGAGGTTTTATATCTATTACGTTACTTCCAAAAACTCTGTCAAATATTTCGCCACCAACTTCGAGTTTAGGGATAAGAGTTTCACGATTTTCAGACTCATTGTTTTTGGCTCTTTGTCGCCAATATTTTTTCATAGCTTTGTCGAAATCGTATTGTAGATATTCTTCAAAAGTAACAGAGAAAGGAGTTTCTATAACTTCGTCTCCTATCTTTTTTATAAAAATATATTGGTCGTTTTCTTCGTCATAAACTATTTCGGTTTGTATTGAGCTTGGGTCTTCTCCGTACAAAGGGCTGTTATCATTGTTTTGTGTAGGGTTTATATTTTCGTCCGGTATAGGATACTTTAAATTTGTATCTTTAATTGTATCGTCTATAGGCACTTCTTCGTATTCGGGAATAGCATAACCGCCCATAAAATCATTTATGCTCGCATTGGACGGAAATATTATAGATATAAGGCTAATAATAAGACCTCCGAAAAATGTATATTTAAATATCTTTCCTAACAAATTCTTAACTCTTTTATAAAAAATTTAAAGATAACTTTACTACTTCTTCTAAAGATAGATTTGCATTATCTTTTAACACTTTCTTTAATACTTTTTCTATTGCAGGTTTAGAGAAACCTAACATCTGTAAAGCACTTAACGCATCTTTATGTAAACTATTATTCGGAACACCAAAAATTTGACTTATTTCTGCCGAATCAGAATCCGAAATTTTATCTTTTAAGTCGATTATTATTCGTTGAGCCGTTTTAGCTCCAATACCTTTAACGCTTTTTAATACATCTACGTTATTAGACGATATTGCACTTATAATTTCTTTAGTCGTAATTGATGATAAAATTAGTCTTGCAGTATTAGCTCCAACACCATTAACCGAAATTAATAATCTAAATATTTCTCTCTCATGTTTGTCTATAAAACCAAATAGTAAATGCGTGTCTTCACGAATAATCTCGTGAATAAATAATTGACACTCCTGACCTTTTTTTAATTTACTAAATGTATTTATGCTAATATTGATGTGATAACCCATACCATTGTTCTCCAAAATTGCAAAAGTTGGAGTAATATCAGCAAGATGTCCTTTTATAAATTCAAACATTTAAAAATTTTAATAATTATTATTATTTTAAACAGTGCAAAAATATAAAACTTATTGATTTGTTAATATTATTTTAGCATTTAATATATGGTGTAACGTATTTTTTTTAAGAATATTTTGTGTATTATTATTTTTATAAATATTAATATGATTTTTTAGAGTTTATTACCTAGATTACACAAAGGTATAACCCTAAACCCTAAATTCGCTGAAATTTTATTTAGAAAAGATTTTAAATAACTAATATTACAAAATATATATTTAATTTTGTCTAAATTAAAATAGCATTAGCAGACACAGCTGTCTAATTCTATAAACTTGAATTATTATAAGTCTAAAAATTTAGTAATATGTATTTATCTGATTTAAAAAAAGGCGATACAGCTTATATAAAAAAACTTAATGGTCGTGGGGCTTTCAAAAGACGTCTTTGTGAAATGGGTTTTACTCGTTCGGCAAAAGTTACGGTAATAAAGAATGCTCCTCTTTTAGACCCAATAAAATATCAAGTTTTAGATTATAATGTTTCGTTAAGACGTTCGGAGGCAAAAAACATAGAAGTTGAGTTTGTTGAAGAAGCTGATTTACAACAAGATTATTTAAGCTGTTCTTTGGAGGGCAATTTTGATGGTTTTTCGTCACGCACAGAGATAAATATTGCTCTTGTAGGCAATCCTAATTCGGGAAAGACTTCTTTATTTAATTTATTGGCAAAAGCAAACGAACATGTAGGTAATTATAGCGGAGTAACTGTTGGCGATAAGAAATCTACAATTAAATATAAAGATTATACTATAAATTTTGTTGACTTACCCGGTACATATTCTATTAGTTCTTTTTCACCCGAAGAGGTCTATGTTCGCAATCACCTTATAAACTCTACTCCCGATATTGTTCTAAATGTAATAGATGCGGGAAATATTTTTAGAAACATGTACCTTACAACCCAAATCTTAGACATGGATTTACCAACTATAGGTGTATTAAACATGTATGACGATTTACAAAAAAAAGGTAATAAGTTAGACTATAAATTTTTGGGTAAAATGTTGGGTATGCCAATGTTACCTACTGTAGCCTCAAAAAGGCAGGGAATTGGCGAGATATTAGACAAAATAGTAGAGGTTTTTGAAGGAAAAGACAATACTGTTAGACATATACATATTAATTATGGTAAAGACATAGAAAAGTATGTTAAAAATATTCAAGACAAGATTAAAACCCCTGAAAATAAGAATATTACAGATAAAGTTTCTTCTCGTTTTATTGCATTAAAACTTCTCGAAAACGATAAAGAAATACAAAATACCATAAAAGATTGCTCTAATGTAGAAGATATTAAATTAGAAAGTCAAAAAAACATAAAACAAATAGAGAAAGACTATAAAAATGACACTCATACGCTTATTAGCGATGCAAGATATGCTTTTGTAAGAGGTGCATTAAAGGAGACTTTTGTTAAGAATAAAGAGACTGCTAAAGATATAAATACAAAGATAGACCGCTTTATCACGAATAAATACCTAGGTTTTCCTATTTTTATAGCTATTCTATGGATAATGTTTCAGGCAACTTTTCAGTTAGGTAATTACCCTATGGATTGGATTGATGCTTTAGTAGGTTGGATAAATGACCTCGTTTCACAAAACATGGCTGACGGAATGCTAAAAGATTTAATTACAGACGGTATTATCAGCGGTGTTGGTGGTGTGATTATATTTCTACCAAATATTCTTATATTATTCTTTTTTATATCTCTTATGGAAGACACAGGCTATATGGCAAGAGCGTCTTTTATAATGGATAAAATAATGCACAAAATAGGTCTGCACGGAAAATCGTTTATTCCTTTGATTATGGGATTTGGCTGTAATGTACCTGCAATACTTGCTAC
>PDWI01020925.1_pt1 | contig 12544 bp, 18 predicted proteins | sample 1430891 | NCBI WGS metagenome assembly PDWI01 (sample SAMN01162508, study PRJNA174530) | Oral metagenome, whole genome shotgun sequencing project. | biome: Marine environment; feature: Marine mammal; material: Swab sample of the gingival sulcus; isolation source: swab sample of gingival sulcus... | reverse complement strand
TTGGAATACAAAAGTAAGTTCTTTGTTCTCTTCTCTTGTTTTTCTGTTTATTATGTGAAAGTCTGTGTTTAATGTGGAACTGATACGCATTTGTATTTGAGATTGTAAATGTCCGTCTGTAAGTAAGTCATCAACTAAGTCGTGATATTCTTGAAAACGTGGATTTTCGGGTATTTGTGTCATCAGTGTGGCACGTCTCCATTTGTCGATGTCTTTTCTGCTTCTGTCTTTAAATCCTTCGACTACTCCAATGACTTTGGGGTTTATTTGTGTCTTATTTGTATGCTGTTCGGCTTTCGGTAAAACAGGCTTATTTTTGCGATTAAAAAGTTCTCTTATATTCATTGTATTACTTTTTGTTTATTGTCGCTTGTTTGTCTTTAAATTATCTTTAAATTTGATTGTTTGAGTGATATGATAAAGAGATTTACCATTTATGGTTTTGGGGGTTGTATTTGCTACTGATTCTAAAACCTTGCAGGCATTTCCTTTTTTATCTTTCTTTTTTGGCAAATCGGCTTCGGCTCTTCCTGTTGCTATCATTTTTAGCCAGTCGATAGCGTCCTGATAACGTTGCGACCTCACTGCCGGCATTTGGTCGGGAATGACTGAGGTATATAAATGGTATAATGTACAATCCAGAGTTATCATTACAATATGACTGTTTCGGTCATTTCCTTGTGCATTAAAAATAGTTTCGGTGTCATATCTGCCCGATAAATAATTTTTTATTTGAGTGATTGCCATTTCTTCGGCACTCGATAGTTTTACATCACTCGCATCATCTTCGAGTAGTATGTTTTTTATTTCACTGCGTACCAGTGTTGTGTAATCACTTTCCGTTATAAATCCCATTATTTATTTTTTTTGTTGTTACCATCTGTTTTTTCTGTTTTTTATTATTTCCTTTCGGCTTGTTGTTTTTGGTTGTACGGTATTAACCATAGCCGCAATATTGAGTTCTACTATTGCGCTTTGCAGGGCATCGGGGGCGTCATCGTGAGCACCTGAACCTTTTTGAAATGCAAGCAGCTGGTTCAGCAGTTCTTGTGTGTCGGGGCATTCTTTGAGTTTATTGTCAAAAAAAACGTTATTGCGTTCAAAATAACCCGCCATACTTTCGATGCGGTCAAATTTATTGGCTTTACTTTTTTGGTCTGCAACTACCGGAACATACCAGCCTCTGTTATCGCCAACTAAATCAAAGTCGTTTACAAAATCGTCTTGTGCAAAAAGCCCCTCTATTTTATATTTTATGTTGTATTTCAGTAGATTATTGTCAGCTACGTAATCATACAACCATTCAGCTACGGCGTTGCGTGAAGATTGCCTGACGTAACACTTCAATACGTGAAACTCACGTCCTTTTTTTCCGGCAAAAATCATAGCTTTGTAGTCGCCTTCGTTTTTATAAGAAAGGTCTCCGTAAAAAACGAGAGCATCGTAACTATCGAACCGTAAACGTTGCTTATAGTGGATGTGTTTATTTTTAAAAATAGCACCTTCAATAATGTGTACGTGCATATATTCACGCATAAAAGAGCGATACGGAGTTGTCAAATATTTTTCACGCCAATAGTCGGCATCTGTTTTTTCAGCCCAGTTCGGCTCAAAGGTGGCTAGGTCTTTGACTGCCGGAACGGTAACGACAAAATGTTTTTTCTTAAATCCGTTTTGTTCAACTCGCTTATTTATCTTCTTAAATTCTTGTTTGAGTTGATTGATAAGCGTGTTTTTGTGAAAATTATTATTGGCGACAATAAACCGTTGATATTTGCTTCCTTCATCGAACGTCCCCCGCAAATCTTCCCAAGCCCACTCAAAAAGTTTAGCGGAAAGTCTGTCGTTATTACATCTTTGTTTAGTATCAATATCATCAATTACTATGTAATCAGGGCGTTGGTTTGCCTCTCTTAGTCCTCTCGGTGATTGCCCTGCTGAAACCGCCATAAATTTAACTCCGTCGGTTGTGGTAAAATCACCGTCAGCCCAATCACCGAACTTGAATTTTTTGCCGTAGTAGTGTATAAAACGTTGATTGTGAGTGAGCTGACTTTGAATGTCAGATATTAGTTTTTTTGCTTTGGGGTCAGTCTCTCCAACCAAAAGCATAAAATGTAGTCTTTTCGTAACATACAAATACATAGGGATTCCTAAGTCTAAATGAACTGATTTAGCTCCGCTTCTGTATATTTCGGCGAGTAAATTAACAATGTCGTTTTCGATTATTATTTTCGCCATTTTTTTGTGAAACCAAGCAGATTTTACTTTTGCGTATTGCGGAAAAAAGTACTCAAACCATTCAATATAATCTTTTTCGAGACGTTTCCTTTTTTCTCTTCTTTCTGTCGGAGTCTCATTAATATTAATGTGTGTTATTTGAGCGATAGACTTACAATGTTCGTCATAATCACGCAACATTTTTTCTAACGCTTTTGATATATTCCGTCTCATTTTCTTTATTCGTTTTGAGCTTTGTATAATAGAAATTCTTTGTGCCACTCTAAGAATGAAATGGCAATATCGGGGTCTTGTTTGGCTATCCAACTGTCAAACTCTCGGAATACGGAATAAACGACCTCTACCGATGTTTCGTCCGACATTGACTGCACGGCTTTTATGGCGTCGTTTATGGCTTTCATATCTAAGGTTGCTTGGCAGCCATTAACAAGATTGCTTAATTCGTTGGATAATAATTTTTTTATATTGTGTGGAGTTGCCAAAAACTTTTTGCGTTTGTCGTCCCAGCTTTCGGGATTTTTTCCAATTCCTTTTTTCCACCTGCCTATTGTCTGCTCGGAGACGTTTATGGCTTGTGCGATTGCTTTTGCCGTCATTCCGTCTTCTACGTACATTCTTTCCGCAAGTGTCCGCATTGCCGAATTATTTACTCTTTTTGCCATCGTTTTTTTTGTTTTTCGCAAAAGTCTGAAAAAACAGTTGTTCTGTGATTTATGTTTGCAAGGGTTGCAAACATTTTTTATTCGATGTTGCGAGGTCGTTATGTTTGCAGAAATTTTTAATTGTTATGCGATTTAAACAAAAAAATAATGAGTTGAGGTGTTACGGTCGGATATTCAACGGCGACGGAATGTATTTTATTGATGTTTTCGGACAAATGGAAAAAGACTACGATGCCGTTACAATTCGGTTGCATACTTACGGAGGTTCGGTTGTTGATGGTAATTTAATTTTTAATGCCATAAATAAATCTAAATCTAAGGTTACAATTATTGTAGATGGGTTGGCAGCTTCTATGGGGGCTATTATTTTAATGGCAGCCGAAGATGTGCATATTGCCGAAAATGCTTATGTAATGATACACGCTCCGTCAGGTACAGCCTCAGGAACTTCACAAGACTTAAAAAATGTAGCAAGTTTGTTAGAGGCTATGGAACAGAATTTTATTGATAAATTAGAGCAACGCACCGGTAAGTCTCGGAGCGACGTAGAAAAACTAATGATTGGCGACCATTGGTTTGATGCCAACCAAGCCAAAGCGATGAAATTGGTTAATAAAGTTATACCTGCCAAAAAATCGGTTGTTTCGGTAAAAGAGCCGCAAGCAATTGGGGAAGAGGAGGTTTTTAATGCTTACGCATTACTTTTAACCGAAAAAGAAAATATAAATAATAAAACTAATAATATGAAAGAACAACTAATTGTAGCTTTTGCTTTGCAAGGTGTAACTGCCGATAGTTCGGACACGGCAATCGTTGAGGCTTTGAAGTCAAAATATTTGGAGCTTCAAAACGATAAACAGACCGCAAAGCAGACTATTGCAGGGCTGAAAGAGAAAATAAAAACTCTTACAGACAGTCAGATAGACGCAGTAATTGCCGAATATGCAAGGCATAATAACGTTACTGATGCTAAAAAAACAGTACTCAAACAAATAGGTCAAACCAGTGGGGTTGGTGCTTTACGTGCTGTTTTGGATACAGGAGCGGATAAAAGTAAAGCTCCGAATATTACCGGTTTAATTGAATCCGGGCAGGGAGGCGATGTTCGCTCCGATTGGGATTGGGACAAGTGGCAAACGGAAGATCCCAGAGGTTTGGAGAAATTATCACAAGACAACCCCGATGCTTACACTGAATTGTTTAACAAAAAATACAAAAAATAATGGCAGGATTAAATCAAGAAATTTGGACAGATGTGTTGGTTGAGGATTTTAAAGCGACCGAAGAAGCATCGTTTTTAAAGGAAATACCGGACGAAAGTCGTTTGGTGGTTTCTACACGCGGCGAAAAGCAAATTATACATTTGGTAGATGTGGGTGCAGCTCCCGAAGTAATTATTAATGGAAATACTTATCCTATCGGGTTCGCTTCGCAAGATGATAAAGATATACCGGTAGCTTTGGATACTTATAAAACCAAAGCGACCAGAGTTACCGACGACGAAGTTCAATTTATTACTTACGACAAAATTAGGTTGGTGCAAAAGCTTCATAAAGAAGAGGTTATGAGAGTAAAACATAACAAAGCTCTACACGCATTAACTCCCGTAAGTAATAAAACCACGACTCCTATTTTGAAGACAAGCGGAGATGATGACGGCGCCGGAAGAAAAAAAATGACTTTGGGAGATGTTTTAAATTTGAAAAGAGCTTTTGACGCTCAAAAAATACCCGGAGACAAAAGAATTTTAGTTTTGTGCAGCGACCACTATAACGACCTACTTGAAGATGCTGTTTTGAAAACAAGTTTTAACGGACAATTTGCAGACGAAGTTGGCGGATTGGTAAATGCAAGACTTTACGGTTTTAAGGTGTATTGGTATGTAGATTCTCCGTACGTTAATGCCGAAACATTAACTAAAACATCTTTTGGGGCAGTGCCGACGGAAAATGATTTTCAGGTATCAACTGCCTTCTACGCTCCCGATATGTTCCGTGCAAGCGGTTTGACTAAAAACTATATTGACTCGCCCGGCACGCAACTGCAATCGTGGATGTATAATATTAGGCACAATTATATTGTGTTGCCTAAAAAAGAGCGTGCAATAGGCGCTATTGTTTCATCAAAAGCATAACGAAAATGAATAAAAAACAAAAACAACAGGCTAAGGAAATATTTGAAGCAAATCCAAATATTGCAAAATTGTATATCAATCCCAAAGGCGAATTTTTTACAAATAAAAATTATGGTGAAAACAGTTTGGGATTGAAAGAAGAACTAAAAGTTGTAACTCGTGATTTGGTTAGTGAACCCGTCGAGGAAGCATTAAGCGTAGAAGAACTTATTGAGCAAATTCAAGGGGAAAAATCAGTATCGGTATTAGAACAACAATTGATTGATGAGCAAGCCGGAGCGAACAGAACCGATGTATTAGATGCTGTTATAGCACGGTTAGAAACCCTAAAATCAAGTGAAAATGGCAAATCTTAAAGGAGTTGATATTAAAAAGGGGCGAATGGGGGCAAATCGTTTGTCCGGTAATGACCCTGTGAGTGGGATTATCATAGGAGCATCTGTTGGTACAGATTTGTTGGCACTTCATACTGCAACCGTAGCTTATAATATGCGCGATGTGCAGTTATTGGGGGTGACTGATAATTTTGACAAAACTAATAATATAAATGTATTTCGGCATTGCTCGGAGTTTTATGCTATGGCAGGTGAGGGCACTCCTTTGTATTTGATGTTAGTTCCGCAGAGTGCCGAAATTTCTGAAATAGTTGAAACTGATGCAAAAAAATTACTGGCTTTTGCAAAAGGAGAAATACGACAATTAGGTATTGCTGTTAATCCACAAACAGCACCGCAAACAATGATTGACGGTTTGCCTGCTGATGTCTTTAATGGAATTGCAAAAGCACAAGGTTTGTGTCAATGGGCTTATGATAATAATATGCCTTGTCAAATACTGTTAGAAGGACATCATTACGGTGGACAGGCTGCAACTTCGGCAAACATACGAGAATTAGAAAATCTGAATGCTGATAAAGTTTCTGTTGTAATAGGACAAGATTGGCTATATGCGGAAGGATTAAGCGGTGAACGTAAAAAGTTCGCTGATGTAGGAACGGCACTTGGTACATTATCTCGGGCTAAGGTTCACGAAAACATTGGGGATAATAGTCAATTTAATTTGACTGATGCAACACGAGGTCGTTGGTTAGAGCCGGGCTTGTCAAGTCATCAAACTAACGTATAACTTATGCCGGTTTGGGAGGGGTTCGTTGGAACAATGACCATACTGCCACTCCGATTATTATTGATGCCGATAATTCTATAAATGAACATACAATTGCTTACGGACGTGTTAATGATAAAGCTGTGCGAGAATTGAGACGTGCTTATTTACCGAAAGTAAAAACTACTTGGAACGTAGATAAAAAAACGGGCAAGTTAAGCAAGGGGACACGTGTGGCGTTAGAAGATGTTGGCGACAATGTTTTTAAAGATATGGTCGCGCGTGGCGAAATTACTTACGGCAAGGCTTATGTTGATGGAGACAGTGATTTGCTCGTTGAAAAAGTATTACGTACAAGCTATGTTATTATTCCCAAAGGTTGTATTGGAGAAATTAGAGGAACTATAAACCTTAAAACAAAAATATAATGTCAAAAATAAACAGAAACGGAAAGGCTTATGATAGTGCCGATGTCAAGGTTCAAATAAATGGAGTTCCGATAGAAGTCAAATCTCTTGAATACGGCAATGAACAAGAACATCAATTAAATCATACGCTCGGTGAAATTGCAACCAGTTGGAGTAAAGGAAAAATAACGTCTTTTGCGTCGATGAATTTATTAATGGTAGATATTGCACCATTAGAAGAGGCTGTCGGTGGTGATTTGCTGAGTGTAAAACCTTTTACCATTACGGTTGAATTTGCGAACGATTATAACAAGATTATCGTAGATAAAATTGTTGCAAAATTTCAAAAAGAAGGTCGAAACGTTACCGGTGATATGGGGCTTGAATATCAGTATGATTTGTTCACGCTCAGCGTAGAGCTTAATGTGGCTTAAATGGTAATTAAGGAAAGTTTAAATTAACACTTCGTTAAATTAAAAGTTAAAAGTTAAAATACCGAGCTATTGTAAATATAATAAAATATAATTTAAAATGAAAGAAGTAAGACAAGAAAACAGAGAAAAAGAAACTGTTGAAAAAATACATCACGTTTCAGCGGAAGTGAAGCAAAAAATGAAAAGTGAGTACGGCGATAACTTGAAATCAATATTATTGCCCTTAGATGACTATAATGTAGAATTTAAAGAAGTTTTGGGAGTTGTGCCTAATCGAAAAGTTGTAGGGCAATTTATGCGATTTAGCAAAGAAAATCCATTGAAAGCAAACGAGATTCTTGTAAAGAATTGTTTGCTGACATCGAAAGAAGAAGTTATGTCTGATGATGGTTTGTTCTATGCTGCTGTTATTGCACTTTCGGAATTGATACCCATTAGGGAGGGAAAGTTCGGCAAGTTGTAGATTCGTGTTCGGGTCTCAACTACGAAAAGGACGGAGATGTTTATTTAAAAGCAGATGCACTGATAAGTTATTTTTTGAATATCCCTTTCCCCGAAGATTTAGACGACGACACTTGGGCTTTGAAGTTAGCACAAGTAAATTGGTTGGCAGAGCAAGGGATTATAAATACCGGTAAAAATGAATAATACAGTAACTATTGATTTGGCTTCACGATATGCAGCGGCATTTGGAATGATGGAGGTTAATAAGCAGTTAAATGCGGCTACCGTCAATCTAAATCAAGATTACCAATTTCAGTTCTATGGAGGTCGTGATATTGATGTAGAAAGGACTGTTTTCTCGTATAATGATGAAAAGTTGGTTTTTGCCGGTATGCTTACTCCTAACGACAGTATTTTTGCACCGCCTCTTATTATAGATTTTGCACGTGAAAAGTCTTTAATTGAAACACAAGTCAGCGGTTCAAATACTGTTGTGGTGGAACGCTGGGGGACAAAGCCGTGGAAGTTGGATATAAGAGGCTTGTGTATTGATGTTGAGCATAGGATATATCCGCAAAATCAAATAATATCATTAACTCGTTTTTTTGAGATTAATGATATTATTGATGTCGAAGGCATACAATTTCAGGACAAGCAAATAGACAGTATTTATTTTAAGGCGATAAAGATAACGCCGGTTGTAGGGTTTCAAGACACTATTCAGTTTAGCTTAACTGCATCTCAAATTAAACCTGCTGAATTTTATATTTTATGAGAATGTACTCTAATATTTGTTTTCGCATAACAATAGCCGAAAAATTGTCTTTTGCGACGGTTAAAAGTATTGAAATAAAAAAGACACTTCAAAAATTGAGTAATACGGCGACTGTTGTATTACCGAGAAATTTTAAGGAAGCAAAAGGAAAGCGTTTGTTAGACTTCGTGAAAGCAGGCGACAGCATAAAAATAGAAATAGGGTATGATGATGAATTGACTACCGAATTTGTCGGCTATGTGTCTGAAATAGGTGCGGAGGTTCCGGTAGTGTTGGAATGTGTTGATGAAATGTATCGCCTCCGGCGTACCGAGAAATTTAACCGTACTTTTTCAAAGGTGAGTTTGAAAGAGATTTTAAATTACATCGCTTCCGATTACCGAACTGATTGCGTGGATATGGAGTTCGGAAAATTTATGATAGAAAATGCAACTGCATTTGAGGTTTTGGAGGGTTTAAAAAAGTTCGGTATTCGCTGTAATTTTAAAGACAATGTATTGTATGCGGGGACTTTGGTTGATTTACAAAAGTTTAATGTTCATCGCTTAGAATTTGGTCGTAATATTCGTAAAAGTTCAAATTTAAAATACAAAACTTCCTCGCAAAGGGATTGTTTGATAAAAGCGGTTTCTCTACAAAAAGGAACATCGAAAAAAAATGTTTACGAATTTGGGAATAAAATAAACGGAGAACGAACCTTGCACGCTCCTTTAAATCTAAGCAAAACAGCACTTAAACGCTGGGCAGAGAATTATTATAAAAGTTTAGTTTTCGACGGTTACGAAGGTAGTGTAAATTGTTGGGGTGATGTAAAAACAGAAGCAGGCGATACTTTGGAATTGATTGACCCTCGATATTCCGATGGGCATAGAGACGGACGTTTCTTAATAGAAGAGGTTACGGTTTCTGCCGACGAAACAAACGGGTTTATGAGGTCAAATAAAATCAGTGTAAAACTATGAGTGAGTTACTAAAAGAAGCCATACAAGTTTTTTCGGATAAAAAAATAATTGTCAGCACCGGAACAGTGAGCCGAATTAAAGGTAATGTTTGCGAGGTTAAACGAGAACACTTGCCGCCGTTATTAGATGTTCGGTTGCAGGCTTTGGAGGGCGATTTTGAAAATCATTTGCTAATAAAACCAAAGTTAAATTCGGAAGTTGTTTGTTTGAGTATTGACGGAGAAGATGCGGAGGCTTGTGTTATTAAGTACACGGAAATAGAAGGTATTGACTGCGAAATTAAGGGGCTTAAAATCGTTGTTGAAAATGGAAAATTACAGATAAAAAATAAAAGTACTGATTTAGGTGCTGCTCTTTCGGAATTGGTCTCGGAACTGACATCGGCTGTTATTCAAACTCCGGCAGGTCTCGGTAGTTTTTCTCCTAAAAATATTCAGAAATTCGGCGAATTAAGTTTAAAAATAAAAGGATTATTCAAGTGAAACAAAGACAGGATATATTATTAGACAAAGATAATGATTTGTTCGTAGAGCAAGGTGATTTTGTTATCGGACACTCAGATATGCAACATATCGACCATATTATTTCGGCACAGCCGGGCGAATATAAAAATTTTCCTTTGTTAGGTTTTGGAGTTTCTAAATACTTAAAAACTATAACAACTAAAACAAAATTTATTAGAGACTTACGTGTGCAGTTGAACTACGATGACTACAGTAATCCTGATATAGACCTGCGAAATGGCTTTGAAAAAATCAATATTAAAGTATAAAATAAATGAGAACTGTAACGGTTGCTGTTAATCAAACTATTTTTGACATTGCATTACAAACATACGGCGATATTGACGGCGTATTTAACTTATGTCGAGACAACGACATTCAATTTTTTGAACCGGTAAAAGCAGGGCAGACGCTTGTGGTTAATAAAAAAAACATTATTAACAAAAATATAGTAAAATACTATCAGAGACACGGAATTTATCCGGCAAGCGGAGTTCACTTTAAGGCGTTCAGTTGGATACTGAGACACGGTAAATGGGATGACGAAGGAGTGTGGCGAGATAACGCTTTTTGGCAAGATAACTAATAAATTAAAAAAAAAAAATATGAAACCGATACAAAATAACGAAAGCGGAGCGAGTGCGCGTAAAAAAATTAATGATTGTTTTTTGACGGTGGATTCGCTTGCAACGAATGTGAGTGGGATACAGGGGGAATTGAGGGAATTTCATTTTAGACTTAGAGAAATTGAGCAACAAATAGCACAATTGTGGACAGCTGTTCAGGCGAGGGATAAGAAAATCGAATCTTTGAACAGCACGGTTGAAACACAACTTAGACATCTCGGCACATTAGACCGAATGGTGGACGACAATCGTTCGGGGCAAAAAAAACTATGGGAAAAAGTCATCGGGCTTGAAAAGACAATTTCAAAATATCATAATTTAAAACAATGACGACGAAAGAAATATACGACCGAATACTCGTTGAAAAAGAAAGATACCACGAATTGCGAGAACTAAATAGTATGTCAAAAACTGCCGTGTGGCGGATATGGTGTTGGATATTTGCTTTTTTCTCGAAAACAATGTGGGAACTATTTGAGGATTTAAAACGTTGGATTATAGATTTTTACGACAAACAACAAATTGGAACTTTGGCGTGGTGGGATAGCGAAATTAGAAAATTTCAATATGGTAGCATACTCGAATACATCGACAGACGGTTTCGGTATCGGACGATTGATGAAGAAAAGCAAATCATTAAGCAGGTAGCAATTAAGGGTAGTTATGCGAGTTTGCTATTCAAAGTGGCAAAATACGATAAAGATAATAAACTTACAGCACTCTCCGAAGCCGAACAAGCAAGTTTGCTCGGATACATCAATCAGATAAAATTGCCCGGATTGATTTGCGAAGTTTATTCGGGACGTGCCGATAAACTTACGCTGAATTACAGAATATATTATAATGTGTCGTATTCGACGGCTAAATTACAGAAAACAATAAAAGAAGCTATTGTATATTATTTGGATAATGTGGTGTTTAATGGCAAAATCGCGCCTACTTTTTTGACTGATACGATACAGAAGGTTGATGGTGTCGCTAATCCGATTTTTGTCTCCGGTTCTATTGAAAATGATAATACGACAGTTGAACTTGGCGACCAATATACGGCATTATCCGGCTATTACAAACTTAAAAAAATCAATATAGAATTTATTGCAGATGCTTAATTTTCGATACATTATTAAATGTTTATTGCCTTCTTTTTTGAGACGACAAAAGCAAGAGGTTTGGTTACTTACAATAACAAGTTCGCTGAGAGAACTCTACGAGCAATTTGAAGAGTTTAAATCTCGGTTTTTTTTTCTGACAGGTTTCACGGGGCAAACCATTTATCTCGAAAAATTATTGTCCGTTACTTTGGACAGGCAAGTAAAAATAGTAACGGTAGAACCGATAAAATCTTCCGTTATTGTGCATAAGGACGAAGGAGAATTTGCCGACTATGTTACTAATGAAAATGATTTTTTGATTTTAACAAAAGAAGAGGCGGAAAATGTCGGCAGTTTTATTGTTTACATAAATGATTTAACACCTCTAATCGCATTAAAAGCGAGAAAAATAATACAAAGATATGTAATTTATAATTTAAAATTTGATATAAAAGAATGGACAGATATTTAGCATTAAAGGGGCGGCAATATTTGTATTCCAGAGATTTTGGCTTTCTGGATTCGATATACAGAGGTGGAATTGATGCCACACTAAAAGGACTTGCAAAAGGCAAAAAATGTGTTTTGTTTGGCTGTGAACACAACGGCAGCAAGATAAAAGAAGGTGCAGTTTGGTACAAGAACGAAGTTTGGCGTGTGATGCCCGGCAACGGAAACGGCTTGGAATTTCGGACGCGAAAAACCGAGCTAAGACTATTCGGTGACGGTTCGCAAAAAAACGTATATCTACTGCGTCGAGCTTATCCTGTGTCGATTGGAGGCGGACACGGTAACGATTGGATAACAGGCAGAGGAGCTGACCGCGTGAGATTGTCGGAGTTTGTGCCACTATTGGAAGTAGTGAATGTGAAGGAAAAGCACGGAGCGTGGCAGACTCCGAATTACAACAATGAAACATATCCTGTTTCGTTCGATAAGGAAGTGTATGGGCAGTATTTTACGGAGCATTTGCGGTTCCGGAAAGACGCAGCCGGATATGTGGAATTTTTTGGCGGAGTTGGCGGAGTTTTGATGGGCAACAGAATGCAATTGTTTACGCTACCTTTTGGATACAGACCCAACAGAGTAATAGATTGGTATTTGCCTGTAACTCTATATAACGAGTATGGTGGAGTTAAAGAAGCTATTGGAGCTCACATT
>PDWI01020358.1_pt1 | contig 12544 bp, 11 predicted proteins | sample 1430891 | NCBI WGS metagenome assembly PDWI01 (sample SAMN01162508, study PRJNA174530) | Oral metagenome, whole genome shotgun sequencing project. | biome: Marine environment; feature: Marine mammal; material: Swab sample of the gingival sulcus; isolation source: swab sample of gingival sulcus... | reverse complement strand
CTTCTCTATATTTTGCCGGCTTGTATCAAAAAGCATTGCCATATGCTTAGCATCAAGCCAAACCGAACTACTATTTACTAGAAGATCTATCCTAACTTGCCCATCTTCTGTGTTGTATATAATGATGTCATCCATAGCCTTATTTTATCATATTTTAACCAGATATCAGAAGTATACCATTTAAAAAGGAACTCGCCTCTTGCGGCAATCGCTCCTAAAGCCCTAAGATACTTCCCACGCCCTTGTACTTTTCTACAAAGCTCGAGAGGCGTGCGAAGATATTCTGCTTCTTTTCGACAGAATCCCGACGCATAGGACTCATAGGAGGCATAAGGTCTGCAAGGTCGGTACCATTGTCGCTTGCATATTCACGCTTGAGAGAGATTTCTATGTAGCGCTTGGTCTCTGCCTCTTTGAGCTTCTCATCCTCTATGAGAGCCTTGAGTTCCTTATCTCGCTCTGCCTGTGCAAAGCTAAAGAAGTCTGCAATCAGTTGCTCCTTATCTGGCACAAGGCTAAGATCTGCCTGCTCAATAAAGGAAACCACGAGCTCTTCCTTAGCTCGTTGCTCAAGACTCGCACGTATCACGCGACTAATCTCATCTGCGGTTCGACGCTTATCCTTGGTCTTAGCATAGTGCTCAAAAATAAGCCCCAAGATGTACTCAAGGTTAATCTCCTGTGACTTGAGCAGCTCTACCTCAAACACGACGTCGTCCCAAATCGCCTGCTCATGCTTTTTCTTGTTTCTGTTAACGTCTGCTATCTTCTGACGTATATCATTATAGGTGGACTTATAGTTTTGTATCGCACGATCTTGTAGTACCACGCTCAAATGCTCAGATCCTTCAGTCGTGAGGTCATAAGAAGGCGCCTGCTCCCCTACTTCGTCAGGAGCAACAAGTGCGGCATCAAGCTTCGCACGTGCTGATTTGAGCTCATAAAACTCGTCATAATTATAAAGTACATGCTCAAGCTTAAGATAAGAGCCAAAAAGCTTAACGAAATTCTTCTTCTCCGACTCTAAGACTATAGCATGTGGGTCGGGGTAAAGCTCAGAGAGCTGCTTGCTCACCGCAAGATAGCCATCATGCCAGATTCCCTGCTCGTCTTCATAACCCTCAAGGTAATCCTCATAGCGTCGCTCCAGTATGACATCTCGCTTGTTAGCATCACCAAAAAGCCTAATAGCATCTATAGTCGCCTGCTCAAGATCTCTAAAAGCAACAATATTACCAAAAGTCTTGGTGCTGTCATAAATACGGTTGGTTCTTGAATATGCCTGCAAAAGCCCATGATACTTGAGCTTCTTATCAACAAAAAGCGTATTGAGCTTGGGTGCGTCAAATCCCGTAAGGAACATACCGACAACTATCAAAAGATCAATACGCTCTGCAGGAGCACCGCTGTCATTCTTCATTCGCACAGAAATATCGCTATAATAATTCTGGAAATTATCGCCATCTACGCTAAAGTTTGTTCTAAACATCGCGTTGTAATCAGCTATAGCATCGACCAAAAACTCCTTACTACTCTGCGAAAGACCACTGGTCTCAAGAGGCTCATCTCCTTCACGGTAGCTATCTTGTGTCTCATTGGGGCTATAACTAAAGATAGTTGCAACACGAAGTCCCCGCTCGACTCCCTCCTGTTGCCGCTGAAACTCCTTATAATAAAGCCTTGCAGTATCTATACTTGATACGGCAAGCATGGCATTAAATCCCCCTTCTCCCATACTATTACGGTGCGTTTTGCGCCCAAAGTTTCTCAGTATATAACTCACTACCTGTTCTATGCGCTGAGGACTCTCAAGAAGAGCCTCTTGACTCTGCTGATCGGAATCCGAAGTCTCATCCAAATACGCTTCGCAACTACGGAACTTTGCCGCTACACTATGATAGTCTACTTTAAACTTGAGTACCTTCTCGTCGCGAATGGCATCGGTAATCACATACGAATGCAACTCACGACCAAACACACTTGCCGTCGTCTCTGCTCCCACCGAGTTTTCATTAAATATCGGTGTCCCTGTAAAGCCAAACTGATAATATTTCTTAAACTTTCGCTTAATATTTTTCTGGGCTTCGCCAAACTGCGAACGATGACATTCATCAAAAATGAATACGACCTGCTTGCCATACACATCAAGCTTGTCATACTTCTTAAGGAGGCGATTGAGCTTTTGTATGGTCGTAACAATAATGCGTTTATCGAAGCTCTCTATATTCTCCTTGAGCCTATGAGTACTTGTAGAGCCCATCACACTATCTGGATCAAAACGCTTATATTCTCGCATCGTCTGGTCGTCGAGATCTTTACGATCGACCACAAAGAATACCTTATCGATAAAATCAAGCTCAGTAGCAAGTTGTGCTGCCTTAAAACTCGTGAGCGTTTTACCAGAGCCCGTAGTATGCCAGATATATCCTCCAGCATCGCTCTTGCCCCAAATCTTGCTATTATAAGAGCTGCGAATCTTCCACAAGATACGCTCTGTAGCTGCAATCTGATAAGGTCTCATAACCAAAAGAAGCTGGCGAGTATCAAACACAGAATATCTCACAAGCACCTGCAAAAGTGTACGACGCTCAAAAAAAGTTGCGGTAAAATCTTCGAGGTCTTTGATGGGCTCGTTATTGGACCTCGCCCAGTTCATAGTAAAATCAAAACTGCTCTTGTCCCGCTTCGTCGTGTTCGCAAAATATCGCGTATCCGTTCCGTTGGAAATAACAAAAAGCTGTACGTATTTATAGAGAGAATGTGCAGAATTGAAGCTCTCCTTACTGTAACGATGTATCTGATTGAAGGCTTCACGTATGGCGCAGCCTCTTCTTTTGAGCTCTATGTGGACCAAAGGTAGCCCGTTGATAAGGATGCTTACATCATAGCGATTGGCGTGAGTCCCTGTCTGCTCAAACTGATTAATGACCTGAAGCATGTTGCGAGAGAGATCTTTCTTGTCTATAAGAGAGATGTTCTGTATGCGCCCATCATCAAAGCGAAAATCATAGCGATGATTGTGCTGTATCTTTTCTATGCGGTCGATGACACTATCGCTCGGACTATCGAGATACTCGAGCAAAAAACGCTCCCACTCGCTATCGCTGAAATGTATCGTATTGAGTCGTTCTATAAGCTCTCGAGCATTAGAAAAGAGTGCTTCTGATGAGGTGATATCCTTGCGATACTGATACCCCTGTCCTACAAGATCATCTATGAGTCGTCGCTCAAGCTGATCCTCAGTCTGGTACTCCCCCATACGATTATGGGCAGTAAAACTATCAAGAATAATAAAGTTGTTGGTCTCTGCTATGACTTTTTCACTCATCGGGGCTTTCTCCTATAGACCTTACTAGCATAGCATAATCTATGCACTAATGCTTGCACCTGAGCCTGAAATGTTCTATATTTAAGTTGTTAGATTCCCGGTCAGGCCTCTAATCCCTATGGGTTATGCACAAAAATGATCGGGGCCATTTTTTCTAGCAAGATTTATTATAGACAACAGGACTCCCCGCACCTCTCAACGATGTGTCCCAGTGGGAGACATTTTTTTATAAGGCTCAGATACAAGTTCCAAGCTATCTTTTATAAAAAATCTCACGATTTCTCACGATTTCTTACGCATGACTAAGCAAAAGAGAGGAGCCGGTCTCGATAATATTCGTACTGCTTTTGACGAAGCTCTAACTCTCGAGGAAGTCCCTCAGAGATAGAATTACAGAGGGTGTCAAAGCGATCGAGTATAGCAACGATGCGCTCTTGTTCTTCGAGCGGAGGAATTGGGATACTTAATAATGAGATTTCCTTTTTCGATAATCGTGGAATGCTACTCTTTCTCACATAAGATAAAAGCTTATATTGCTTTGCTACAAGAACGTAATACAAGAACTTATTATTTAGCCCAAAAGAATCTGTGTCAAAAATCCAACAATCATCTGCAGCCCAACTCTCACGATTTAAGTAGCCTATTTCACCTGCTGAACCCGCACTAATCATTACTAAGGTATTTGCAGAACAATTGAACTTATCATAATATCCCATGGGCTCCAGACAATTCTGATAAACTGGGTATAACTGGTCATCATCTAGAAGTTCATTCTTTACCACTCTAGTGCCCCGCCTAATTGATGCGACCTCTCCAAGAGGATGCCATTGGACCCTAAGTCCCCCCCCCTCGAAACTTAGCAGGGTGTCACGATAGTATTCGTACTGCTTCTTTCTTGCTTCTAACTCCGCTGACAGCTCCGCTGAATACTGCGTCATACGGTCGAGTATGTCAACAATCTTCTCCTGCACAGCAAGAGGTGGAATGGGAATTTTTTTCTGGTAACGAGTTTAACCAATAATAGATATATCGTAACTTCACTTTCATTTCATCTCGAGCAAATAGGATCTTTGCCGCCGAAGATTTTATTTTAAAGTCAAAATCAACCCATTTATTCGCTGTTGTAAAATCATCAAACAATATAATAGAACTCTTTGACGCAGGATAAATTCCGTCAGTCTCATCTGTATACCCAAGAATGAACGTATCACCCGCTGTTAGAACTGGCGTCTCAAAACAATCTAAGTAATCCTTAGATTTGACGAGATATGGGGTCGGCTGTAAGTAACCACACACCTCCCCCAACGGTTTCCACTCGACCTCGGCACCGTCTAAAAGCTTAGTGACAAAATCTAATTGCTTCGTTGCCACGCTATGCTCCTATCTCTTCTATAAGCTCTGAGATTTGTGCACGAAGGGTTGTGATACGTGCTACCGTGGCGTCTAGCTCCTTATTGAGCTCATTAATATCTATCTTCTCTCGCGTATCTTCTGCTTCTACATAGCGATTGACGGACAAATTATAATCATTTTCAGCTATAGCCTTGGCATCTACTGATATAGCCTTATACGCTACATCATCTTTGGAACTAAAGATATTGAGAATCTCTGAGATGTGCTCCTCTTCAAGTACGTTGTTCTTGTTGATCTTCTTATAGAGTCCCGTCGCATCAATAAACTGTGTGAGCATGCTCTCCTTATGCTTAGAAAGCACCAAAATATTAACAGCGATAGAAGTTCCATAAAAGAGATTGCCTGGCAAGGCTATTACGCTTTCAACATAGTTATTGTCTATGAGATACTTGCGTATTTTCTGCTCTGCCCCACCTCTATAAAATATACCGGGAAAACATACGATAGCAGCTCGCCCACGTGCAGAGAGATAATGCAAGGCATGCATAATAAAAGCAAAATCTCCCTTACTCTTAGGAGCGAGGGCTCCTGCGGGAGCAAAGCGCTCATCATTGATAAGCGTAGGATCATCGTTGCCAGCCCACTTAATAGAATATGGAGGGTTGGAGACCACAACATCAAAAGGCTTCTCATCGCCAAACTGAGGATCGAGGAGCGTGTCACCAAGCGCTATATTGAACTTGTCATAGTTAACGTTGTGCAAGAACATGTTCATACGAGCGAGATTATAGGTAGTATAGTTCACTTCCTGGCCATAAAGCCCTTCTGCGATGTCCTTGATATCAAACTGCTTCTTAGCCTGCAAAAGGAGCGATCCTGAACCTACCGCAGGGTCATATACCTTGTTCACCTTATCGAGATCATGGAAAGCGAGGCGGGCAAGTAACTCTGATACACACTGTGGCGTAAAGAACTCTCCTCCCGACTTTCCTGCATTGGCTGCATAGTTCGAAATCAAAAACTCATAGGCATCGCCAAAGAGATCTATCGCATTCTCTTCAAAGTCACCGAAGTTTATAGAAGCTACGCCCTTGAGTACGGCAGCAAAACATTTATTGCGGTCTGTTACGGTATTTCCAAGTCGTGAGCTCGTCGTATCAAAGTCTGCAAAAAGCCCCTTGAGATCTGCCTCGGAGGCATACCCCGTAGCCGAGTTTTCTATACTAGCAAAGATAGCAGCTAAGTCTGTATTGAGATTCTCGTTTGTATGTGCTGTTTTTACGACATTCTCAAAAAGCTGACTTGGTGCTATATAGTAGCCCTTGGTCTTGATGGCATCAATCTTGGCTTCTTCTGGTATTTCTTCATCAGGCCACTCGGCATATGGACGGTCTGCCCCCATAGATGCATAAGCTGCAAAGTTCTCGCTTATATATCGATAAAAGAGCGCTCCAAGTACATATTGCTTAAAATCCCATCCATCGACCTTGCCTCGCACATCATCGGCAATCTTCCATATCTGAGCCTGAAGTTCTGCTCTTTGCTGTACACTTGCTGCCATTCTGACCTCTCTTTATGTAGTGTCTCATTATACCCTACCTCTTGGCTGTGGCAATAGGGACTTAGGTGAGATGTTATTTGGTATAAAGAAGCAACCTCTGCACTTGCTCTGTCATGCTCTGCCTCAAAGCCTCACTATCTGCATGTATACTATAAACAGGAAAGCCAGGATAGCCCCCTTTCAAAATATATGCAGTCTGCTCCAAATGCTCTAAGGCAAGGCGCGTTTCAGACTTAGTGAGAGACAAAGCCTCTGAAATGTTCTCAATGTTTGCAGGTGAATTCTCAAGCAAATATTCAACAAGCCTAAGCTCATCTCGAGAATCCTTAATATCAGAAAACAATGCTATCTTCCAAATAATAAGCTTTGTACAGCCCTCATAGGTTGTTTCAAGAGTTGGGTCCTTAAGTTGCAGATACTTTGCGACTTCATATATACGCCGACCGCCAGTACCTGCACGCTCAGAAATTCCCGCACGTCTAAAAAGTGCTGCCATGGTTTCGTTTACAGCACGAGATAAGCCCCCAACAAAGAACTCCTCAAGCGGAATTTTAGGCATGCCTGGATTAAAGAACTCTATGCGATTGCCGTAATGAGTTATCTTAATAGGAATATCGATATCATAATGAGCATGCATAAGACAGTTTACAAGGGCTTCACGAAAGGCATCTCGAAGCTCCATTCTAAAAGGCACTCGCTGCATAGTATCGCGATTTAACAAGAACCTATCACTAATACTAATCTTTGATCGTTCATATACGAGGATATAGAAATCAAAAACATTCATCTCAGGAAAGTCTATATCTCCTGTAGAAATCCGCTCGTCCCATCGTATGCCCGCATTACCCCATATCTCAAAATAGTCGAGATGAAAATGAGGATACTGGTTTCTAATAGAAAGGTACTTACCAAAGAAAAGCAATCCACCCTTAGTCAGCAGAAGCTTATCATCAGCATCTCTCTTAAGTGCGCCTATAGACACCAAAAGCTCCTCATCGCTGAGGTGCTTTCCATCCTTTATATAAGTTCGGTATCGGCTCAGGGTCTCAAGATTAATATCGTTAATACCATAGTGAGGAGGGAGAAGCATAGAATCAAGCTCATGGGAAGCATTCATCATGCACGATTTAAGCATATTTTCATTCATCTTCTGATCTGCCTCCCCTTGGCGAATATATGCCTGTCTCATATCTTTATTGGGTTTTCTATCCCAATTATAGCTTTAACCCTCGAGTGCTCCTCTTGCACTCCCAATATAATAACACCTCCCGCGGTGTTTGAGAATGCCGAATAGCTCTGCCAAAAGCTCGTACCAAGCTTCTTTCTACAAGACTTAAATTCCAAACACGTATCTTCTTCTTGTGAGAGGAGTCCTCTCATGTAATCTATATCCATAATAGTCTCCATAAGGCTTATACCTTATAAGGGACTTTTTACTTTCTTTTACATGAGATAGAAGTATTAAAGACAAGCTAGCTAATTGAAATCTAATCAATTGAAAAGTACTGTGCTACACTCTAGAAGGAGTAATGAAATGACATATGAAGAATTAAAGAAATTTTGGGCAGAGCACGAACTCATGGACGTGAATGACGATTATGAATACCGATGTTATTGGGACAAGTATCTAGCAATGCTCAATTCCCCTGGATTCATTGACTTCCTTGTTCCTTATATGAAAACAGACATGACTGAGGATGAATATGGAATACTCACTGAAGTTGTTGATGAAATATCACCCAAAGTCGTCACTCAAGAATTTGTGGAACAGCTCAAAATCCGCAACGAAAAGGAACCCCACAGGTTTATGTATGAATTAATAGAGATCTTCGAAAAAGAACTCGCATCTCGCGGCGATCGCCCCTAAAACACAAAAAACGGCATGTACGCATTCCTAAGGAGTGCCCATGCCGTCTTATATGTTTTGTTTAGTCTCGTGTAGTCCTACTTGTTTACGCGCTCCACATACTCACGGGTATCGGAAGTAACAAGAACCTTCTCTCCTTCCTTAATAAAGGCAGGAACCTTGAGTTCAAGACCGGTGTCAAGCTTAACCATCTTGGTAACCGCATTAACGGTATCACCCTTGGCAACTGACTCAGCCTCAACAACCTCAAATACAATCTTAGGAGGAAGCTTGATATCAAGAGGATCCTCGCCATAGAACATAATGCGGTAAGACTCGCCCTCTTTCATCAAAAACTCATATCCCTCAAAACTTGTGAGCGGAATAGAGAACTGCTCATAGGTGTCTACCTTCATAAAATGGAAAGCCTCAGCGTCTGCATACAAATACTGACAATCGCTATCCTCGAGCATGATGTCTTCGACATTCTCTTGAGTCTTAATGGTCTCGCGCAAAACCTGCCCAGTCTGAGGGCTCTTAAGCTTAAGACGAACAAACGCAGATCCCTTACCGGGATTTACAAACTCACGGTCCACAATAATAAATGGCTGCCCTTTCATCAGCAGCGCCATACCCTTTTCGGTTGCTCCAGCTTTAATCATACGCCTATTATAGTCCAAATTTTGGGAATAAGAGAAGTCCCCCCACGTTCCTTTCATCCAGCAAACACATCAAAAGCCTATCCAATCCCACCGCATTACCCGAGGCTTCCGGCATCGCAGCACACACTAATCCATAATCTCGCTGTGTTTTGGGATTTGTGGCCTTGCAATCACGTCTAGCTGCATCTACCACGTCGGCCTCGTGTGCCACGAGTGCCTCCGCATAGCTCCTTTCGTGTTCTCCTACGAGCTCACTATAACAGTTAGCGACCTCTACACCACCTATATAGAGCTCCCATCGCTCTCTCCACGGCTCATCTGTATGTCTTTTGGCAAGGCATGCTATCTGTTCGGGATAGTCTGTAAGATAAACCAATCTATCCTGAGAGAGCTCCGGCTCGACATAGCTCAAGAAGAAACGTTGAAAGAGCTCATCCCATGCAGGGAGCTCCTCACCAGTACTCCAAAGCCCGCGTGCTTCGAGGACATCAGCAAAATCTGCGGCATCTTGTACCTCAAGAAGATCCAAGTCACCATAGCGCATACATGCCTCGTGCACACTCATAATACAAGGCTCCTGCTCAATATAGGAAGCAAAGCGTGAGCCCAAAAGCCCCGCCTCAGCAAAAACGCGAGCGAATTCTTGCATGAGTTCTTGCATGAGCTCAAGCGAATCTCTATAGTTTGCGCCCACGCTATACCATTCAAGCATACTAAACTCTGGATTGTGTACTGGGCTTAGCTGCTCGCGGTTTCTAAAACAGCGTGAAATCTCAAAGATAGAGCCACTGCCTGCAGCCAACAACTGCTTGTGATAGACCTCGGGAGATGGAATGAGATACAAATCCTCTGAGCCTGCAAACTCATCGACATAGCGAGTGGCAAAAGCACCGATACTTGGCTCTGGAATAAGCGCTGGAGCAAGGGCAGGCGTATCTACCTCAAGGTAGCCCCGCTCATCGAGAAAGCGTCGTATTGTTCTATACATCAGGGAGCGAGCTCCTGCGATATAAGTAATGCGCTCAGGCGTCAGCCGTGTACTCAGCGCAGAAACAGCAGCGTCTTCCCCTCCCCCGCTCATAGCACTCATAAGACCTCCGCAATCTGTGCCTTGAGTGCCAGATCCATATCCATCTCATCGATGCTGCCAAGGTTCCCGAGCATCTCCTCTAAGATAGTCTTATATTCTGCTACCGTATTTGCTTGCACAATCTTGCGCCGCATCGCACTCGCTCCGGCAAAACCGCTAAAGTATGAGGGAACCTGCTTGCGCATCTCGCGAGAAGCGGCATGCTCCCCTTTTTCGAGTACCGTGAGGGCAAGCTGCACGAGTGCCATCTGCCCACATGCAAGCGGACTTGGTGGTGGTGGAAGCTCTCCTGTTTCAAGAAGCGCTCGGGTGCGTTCAAAGATCCACGGATTTCCCATAGCTCCACGAGCGATAAGGGCTCCATCAGCCCCGGTCGTTTCCAACATGCGAACTATAGCCTCTGGGTCAAAAAGATCTCCCGAGACAAAAACTGGTACCTGAGAAACTGCACTATGAACACTATCAGCACTATGAACACTATGAGCCTGCTTCCGCTGCTCATAGGAACGCACATAGTCTACAAGTTCTCGACAGGCATCCCAATCTGCGGTGCCACTATAGCCAGATTTTTTGGTGCGACCATGGAGACACAAAAGTGATGCCCCTGCACCAAGAGCTGCATCGGCTACTTCGAGATAGTTGATGCTGGTGCTGTCCCAGCCTAAGCGAAATTTAACACTGACAGGTACACCAGAGCCTGCTACCAGCGTGCGCACGATTTCTTCTACGCGTTCTGGGCTCTTAAGCAAGGCAGAACCAGCTCCTGTATGCACAACCTTAGGCACCGGACAACCCACGTTTATGTCTATAGTGGTAGGCTTTGCCTTCATGATAGTGGCAAGAGCCCGCTCGCCTATACCGCGCTTGAGCATATTGATGCTTGCTTCATTGCCTCGAGCGAGTGCCTCTGCAGATACCATCTCGGTATAGCAATAATCAGCACCACGCATACGCATAACGGATCGGAAGGCAGAGTCGGTATACCCTGCCAGCGGGGCCATAAAAAAATTACCCCCTATGGTGACATCATTGCCAGCTTTTAGCGCTCCTGCCGCGGGAGTACTGAGTCTAATAGGATGATAACTTGCCTTATGCTCTTTATGCATCGCTACCCCTGAGCCACTTAACACCGAGATAACAAAGTGGGGTGTCGAGAAGCGCCAAAAGAACCTTGATAGACCACAATGGAATCACGAGTGAGAAAACAAAAGCGGTCGTAAACTTAGGGGCCATGTGCCAGAAAGCAAGATACATAAAGATGACACTATCTAAAAACTGACTGAGCATGGTTGAGAGATTATTTCGTATCCATAGGTACTTACCTTTCGTGCGCTTCTTCCAGAACTCAAAGGCGCTAATATCAAAGCTCTGGCTGATACCAAAGGCCACGACGCTGGCAAAAGTCATGCGAAGGCTTTGTGAGAAGATAAGCTGATATGCTCCTTGGTTGCCCCATGAAGGGTGAGCTGGCGCTGCAATCGCAAGCGCAATAAAGGCAAGCATAATAAAGAGCACGCCCATGGAAATATACACAAGACGTCTTGCAAACTCCTTGCCGTTAACCTCGCTGACAATATCAGTAACAAGAAAGAGTATAGGAACGCAAAAAATCCCCACACTCATACGTATCCCAAACATCATAGTAATCTTTGAGCCCAATAGGTTTACCATTACCAAGGTACCTATATAGATCGCGGTCAATATATCTTCTTTTGTTCTTCGCTGCATATGCACTCCTTTTCGCCACTGATCACACTGATAAGCAACGCCCCACTAGGGGCTACAAAATACAAAGTACAACAATTAGGCGAGGTAGTCCACTATTTCTCGTGCCACGCGAAGGGGTATTGATGTAGCCTCTGCTATTTCTTGGGCTGTCGCTTGCTCAAGCTCCTCGAGGCTAAAGTGCGAGAGTAGGACTTTAGCACGCTTAGGACCAACATGAGGGATAGCCTCCAAAAGCGAGAAGCGTGCCCCCTCCTTGGTGCGTAGCTGCTGATTGAGCAACGTTGCAAAACGATGTGCTTCATCTCGCACTGCCTCGAGGATACGCAATGCCTCATGATCTGCAGGCAATCTCACGATGCCCCGCTCGTCAGGAAACACCAACTCCTCAAATGCTTTTGCCAGCCCCACTACCGCTATATCCACGCCAAGACTATCGAGCACTTGCTTGACCGCATGCACCTGACCGAGACCCCCATCGATGAGCAGCAGATCTGGTAGTGGCTTATCCTCTGCAAGCAGACGGCTATAGCGACGGGTACTCGCCTCGGTCATGGACTGAAAGTCGTCGATAGCCCCCTTCAAGCTTCGTATCCTAAAACGCCGGTATTCTGCCTTTTGGGGTCTCCCCATATAGAAAGAGACCAGAGAAGCAATGGTATACTTACCAGCGAGGTGGGCAATATCGAAGCCCTCGATGCGACGCGGAATCCTATCCAAGCCAACGACGCTGGCGAGAGCCTCGAGAGCCGGCATATTAACCCGCTTGCGCTTCTCTTGAGCCAGTGCCTGCAGGCCGTTCTCTCGAGCCATCGCGAGTATGTGCACATGCCTTCCCCGCTGAGGATTGATGACCTTAATCACGCGCTCTTTTTCCACTCGCACATACTCCTCTAAGAGCGCTCGGTTCTCTTCATCAAAGGCTCCATAAATGGCAGGAGGAATATCCTCTCCCCCCTCATAGTAATTCATCAAAAAG
>PDWI01008036.1_pt1 | contig 12544 bp, 4 predicted proteins | sample 1430891 | NCBI WGS metagenome assembly PDWI01 (sample SAMN01162508, study PRJNA174530) | Oral metagenome, whole genome shotgun sequencing project. | biome: Marine environment; feature: Marine mammal; material: Swab sample of the gingival sulcus; isolation source: swab sample of gingival sulcus... | reverse complement strand
TGCAATCTGGACTTTTGACTTTAGTTAATAACACGCTTTATTTGGTAGGCCCTCATAGTAATGATAAAGAAAATCCTGACATCGTTCAAGATCCCTCTATATTTAGTGTCGAAGCCGAGCGTGGAGAAAATGGGATAGAAGAAAATAAAATAGATACTTCCACGAAAAATGATGATGATCTCTATTTAGCAGCTTACGACCTTGATGGCAATCTAAAACAATTTAAGAGTTTAAAAAGTCAAAATGCGATAGGTCGCATAGAGACGGTTTTTGATATGCTTCATTATAAAGGAAAACTCTATGTTTGTGGTCAGTCTTTCTGTAGTAATGGAGAAGGCTCTAACCCAAGCTATAATAATAAAGAAGTAAAGGTAGGGGCAAGGGATGTTTTTTCTTTTGTGTTTTGTTTCCCTCTTGCGACTTTGGAGCTAGAGAAAATTTATACTATGAGAGCTACAGATGCGGATGATGATATAACTCTTTCATCTTTAGGGATTATAAAAGATCGCTTGTATGTAGTCGGTTCTTCTAATGCGAGATCAGAGCTGAAATACAATGAAAACGAGAGTTTGTCTTTAGGTATTAATTATGGTCAAGTTTTAATTTATGGTGAAGTGGATTTATTATCCAATCAAATAAAGAATCTTAAGACTTTAGGAAAAGAGGGGACTTGGACTATGGGCTATACTATTGCAGGAACAAGCAAAGGAGATATTTATCTTGGCGGTACAGCTGGAGAGAATATAAATTTCCCCCTAAAGGAGGGAGTAACATCCCCAAATCTTAATGGGGCATTCTTAGCAAAGTGGAATATCGAAGATGCACAACCTGAGAAAATCTATCCTATAGGAACAAATAGTGATGAAAATGTTTTAAAAGAAATCATTATAACAGAGAATGATATTGTTTTATTTAGTGGTTATTTTGAGAAGACATTCAATGCTATAGAAAGTGTTCCCATTAAAGAAGTGGGAGAGGGTGATAGCTTTTTAGGAACTTTTAATCTAAAAGAGGAAAAAATAGAAAAGTTATACTGCTTTGGTTCGAAGAAAATAGATGAACTTAAATCGCTGTATTTGGATAAAAAAACAGCAGATCTTTATTTTGCAGGTTACTATGTGGGAGAGAATTTTAATCTTTTTGGAGCAAAATATGTGAGAGAAGGTGAAAAGAATTATTATATAGGCCGAGTTAATGCGAATGCTACAGGAGCAGTAATTACCCCTGATAGCCTCTCTCCTATAGAGCATACAGATAAGTATTTGAAGTTATATGCTAATCGTATTCTTTGGGAAATAGAAGGGGAATATAAGATTTACACAATGTCGGGAGCTTTATATAAAACAGGACAAGTAGAGAAGGGCTCTTCTACAACTCTTAGCAAAGGTGTGTATATAGTTAGAATAAACGATAAGACGATAAAGATTATCATTAATTAGAACCGATACAAGAGCTTTATGAATAAGCCGTTTCTAAGATTTTTTTTCTTTGTATTATTTGTGCTTTGTGCTCAAACGATATGGTCTCAGATTGTATTAAAGGGGCTTATTGTTGATGATGAAGCAAAGCCTATTCCTTATGCTCATATAGAATTGCAAGAGCTAGAGCTGTCAACAGTGACCAATAGTCAAGGAAGATTTGCATTTAAAAATTTGCAAAAAGGATACTATACACTCCTTGTTTCGGCACTTGACTATATTAAGCATAAAGAAGTTCTTATTCTATCTAAAGATACAGAGCTAAAGATCCCTCTTAAGATAAGGAGCTATCGCTTGAGCAATGTAGTCGTTATGGCTCAGTATAAAAGAGGGGTGCAAACGATTAATAGGACGGCTATGGAACATATTCAGCCCAATTCATTAGGTGATGTATTCCAATTGTTGCCGGGGAAATTGACTCGGGATGGTTCGATGAATGAAGTGGATCAAATAGCTTCAAGGCAAGTTGGAACAGATAAAAACACAGCATTAGGAACAGCCATCTATACCGATGGAGTTCCTATGAGTAATGATGTTACTTTGCATCGTGTGATGGGAGATCAGAAGCAACGAAAGATGAATACGGTTAATGGGGGAATTGATTTACGCAAAATATCGACAGATCATCTAGAAAAAGTTGATGTGATGCAAGGAATACCCTCTGCAAAGTATGGTAATTTGACATCTGGCGTTGTTGTTGCAAAAACAAAATCAGGGGTTTCGCCTGTATCTGTACGACTAAAGGCCGATCCAAATACAAAGCTTTTTTATTTAGGGAAAGGCTTTAAAATGCCTAAAAATGGTGGGAGCTTGTATGTTGGAGCAGATTATACTTTTTCTAAGCCGAGTGTACGAGAGACATTGACACGCTTCAATCGTTATACTGCAATGGCTAATTATACCAATAGTCAAGATATAGCTGAAGCATCGCTATCTTATGGGCTACAACTTTCTTATATTGGGACTTTAGATGGGCAGAAAACGGATAAAGATTTAGATGAATTAATTAATGATTATAGAGATTTATATAATCGCTTCTCTATTAGTCATGATATGCAGATAAGTACTCAATCGAAGTTCTTAAAAAGTTTAGATTGGAATATAGCCTTTTCTTATACAAATGATTTTGCTATTCGAGATTTAGTGGTTAGTCCTGGCGGAACAACGCCTCTGCCTTTATCTACAGAATCGGGGGAGTATGAGGGGGAATATCTACCTGTGGAATATGTTACTCAATATACATTGGATGATAAGCCTATTAGCTTCTTTAGTTCTATTGCTGGGAAAAGTCTATATGGAAAAGACGATTTAAGAGGTTTTCTTGATTGGGGACTTGACTACTCTTATGAACGCAATATTGGAGAAGGCTATAAATATGATATTCATAGACCACCTTTTCCCCTTACGCCTATGTCATCACGCCCACGAGCCTACAAAGACTTACCTTCTTATCAACGCTTGTCTGCTTTTGTTGAAAATACATTAGACAAGAAATTTGATGGCCATTCAATTTCTCTAAAGACAGGGCTTCGTTTCTCGGGTATGCCAGCTATAGATAGGAGGTATAAGCAGCTTAGAGGAAAAGTGTTTTTTGAACCACGAATTAATTTTGTATATACCTTTCCACAATTTACAATAGCAGGAAAGAGGAATGTATTTTCATTTCGTCTAGGATATGGAAGAGGGGTTAAGTATCCCACTCTAGATTTGTTAGAACCCTCAATTTATTATAGAGACCTAAAGTCTTTTAATTATTTTGCAACTAAGCCTGAAGACCGTTATTTGCTTATAACAACGATAAAAGAAGAGGCTAAAAACAATCAATTGACAACGAATGTCAATAATAAATATGAATTAGAGTTCCTCTATAAACTCGGAAAAGCACGATTTGAGATAGTTGCTTTTTATGAAGAAGATCGCAGAGGCTTTGTGTATGCTTCTATGTTTGATAAAGTCTTGTATAATGTTTATAAGTACAATGGTAAAATTTCTCATGGGAATACACAAATAGATAAAAATCTTTTAGAAGCACATCCGACAGAAAAGTTGTATGAATATCTTTTACCAGAAAATGGAGAACTGGTTCGTAAATTAGGCCTTGAGTATAATCTTTCAATTCCTAAAATAAAGGCAATTCAAACTTCAATAGCAATAAATGGCGCTTATTATAGAACCTATTACGATGTAAGTAAGGCTGTTTTGAGAAAGCCTGATGTAAGGATTGATGGTAAAGACTATCCTTATGTAGCTTATTATGGGCATGAAAGAGCAAATTACAAAACTATGGTAAATACGAACTTTTGGTTCAATACGCATATTCCTCGATATGGACTTATTTTTACTTCAAAGTTTCAATTTATTTGGTTTCAAGAATATGCAGACCGTTGGTATGATGGCGTCCCAGAATATTATTTTGGAATAGATATGAATAAAAAGCCTTATCTCAAGGAATATAAGGAAGATGAAGTGCTTAGACATTTAGTCTTGACTAAGCCTGACATATTTTTTAAGCCTGATGTTACACCTCTGAGAGCCTCTATAGATTTAAAGGTGTCAAAGGATGTAACAAGTAATATTCGTATTTCATTCTTTGTAAATCGTTTGGTTTTCTTTAGCCCAGCTTATTTCGATAAGTTCGGTATTTATGATAAGATTAGACAGAGTCCCTATTTTGGTTCGGAGATTAATATTAAGATTTAAAAAAAGGAGGACTTTATGCAAAAAAAGAAATTATATGTAATAGGCTTGTTACTCTTACTTACTCCTTCTTCGTTTATTTTTTCTCAAACACGCAAAGAGCAACGATGGAATTACACGAAGTCTATTTATAAGTTCCTTTGGAAGGATATAAAGAAGAACCCTTCGGCTTTAGATCTTTTGCCACTTAAAGAAGATATATCTCTTTATTATAAGAATGATTTTGCAAAATATGACGAAGCCAGTTTTTATAATATTTATGAGGGGAGTAAGCTATTGGATAATCAGATTAAGGCAGAGGGCTATGTGAAGAATGATAATGGCTCGATTGCTTTTGGAATGGCACAATATGAAAGGGGCATTCATTATCAAACGAAGGGGCGAGATATTGTTGATTATGAGCTTTTTTATCCCTATCTAATTTCAGAGTGTCGAGGGGGGGATTATCAAAAAGAACTTTACACAATTCGTGGCGGATATTCACAAAGATTTTTGAAAAAATGGCATTGTGGTATTGAGGGCGAATATAAGGGAGGAATTGGCTATCGTGTGGCAGACCCTAGACCCGAGAATAGAGTGTCAAGCTATAAAGTAGGAGCAGGAGTTTCGTATTATTTTGATAAATATGTTTGTGGCTTATTTATTAAATACAACTATTACCAACAGGATTTCAACGTTCTAATACGTCAAGCTGGGAAAAAGACGCTTTTCTATTCTATGAGGGGTATGGGGCTTATTGATTATATGTATTCGGAAATGTCAGAGTCCTATCAACGCTTTCTTTATAATAATGCTTTTATTTTTGGATTGTCTTTCTACCCTAAATCTTTAAAAGGTTTTTCTTTAGATATTGATGGCAATCTTTCAAGGGTAAAGGAAGTTAATGGCTTTGAATGTATCCCTGTCTTTTTGGATCGACTCACAATGAATACTTCTTGCTCTTATTTATGGACATCTTTAGCTCACTCCCTTTTGCGTATTACGAATAAGAATAGCTTCGTTTATGCCAAAGGTGCAGAAAATCAATATGAAAAATATTTAGTGCATAGAGATCCCGATATCATAGGCTATAAACTTCTTGTAACGAACCTAAATCATAGTCTATGCAAATTTAAGAATGAATTTACGATTGATTATCTATACACATTTAATAAGCAGTATCAATTGAATGCACGGATAAAGAATGTATATACGCATTTTTCAGAAAAGTATATGCAAAACTTATTCTACTTTACTTGTGATAATATAGCGAATGAACTACAGATAGGTGGAGATTATATCAAACAAAAGTTTAGAATTAATACAAGTGTAAATTTGGGACATAGACTTTCTTTGAAGAGTAAGAAGAATTTGCCATCTAAAGGCGAGGCTTATGCTTTAGATTTATCACGTAGATACTATGCTTATCAAAAAGCCAATTATGGTTTTGCAGGTATACAAATACAAATGCAGTATGCATTTAACCATAAAATTTCTTTAGATATTCAAAGTTCTTATCAACATTGTTGGGGCAGTCTAAAGACAAATAGTTGGGTGACACAGATTGGGTTACTATTTTAGTAAGATGTTTATGGATAAAATACTTAAGATATTCTTGTTTTTGACAATGGGGCTTCTTTTGGGAGCTTGTAAAAGTAACTTGATAGAACCCATAAACGATGGGGCAAAGAAAACAAAGGTAAGTCTTCAGATAGAGTATCCAGAGAAGTTTAGTTTTGATAAGGATACCATTCAAGTAAAGATTTTAAATCGGCATACAAAAGAAGAAGTACAACTTTTCACAAAGGATAGAAATCCGCTAGAAGTTGCATTGGTTGCAGGTATTTATAATATAAAAATATCCAATACCAATCAAGAGAAAGAGCCTTATAGTGGAAGTAAAAATGATATTAGTGTATTTGGTGAGAATTTAGATTTAAAGATAAGGACTTATATGAGTTATATCTCTAAGGATTGGATGTTTAGTGAATTGCATTATACAGCCAATGAAACACCACACGGTTTACCTTATTTTCAAGATGGTTATATAGAGTTGTATAATAATTCAGATGAGACACAGTATGCGGATGGACTTTGTTTTTCTAGAGCCTATATGCTTACAAATGAAGATTATAATATTTGGAAAGAGCATAAAGGGGTAATCGTTCCATTTTACATACTAGAAGTTCCTGGAAGTGGGAGCGACCACCCCGTTCCTCCAGGGGGGAAGCTATTGATAGCCATATCAGGGATAAACCATAATCAAGAAAATCCAGCTTCTCGTTATGATCTTTCTAAGGCAGATTTTGAGATGTATTCAGAGAATAGTTTGTCAGGGATTGATAATCCAAATGTGGAGAATATGAATTTAGAATATATTGAAATAGATTATTGTCCGATGCTTTTGAGTGGATGTGAAGCCTATTATATATTCAGACCCCCTAATAAACAATCTTTGAAAGACTATTTAAGTACGAAAAAAGTAAAAGAGCGGGAGAATAATGGTGAGTTTGTGTATTCTTATGGTATTCCTGAAAAGGATATAATTGATGCCGTGCATTGTGCTGAAGCCGATAATAAAATTAATCAATACATATTCCCTCCCTATATTGATTCAGGATTTACTTTTTGTACTTTAGGTTTATATAATTGTGTTTCTAAAAGAAAAGTTTTACGAATGGAAGGGGGGAGAGCGATTTTACAAGACACCAATAACTCTACAGAGGATTTTTTAAGAAATCAGAAGAGTAGTTATCTTATTCCTTAAATTAAGAGCAATAAATAAAAGATTTGGAGTTTTTAAGAAAAAATGTATCTTTGCAGACGGAAAGGGTAAAAATCTTGAAATAATAGATTTGACTTTCTTCAGAATTTGAACTGTTCTGATTTAGCTTGTCTCATGGTGTAATGGTAGCACAACAGGTTTTGGTCCTGTTTGTCAAGGTTCGAATCCTTGTGAGACAACTTTTATAGAAGAGAAGTGTTGTAGTAAATAGCTGTAACACTTCTTTTTTTTATTCTTTTCATAGGAATGTTTTTTTTCTTCCTTAGGATTTGCAAGAATGCATATTAGACTTTCGGAGTTTTCTAGTTAGCTTTTTGAGGCTTCTTTATTAGGCTTTTTTCTTTAAAAAAAAGAAGAGTAATTGGGGGTTTTTGTTTTTTTTTTTTATCTTTACTAAAATATTATGCGAAAAATTTTGAAAGATTTTTTCAAAAAAAAGAATTTATATGAATATGATTAATAAAATACAACTGAGAAGATGTTCCCTACTATTAATGGGAGCTTGCTTGGGATTGAGTAGCTCTTCTTTTGCTCAGAAAGTGAAGTCGGGAGTTATTTACAATCAAGTAGTAAAAGACTGTGCAGTGGTGGATGCTCCTATTAATGGAGCCAGATACCAAGGTCAAATTGTAATTCCAAAAACGATTCAATACGAAGGAAAAGAAAGGAAGATAACAGCTATAACAAGAAATGCGTTTCAAAAATCAAATGCATTGACATCGGTAGAGATTCCTGATGGAGTATCTCGTATTTTAGGGAAGTCGTTCTTTGCTTGTAAGAATTTAGAGCGAGTGACTCTTCCTAATAGTATTGTTTCTATAGGTTCCTTTGCTTTTGCTTCTTGTGTAAACTTAAAGGAGATAGCTTTGCCCAAAACCGTTTCTTCTATAGCTCCTTATGCTTTTTTAGGTTGTAGAAGTATAAAATCTATAAAAATCCCTTTTGGCATAAAGGAAATAAAAAGTACGACTTTCAAAGGATGTACAGCTTTGTCTTCAATAAGTTTGCCAAAAAGTGTACAGAATATTCATAGAGATGCCTTTTATGGATGTACAGCATTATCAGAAGTGGATTTTCCTAGTAATTTGAAACTTGTAGGAGATAATGCTTTTTATCACACGGCATTGCTTTCGGTGGATGTTCCAGAGGGAGTTCAATTTTTGGGAAAAGAAGTTTTTTCTTCTTGCTATGACTTGAAGACTGTTATTTTACCCAGCACCCTTACTCATCTTGGGAAGAATGCTTTTTCTGGCTGTGTGAAGTTGGCAAAAGTGTATTCTGCGATAGAAAATCCAGAACAAATAGAGAAAGAAATTTTGTATTCAAAAGGAAAATATGAGAATATAAAATTGTTAGTTCCTCAAGGTTGCTTAGAGGCATATAAGCAATCTTCTAAGTGGAAAGCTTTTCCTCATATCTATGAACAATACCTCGTGGTAACAAAAGAAATAGAAGGAGAAGGAGATGTGAAAATCTTAGGAGCAGATAAATTGGATTTTGTTCCTTTTGAAACAGCTCTTTATTTTAAGGTAGTGCCTAAGAAAGGCTATGTTTTAGCTTCGCTTACAGTTAATGGGGAAGCTTTAAAGAATAAAGAATATGTGGCAAGACAAAAAACATTAGTCAAAGCAACTTTTAAAAAGGATGGCAATGCTCTTGCTGTAGAGCAAGTTGACGCAAGTATGGATCTGTATCCTAATCCTGCAGCTAATTATGTTAGCTTACGAGGACTTCGTCAAGGAGAAGAAGTTGTTATTTATACATTAGATGGAGAAAAAGTGCTTTCTGTAGAAGCTTCTTCTCAGGCTCCATTGAAAATCAATCTTTCTTCTCTAGAAGAGGGAATGTATGTTGTACATACATCTAATAAGTCCTATAAGTTAGAAGTAAAACGCTAAGAAGGATTTTTAATTAAGAAAAACAAACTGATTCCAGTTTTAAACCAATACTATATGATACTACATAAAGAAAAGTTAAAAGATAGGAGGGTGTCAAAAACGAAGCTCTCTCTGTTTTTAGATAAAGCAGTATTATTGCTTGTCTTTTTCTTCGCTCTATCAGTGAATCTACTAGAAGCTCAAGGGCTGAAGAAAGAATTAAACATCTATCAAACACCTGTAGAAGGGAATCTTCGAGAAAGACTAAGACGACAAGTTATTTGGGCAGATTTTTCAAATGCAGAAAATTGTCCTGTGATAAATGGACAAAAAACCTTAGTTGTAGGTAGTGTGTTAAATCTAAATCCAACACCAGGCTATACTATTAAAGCGACAGTAATTGCATTAAAGCCTTTTAATGCAACGGAGATTTATAAGCAAAGAATATTAAAAAAATATCCTAATATAGATCCCACAGCTTATCAAACAGAATTAGCAAGATGGAAGGAGTTGCTTTATAAAAGATTTAATGGAGGCTTAACTACTCAAGAAACAGAAGAGTTGAAACGTCTTATAAGACAAATTCCCGAAGGGAATAGGGTTTACTCTTCTTATGATCCTAATGCTGTTAATAAAGATAAAAGCGGAAGGGATGGACGAGTAATTATAGCTCCACAAAGTTCTCGCTGGTCCAACTTAGCAATATCTGGCTTTCCTGTAGCAGGTTTGTCAACGATAACAACCGATGGAGGGGGCACCGATGTTGGGGTTATATTTAGAGTAGAAGCAAGCTATTATGGTAAAAGAGTAAACCCTACCGTTGTTGTAGCAGATGGAGAAGAATGTAATGCCTCTATAGGGCGAGAGTGGACAGGTTTTTCTACTACAGGAACTCCTTGGGAAATCTTAGCTAATATTGGGCAAGGAGCAGATTTTATGCCCACAGTAGGAAAAATTACTGATTTTTATTCTGAAAGAGACCGCTCAAATGGGAATTATTTAGGATTATATCCTTACTTGTACTATACTGAAAATGATTATAAGAAGAATCCTGATTATGTGTCTGATACAAGTAAAGATCAAGATCAGAAAACAGAAGATTTGCTACTTGTAGGTTATAGTGCAAGAAAAGCTTTAACAAAAGAGTATATAAATAATGATGATAAATCAGTTCCTCATTTAGGGCTTGGGACACAAATGTTTGGAGGTTTTTCTAACCGAATAGCAGTAGAATATAAAGAGTCAAATCCTCTAGTCATAACAAAACAGACCGATGAGATTGGGATATTTATCAACTCGAATGGGAAACAAGGTTCAATGTTTGGTTTTGTTGTAATGGATGAAGGAGATGCACCAGAATCTTATGGAGGAGCTCAACATTTGATGCGTATTATTCCAGAAGACCCATGGACTAAACAACCTTATGTAGGAGATACAGAGGCAGATATGGACTTAGGTATGCCTGGAGAAGACTTCTTTAGAGATGACATCTATGGAGGCGACGAAGGGGAAGCTCAACTATTAGGAAATGATGGATTAGGAGGCTCTCAAACAGGGATGAAGAATTATGCTCTTCATGTTGCAAGTAAAGAGAATTATGAGTTACCTATTCTGGCGAATAGAGGTGGAAGCCAAGATTCTTATATAAGGGCTTGGGTTGATTTTGACGGAAATGGAACGTTTGAAGATCATGAAGCTTCAGAGATAAATCAACTTCTTGCAAGTGGACGAGATGGGAAAATTACCTTACGTTTTAGAAATAAACGTCAGCTTGTAAAATATGATTTGCAGAGAGTTGCAGTTCGTGTACGTACTGCTCTAGACAAAAGTCAAGTTGCTTCTCCAACAGGTTATTCTTTTTCAGGAGAGGTAGAAGACTTTGCAATCTATGTTATTCACCCTCCTAGAGGTATGTTTAAAGAAACGACAGGATTTCAAGGTCAACAACAAACAGCTCAATTTGTCGCAAATAATGGTTTTACTGCTTATGGTAAACAAAAAGACAATGTAGCTAACGTTGGAGTTAATCATATGCGGATAGATGCTGAGCATCCCGTTAAAATAGTCTTACCTGATGGCTCATTGGTTGATACCTATACAGAAGCAGGGATTGGAGTTTATACAGTTACAGCAGATGGAACAGTAACCTTTACTCCAGAACCTGGATGGGATGGAACAACTAAGGCAAAAGGTATTGTGCTTAGAGCAAGTGATGAAAATGACCAAACGACAGGCTGGACTTTTAAAGAAGATACGTATAGAGATAATGGTGAAGAGCCACCTTTGAAAAATGTTAATGAAGGAGCAGAGTATGGTTATCTTATTAATGGTAAGAAAACAATGGATGCCGTTTATCGTCCATCAGTTAAGCCCGTTGTTCCTAAAGGATACCCAGTTTCTTCAAAAGATATTCAAGGAGTTAAGCAAAGTGAAACGCCTATTTTTACCCAAGGGAATGATCTTGTTCCAATGAAGCCAGAGACTTTAAGCTTTGAGAAGGATGAAGAGGGTAATCCAAGAAATCAACCAGAAGGCTCAACTTTAAGTGCAGATGGCAAAACCTTAACCGTACCTGGAGAAGGTGTTTATAAAATAGAAGATGACGGAAGTGTTAGCTTTACTCCAGAGCCTACTTTTGTAGGTGAAGCTAAGCCTGTTAGTCTTTCTATGAAAGATAAGAATGGCACTGAAGCAACAGCCACTTATACTCCAACCGTAACTCCAGTAACACCAAAAGGAACTCCTTCAACCACTACAGGAGTTCAAGGAGTAGAACAAACCGGAACACCTAAATTTATAGAAGGAGCAAGCACATCTCCAATGGATCAAAGTACTCTTGCTTTTGAGAAAGATGAGAATGGTAATCCAGTTAATCAGCCTACAGGAGCAACATTAAGTGAAGATGGTAAGACCTTAACCGTTCCCGGCGAAGGAACTTATACAATCAAAGATGATGGAAGTATTAGCTTTACTCCAGAACCAACTTTTACAGGAGAAGCTAAGCCTATTAGTCTTGTAATGAAGGATAAAAATGGAACAGAAGCTAAGGCTACTTATACTCCAACCGTAACAGCGGTAACTCCTCATGGAGAACCCAAGACATCAACGGGAGTTCAAGGAGCTAAGCAAAGCGAGACACCAGAGTTTAATCCCGGAGATAATTCAGTTCCAATGAAGCCTGAGACTTTAAGCTTTGAGAAGGATGAAGAGGGTAATCCAAAAAATCAGCCAGAAGGCTCAACCTTAAGTGCAGATGGCAAAACTTTAACCGTACCTGGAGAAGGTGTTTATAAAATAGAAGATGACGGAAGTGTTAGCTTTCTCCCAGAACCTACTTTTGTAGGGAAAGCTAAGTCAGTTAGTCTTTCTATGAAAGATAAAAACGGTACTGAAGCAACAGCCACTTATACTCCAACTGTAACAGCGGTAACACCAACAGGAGAGCCAACTACATCGAAAGGTATACAAGGTAAAGATCAGACAGGAACTCCTACATTTAAGAATGGAGATGATACTCAAAGTCCATTAACACCATCAGAAGGGAATCCAGCAAAACTAGTTAAGCCAGATGGTACACTTGTTGAGCGTATGGATGCAATGAAAGATGGTAAAAAAGTGGGAGAGTATACAATAGATCCTATAACAGGCGAAGTAACCTTTAGTCCAGAAAAAGACTTTGTGGGAACTCCTGATCCAGCAATCGTTCAAGTTGAAGATGCAAATGGTAC
>PDWI01008034.1_pt1 | contig 12547 bp, 10 predicted proteins | sample 1430891 | NCBI WGS metagenome assembly PDWI01 (sample SAMN01162508, study PRJNA174530) | Oral metagenome, whole genome shotgun sequencing project. | biome: Marine environment; feature: Marine mammal; material: Swab sample of the gingival sulcus; isolation source: swab sample of gingival sulcus... | reverse complement strand
CTGAAAACCACGCTGCTCTCTCCTACGTGCTAGCCGCACAGACTTGTAAACCCCTAAGTTTAAGCGTTCTACGAACTTTAAACTACAGGGGTTTATCTATGTCTGAGTGGCGGATCACTCCGTCATCACGGTCGCTAAACGGTTTCAGAAAATAATTTATTATCTTTGCCATTGCTAGGGTATTCCTTTTGGGTATTTATTTTTGGTAAAGAAGGAGTAGCTAGCATTGACTTTAGTAGTCGTGTATATTATAATAGTATATACGACTACTAAAATCAGTAACTGATAAGAATAAAAAATAGTTAAATCTAAAGACATCAATGAAAGTTATTGTAATATATAGAAAGGAACGTTTATGAAAAATAGACCAACAAAGTATTGGGTTATTGTTGCTTCAAAGGATCATGTTAAAGAAGGTATAAAAGGTGGGTTTGCTCAAGCGTGTCATGGAAAATCAGCACCTTTAAAGAAAATGAGAAAAGGGGATTATGTAATATATTATTCAAGTAAGTTATCATTTGGAAAAAACGAAAAGTGTCAACAATTTACTGCAATTGGCATTGTCGAAAATGATACGATTTACTCAGTAGAAATGTATCCTGGTTTTACTCCGTTTCGTATTGATATTAGTTTTTTAGATTCAAAGGATATATCAATTTTACCTTTAATAAATGATTTAGAATTTATAAAAAATAAGCAGAGATGGGGGTATCCTTTTCGCTATGGTATGTTAGAGATAAATCAACACGATTTTGAATTAATATCTAGCGAAATGATTGTAAATAGGGATATAAAATTTAATTTTAATTCGCCTGATGAAAATCTTGGCTATTTGTTATGGCAAACGACAATGCAGTGGCAACGAGAGATGAATAGAGCTTTAAACAAAGTTGAATTGACTCATACTCAATTTGTCGTACTGATTGCTCTAGCTTGGCTGTTGAAAGTATCTGATGAAGTAACGCAAAAAGATATTGCAGAGCATAGCAACATTGATAAAATGATGCTTTCAAAAGTTTTAAACAAATTAAAAGATAAACAGTTAATTGATAGAAGAGAGCATAAAACTGACAAAAGAGCGAAATGTGTTTTTTTGACTAAAAAAGGAGAGGATGTACTTCAGAATGCAATTGAGATTAAGACGAAAGCAAATGACTTGTTTTTTGACAGTCTATCAAACAAAGACATTTTTGCAGATGAATTAAGAAAATTGATTAAATAAAAAGTGTTGAGATGGAAAAACGATTTATTAGAGAGTATGTATAGGAGATGGGTAATGTGGAATAAAGAAGTTACTATAAAAACAAATGCCAGTAGAGAGCAAATTTGGAACGTATGGATTGATGTTAATAATTGGCGAAAATGGGATAAAGAAATTAAATCGTCTTATATAGATGGAGAGTTTAAAGTTGGAACTTATGGGGCTTTAAAGCCTATAAAGGGGGCGCAATCAAAATTTAAAATTGTGTCTTCAACTAAACGTGATGAATTTACAATACAATCTTCTCTACCATTTGCGAAAATGAATTTTATACATAAAATTACTGAAAAAAATGGAGAACTATTTATAACTCATCGTATTGAAATTACTGGGTTATTGTCTTTTTTGTTTTCAAGAATAGTTGGAGAAAAATTAGTAAAGGGATTACTAAACGCTATGAATAACTTATCTCATTTGGCAGAAAAGGCTTAAGTTGACTTAAATTTTGCAGTTTTGGCATATAATATAAGTGAGCAACAAGTTTGCTTGATTAAAGTGCGTTTCTATTTAGAGTGCAAACCGTAATAACTATAATAGCTTTTGCAATTAATAAGAGACTTTGGATTTATACCAAGGTCTTTTTTGTTATTGACTTGTTTTATTCTGTTAAGTATAATTCTATTGATGATGGTTTAATTAAAAAGGGGGGAGAAATGAAAACAAGAAAAATAGTTTTTATGCTAGTTACTATAATTCTATTATTAGGTATTGTGTTTGGTGACACGTTAAAGAATACGATTGATGTGTTTTATAGAGATATAAAAATAGTGGTAGATAATAATCAGGTAGAATTAGGTTTAGATTCAACGGGGAAAAATATAGAACCATTTATTTACAATGGGACTACCTATTTACCAGTAAGAGCAGTAAGTGAGGCATTAGGTAAAGAAGTATCTTGGGATGGCAAAACAAGTACAGTGTATATTGGGAGAAAACAAGATGAAAAGGGTACTATAGTTAAGTTGAACGAAGACCTTCATATAATGCACTATGGTGGTCTTACTATGAAGAATAGAAAAGGTGGTGAGCAGGTTAGTGATATAGCTGGGGAGAAATATGATTACTATATCTATCCTTATGCTCAAACATTTACTTACATTGAGTATCCATTAAAAAATGAATTCGATACCTTTGAGTGTCAGCTTGGTTGGATGAAAGATTATAGCTATAACAATAAAAATGCCACTATTAAAATTTATTTAGATGGAAAACATATTAAAACTTATGTTGATGTAGCTGGAGATTTTACTAAGAAGATATCTGTTAGTGTTAAAGGAGCCAGAAAGCTTAGGATAGAATTTAATGGGTCAGAAGGTGCTACGCTATTTAATCCGATTTTGATTAAATAATTACTAGATTGGATGTACTTATAGTGAGATTTTGATAGGAGATGGTTTATGACTAAGAAGAATATCAAATTATATAACATGATTTTTCCCATATGGGGGATGATTCTCTTCCCTGCTTTTTGGATAATTATTATACCACTTAATTTTTTGATAGACAGTGTAGTTCTTACGGTTTCAATGCGTTACTTAAAACTGGATAATAAACTACATCTCTATAAAAAGACGATTTTAAAGGTCGTTGCCTTTGGTTTTTTATCAGATATTATTGGGGCGTTATTTGTATTTGGCGTTGCTTCACTTGATGATGTATTTCCTGTGTTAGAACACATAGTATATGAGCCTGCAAACAGTCTGATAACCTTTCTTATCATGGCTATTATTGTGGCAATTACTGGTGTAATAATATATGTATTTAATAAGAAGGTCAGCTTTAAGAAACTGGAGGTAGATGAGGTATATAAACACAAGTTATCTCTTTCTCTAGCTGTATTTACAGCACCTTATTTATTTTTGTTTAACATGACCTTTCTAAACAAGATATTTGGTATTTACTGATTTTTATATTAATACTACAATTTTTTTAAAACTTCATAAAAAAAGCTGTTGCAGTAGATGATGACATCTAAGGCAACAGCTTTTTTATATATATTTATATTATACTAATCTCAGTTAAAACTGCACATTAAGATTCCACGCTTTGAAACACTATAGAAATTAACGAGCTTTGTCACTCAGAGCCGAAGGCGTGGAGTCTTAAAGCTTGTAATAATTTCTAGTGTTTCATAAGCTCTGAATGACAATGTGCAGTTTAATTAAAGATTAATATTAGTTAGCCAATAAATACACCAATTGTCAATATAATCATAGTTACAACAATAAGTGCTGCTAAGAATTTAAGAACGTGTTTAAACCACTTTCCATAAGGTACTCTTGCAATCGCAAGTCCACCCATTACAACACCAGATGTTGGTGTAATTAGGTTGACAACACCACTTGCTGCAGAGAATGCAGTGATAACTAGGCTTGCACCTGCTTTTGAACCACCAAATACCAATTCTCCCATAGGTCCCATGATAGGAATACTTGCACCTGCTAGACCAGATGTAGAAGGTACTAAGAATGATAGTGGAATGTAGAATAGGTATGTTAAGTTGATAAATACAACTTTACCTAGTTTCTTTAGCGATTCTGAACCATAGTATAGAATAGTATCACTCATGTATCCAGCTTCCATAACTACTTTGATACCTCTAGACATACCAACGATTAGGGCAACACCAAGTAGGTCTCTAGCGCCTGCTATGAAATGGTCAACGATTTCACCTTCACTGAACTTAGCTACTTTACCAATAACGATAGACATGATGAAGAATAGTACAGTCATTTGACCAAACCACCAGTCACCTAGTGCAGCTGATTGAGTTTTTAGTGCATCATAGTGATCCCAGTATGCATCTGCAGTATTAGGTTCAAAACCAAGTAGTTTGAATTCTGCTAACTTGTTGTATAGGTTGTCAAATACCATGATGTCAAACTTGTATGCCCATGGAATAACACCTAGTATCATGATGACAAAAGTTAGAGCAAATAGAACAAGTATCCACTTTCTTCTTCCTGTCATTTCAGGGATTTCATCTTCATTCTTATCGCCAACAAAGTGTTTGAAGTTGTCTTCTCTCATGTCAGCTACTATAGAAGCTTCAGGATTTTCCTTGACTTTCTTTGCATATCTCATAGTTAGGACGATAGCCATTGCAACTACAACAGCCCAAAGTACAAAACGTAGCATTAGACCTTCGCCAAGACCAACGCCAGCTGCTTCTGATGCAACACCAATAGCAAATGGGTTGATTGTTGAACCTAGAACACCAACACCAGCGCCAAGCATGATAACCATTACTGCTGTGATAACATCATATCCTGCTGCAATAAATATTGGAATGATAAGTGGGTAAAATGCTATTGTTTCCTCTGCCATACCATAAGTTGTACCACCAATTGCAAATAGTATCATTAAGATTGGAATTAGTTTTTGCTCCTTGCCCTTGTTTCTCTTAAGGATAGAAGCGATACCAGCTTCCATTGCGCCAGAAGCCATAACGATTCCAATAAAGCCTCCAATTACGAGGACAAATAGTGCTATGTCAATAGCATCAAAGAAACCTGCTATAGGTGCTGAAAGTATATTGTATAAACCCTGTGGATTTGATTGCTCCATCTGTTGGTATACCATAACACCTTCGTCATTTGCTACATATTGCCCAGGTGGGACAATCCAAGTAAATATTGCCACAACGATAATTATGATAAATAATATCGTGTAGGCACTCATACTACTCTTTTTCTTTTGTTTGTTTGCCATTACTTCCTCCTACTGTTAATCCATAAATGCAAGTATTGATTCTGCGTAAACTAGAGTAGCTTTCTTGATGTTTTCAAGACAGATATTCTCGTTTGGTTGATGCTCTGTTTTTGGCTCTCCTGGGAAGATAGCACCAAATGCTACGCAGTTGTCCATTGCTCTTGCATACGTTGCACCACCACTTGATTTTGGCTCTGACTCCATATCGCCTGTTACCTTTTGGTAGGCGCCCATTAGAGTCTTAATAAGCTTAGAATCTTTTGGTACGTATATTGAACGAAGATAGTCAAACTCTTCATAAGTCATGTTGTGTTCCTTGGCAACCTTGCTTAGTGTTTTGACCATTTCATCCTTATCTACAGTTACAGGTATCCTTATGTCAATTCCTATAACCTCTTCATCATCGTTAACGTCAATTTTACCGATGTTGAATTTAAGTTTACCACTCATCTCATCTTCTGTAACGCCAAAGATTTTTTCAGCGAAACAGTCCTCTCCGATGACGTTTGCTATGAAGTCGATACTAGTGCTAGAGTATCCAGCATTCTTCATTGCCATTGCAAATCTGCTAATTGCATTGAATCCAGTTTCAGGTACTTGAGCATGAACTGCCTTACCCATAACTGTGAGTTTATCGCCTTCAAGTGTTGCTTCAAAGCCAAGTTTGTCAAGTTCTTCTTTGACTTTGCTTGATTCTTTACCTTCATATATCATAAGGGAAGGGACAGCGTTTAGTGCGTCGCCACCTTTGAATCTCATATCTGTTGAAATTGGTGCTTTAAGATGACACTGTAGCAGTCCTTTTTCTGCATATATCAGTGGGAACATTGAGTCAGGAGAAAAACCATAGTCAGGCATTTCTTCTTTTTCTTGGTACTTTGCAATTCCTCTCCATAGAGTTTCTTCGTCTGTACCAAGGATTACTCGAATCTTTTTGTTGAATACAACGCCTTCATCTAATAATGCCTTAATAGCGTATAGACTTGCTACAACAGGACCCTTGTCATCAGAAGAACCTCTACCATAGAGATGTCCATCTTTGATAACTGGTTCAAAAGGCTCTGTATTCCATTTGTTTAAGTCGCCTTGTGGTACGACGTCCATATGACCAAGTATACCAATTGTTTCATCGCCTTCACCTATATCAGCGTAAGCATAGTATCCTTCAGGGTCTATATAAGTCTTAAATCCAAACTTTTCCGCTAATTCCATCGCTTTTTCTAGAGCATCTCTTATGTCTTTGCCAAAAGGTGCTCCCTCAGCTGGATCAGCCATTACACTTGGAATTTTAAGTAGTGAGATAAGGTCTTCAACAAAATTATCGAAGTTCTTATCAATTCTAGACTTTATTTCCATATTTACCTCCTTAAATAATAAACTAATCAAATTCTTAGTCATCAACGTAATTATACAACTTTATTACAGGTTAATCAACTAAATATTAATATTTCATTCATAAATAATTAGTTTCTAGTGTTGATATTTCAAAGAATGTTGAAATTGTAGTGTTTTTGTAGGGAATCCAGAATAGTAGAAAATTTTAACAATTTGTGAATAAGGAGGTGGTTCAATTTATTTGAAATTTTCTTAATAATTTGTTATAATTTTAGTGGAAAGGTTACTTATAATGGTAAGCATAGGAGGGTGTTATGAAAAATGTGGGTTTATTTGAACGAGTTGAAAGGAGTGATAGAGAGGGACTTTTTTCGAAAGGTTATGTAGCTGCAAAGTGGCTTAGAATTCTATCGATAATTGGTCTAGTGCTTGTTGTAATAACGTTAGTTCCAGTTATTTTTGGTGCAGGACTATTAGGAGGAACAGCTGGGCTTTTAGGAGGTTTTGCTGTTGGTGCTGTAACAGGTGTTATGCTTATATTTTATATGATTTTATATATTGTGATAGTGGGTGGAGCAGCTTTTTTGATGTTTTATTATTCTGGTTCTCTGATGAATGCATTTGAAAATGGCGTAATTCCCAATATCTTATTGGCGTATATATTTATTATTTTTCAGATTTTTTCAATACTGGGCGCTATTTTCTCTGAGAATTCTGGCATACTACAGATAGTGTATGCTATATTTGTGGGTTACCTGTGGTATATGGTTATTGATTCAGTGAGAAAGTTAAGTAGATAATTCAAACTACAAGTACAAAGGGATGATTTATGGGAGATTCTAGATTTTACACATATACGCAGTTATTTTCAGTAATGCTAATGGTCGTGTTAACAATAACAGTTGTTGCCATTACTGTTTTTTACTACTACAGGATAGAGAAAAAGAGAAGTTTATATTTGTCTTTATCTATCAGCCTCATAGCATTGTTATTCCTGTATGTTTTTTCACTGGTAGCAGCTAGTGAGTATATTTCAAGTTATTCTTTTAATATACTCATTATTATTAGTGTCATTCATATATTATTTGCCATATATGTGCTTATTCAGTTTAAAGATATGGGTAGGAAAGTAAGTAAGAAGTTTGTTTATTTGCTTATTATCCTATATTTGTCGTCGCTTATATTTTTTTATCGTCAGGTATATGCCAATTTGGCAGTTTTTATATACACATTGAACTTTATTTTCCTGTCTTCTAGGGTCATTAATTACAGAGTTAGTCCAGCAATTTTTTACGCTGTCAAAAGGTCTCTTCCAAATTATGTTTTTATCATTAGTGCAAAGGGGCACTTAATTTATCAAAATGATGAAGTACTACACAGTGGCATTTTTAAGGAGCTACTTGTTGTGGATTTTGAAGATATTGACAGCATGTTTAATGCTAAGTCAGTCATAGAGACTATTTACGATGAAAAAGTGTATTGCTTTAAAGAGTATTCAGAAAAATTGACTTTAATTAAGAAGGAAATATATTCAAATAATGAACTAGCTTATGTTATAATGACTTTTTCTGATGTGAGTAAATTATTGGATTTACTATATGAACTGGAAAAACAAAGGGAAACTGTATTTATGGCAAATATTGAACTTGAGCGGTATAAGGATAGGGTATATGAGCTTGAGAAAACTCGAGAAATATCAACCCTCTTAGATGATGTAGCTAAAAATCAGTATCGTTCAATGGATGAGTTGAAAGAGAGAATTTCTATGCTTGATAAAGAGGGAGATGACTTCCTTCAGAGATTGTCTCATATTATTAATCTAGCACAAAAAGACCTTAAAGATGTTAGAAAAGTAGTATCTATGTATAGAAAATAGAAGTGGTGGTGTAAAATGATAAAGGTGTTAATCGCTGACGATCAAATCTTGTTGAGAAAGTCTCTTGGCAGATTACTTGATGCAAATTCGGATATTGAGATTATAGGGCTTGTTGAAAATGGTCAAGAAGCAGTTGATAAGGTATTGGAATTATCGCCAGATGTTGTCATGCTAGATATTGAGATGCCTGTTTTAAATGGTGTTAAGGCACTTGAGATTATCAAGGAAAATAAGCCTAACGTGAAGGTAATTATGCTGACAACCTTTGACAACAGAGAAAACTTAAAAAGAGCTTTTTTAGCTTCTGCAGATGGGTATTTATCCAAGGAAGTATCACCTGAGGAACTGATTAGTGCCATTCGCTGTGTTTATAGTGGACTCTATGTCTTTAATGATACAGCAAAAGAATTCATTGTGGAGAGCATCAATGCTGAATTTTCAAAACCTGAGGTCAAGGTGTTTGAACTCAGTGATGATGAGGTTGAGATTGTCCGACTTATCATACAGGGTAAGAGCAATAAGAGTATAGCAGATATGCTGAGTTACAGCGAAGGTACTATAAAGAATAAAGTAAGTAAAATCTATGAAAAAGTTGGTGTGAATGATAGGGTCAAACTGGCAATATATGGTATTGAAAATGGGATTTCCTGATGTTTACTGAGGTATTAAAAAAAGAAATAGAAGTTATAACGATGGTTCATTTAGTAGCCATAGTTTTTTCGGTTGTTGTTTTAATGGTTCTGTTTTCAAAGGCAAGAAGGGATAAGTCCCTTCAATTATTTCTCCTTATGCAGATTAGTATCACTATGTGGATGACATTTAAGATATTTAAAAATTTGGCGCCCAATTTAGAGTTAAGGTGGACATTTAATGTGCTCTACTATGTTGGTGTTATCCTTTTTGAACTTGGATTTTTTGGTTTTACCTATACAATATACAAGAAGAAACCTTTAAATAGAAAGGTCAAAATATTGTTATATACTGTAGCTGTGCTGCAGTTTCTATTTGTTATTACCAACCCATTTCACTATAAGTTTTACTCTGTTTATACCTTTTGGACTGATAAATTTGGGCCATTATTTTTAGTTCATTCAGTGATAGAATACAGTATTATTGCTATAGGTGTCTATTATGGAGCACGTCATTTTAGTAGGGAGTTCAAGTCTACTTCAAAGATATATAAGACGATGACTGCTGTGGCAATATCTTTTCCAGTTGTTGTCAACATTCTCTATATATCTGGTATATTTAATGAATTTATTTATTCTCATGGTATTCGAATAGAGTTTGATATCACACCAATTAGTTTTATACTCACAATTTCAGTTTTTACTTATGCTACGTTTAACTATGAATATCTTGACTTGACTCCTATACAAAAATACGAGATTTCTGATGCTCTTGATACATCGATTATTGTATTGGATGAAAAATTGACAGTCGTCTATATGAATAAAAAGACATTTGATATGTTGGGTGCCAATGCAAAAGACGTCTTTCAGTCGCTTGTAGATGACAGAATAATAGCTGTAGGAAGCAGGAAGTTGAGAAGTTTAGAAGTTGACAATAAGTACTATATGTATAGTTCTAAGATTATTAACCAATTTTTCGACAAAAAGCATATTATCAGTCTTCAAGATGTGACGTATTTTAGAGAAGTCGAAAAAAACATCTTAAAAGAACATGAGAGTTTGAGTGGCATAAATACAGCGTTAAAATCTGCTATTGATGAACTTATCAATGAGTCAAAGGCTGATGCAAGGAACTTTGTAGCCAAAGAACTTCATGATATCATAGGACATTCTCTAGTTGTGTCGATAAAATCACTTGAGGTTGCAAAGCTCTATTATGAAAGTGAAATGGAAAATGATAGTATTGTTGAGAGTTCTATTGAAGATAGTATTGAATCTTTAGACTGTGGCATTGTCTCTATGAATGAAATTATGTCTAGGAAAGAGGTGTATAATACGGATAAGGTGAAAAAGGAAATTGATGAAATACTATCTAGGCTTAAGAATATCCCTGTAAATATACACTTTAGTTATCGAGGGGAATGTACTAAAATCAGTAATACTTTATACACTGTCATCATAAGTGTTGTCAAAGAACTACTAACAAACTCTATCAAGCATGCTGAAGCAGAGGATATTCTCATCAATATTTCAAATGATGGAGAGTGTATTGACATGGTCTTTATTGACAATGGAAAAGGCTGTGATATTTTAAGTGAGGGAAATGGTTTAAAAGGTATAAAAGAGCGTGTTTCTGAAGTGAAGGGAAGTGTGTCCTTTGATTGTGGTGTTGGTGAGGGATTTACAGCTAAGATAAGATTAGCAGGTTAGATTTTTTTGGGGGGCTAGTTTTTCACAGTCTACATATCATTGACTTTGTCAACGCTCTGGGGGCTAGTACTAGCTCTTTTTTAATATAAAAATTTTCAAAGAACTAGCCGATAATAGTCTTGTAGCATATAGTCTATATTTATAATTAGTATGACCATATGCTCTTTTATTTATATAAGACAATTGGAGTAAGTTGCAAAAGGAGGAAGTATGAAGAAGTACACAAGAAGCTTGTTATTTTCAGCAGTATTGATCATGGGATTGATGACGCTATTTGGAAGTGTTTATGCAGAGAGTGATGTCAAGTTAAATTTGACAATAAAGAACAGTGATGGTGGACATGGTATTGTTCTCTTTCACGAAACAAGTGACGAATTTACCTGTGATATTGACAAGACAAGTCTATCAAGTGGCTATGATATTGTTCAAAGGACGTGGTTTGATCAGGCGTATGACTATGCAATCTTTAAGTATGTAGGTTATAATTCATGGTTTCCAGCTGATGGACAGTACTTTATACCAAATCAGGATTATAAGTTGAGTTATAAATTTAAACTCAAGAAAAATGGAAAGTATGTTGACTGGAACCACAACTTTGCCTTATCTGATATTACAGTAAATGGCGTGAATGTTGGCACTGATACATTCCCTAGTGAAATGGGAATAAAAGCAGTCAGTGGTCAGTTTGTCTACAGTGGTAATTCTGATTTCGAAGACATTGTTGTGACAGTGTATTTTAATAAAACACCTAAACTGGGTTATATGACACCTCCTTATCAGTTTGATGCAAGTAATGATGGTGGATTTATTAAAGGTGGACAGGCACAAAATGAGCTATTTATTGATGGTAATGCTGCACCAAGTCGTGTGATTCTTCAAAAAATAGTGTATTGGTTTCACAATTCAAAAAGTGGTTATGATAAATTGTACTTTAATGAGCCAAGTTCTGGATATGGTATAAAACTTCCTGCAAATTCATCAGACTTTTTGAGTGAAGTAAACAGAAAAAAAGAAATACACCTTTTTGAAAGGAGTTTTGATACATCAGATGTTGTAACAATGGCATATATGTTTAATCGCAGCAAGGTATATGGAATAGTTAATTTTGACGTATCTAAGGTCACTGATATGACGAGTGCTTTTCAGGGGACAAAGTTAAGTGAAGTAGTCCTTAGAGGTGGTAGTGATATTGTTGCAAATAATATGTTAAAAGATGTAAATACAATAGAGAAACTTGAGTTTAAAGGACTAAAGGGATTTAGTATAGCGCCAAATACCTTTGTTGGTGATTACAGGGTAGTAAATAAAACAAAAAATACTACAGAGTTTGTGGCTAAAAACAGTGGATATGTATTTACAGACAATCACGAGTATTTAGTGGACTTAGGTACTAAAGAGGAGATGGCGCCTGAAAAGGATACAACACAAAAAGTACCAACTATTGGTGTACATTCTGATAACTACTTTAAATTAATTCAGGATGTTATCATGTACTATGATTCAAAGTCAAGTGATTGGTTCTACCCCTATGTCAACTATGTGACTAATAGACAGATTATGAAAGGTACAGGAAATGGAATGTTTTCACCTAAGTCTAGGATTACAAAGGCAATGTTAGTGACAATGCTGTTTCGATTATCAGAGGATGAAAATGTTACAGTAAACAATGTTTGGGTAGACCTGAAAGATAGTAAATGGTATACAGAGGCAGCTAAGTGGGCGCTAAAAAATGGCATTGCTACTGCAAATGCTAGAAATGAGTTTCAGCCAAATCATGAGCTGACAAGAGAAGAATTTATCAAGATGATATATCTCTACGCAAATTACAAAGGTTACTATACAGGGGATGAAGCGGATTTATCAAGCTATGTAGATAAAAATATGCTAGCTGATGACTGTATTAATCCATTTAAGTGGGCTGTGCAGATAGGGATAATCAATGGTATTGACACCACACATCTAGCACCAAAGAACACATCAAATAGAGCGCAGATGGCAACAATCTTTACAAGGTTTATGGAT
>PDWI01021661.1_pt1 | contig 12548 bp, 12 predicted proteins | sample 1430891 | NCBI WGS metagenome assembly PDWI01 (sample SAMN01162508, study PRJNA174530) | Oral metagenome, whole genome shotgun sequencing project. | biome: Marine environment; feature: Marine mammal; material: Swab sample of the gingival sulcus; isolation source: swab sample of gingival sulcus... | reverse complement strand
GCCACCAACATGGAATTCGATTCCTCGGCGAGGATCGGGCTGATCCTGATGTTCGGCATCGTCGTGAACAACGCCATCCTGCTGATCAACCGCTTCCGGCTGCAGGTGCGCGAGGCCGTCGCCAACGAGGGCTATGGCCCGGACCAGGTGCCGACCAAGAGCCGCCTGGGCGGTTTCGATCTGTGGCGTCTGGCGGCACCGGTACGGCAGGAGATCCTCAAGACGGCCATCATGTCCGGAGTGCGCATCCAGATGCGCAGCATCCTGCTGACCAGCGGCACCACCGTCGCGGGCATGATCCCCCTCATCTACAATGCCAACCCCAGCGAAGGCAACGACATCTGGAACAACCTGGCCCTCAGCAGCGTGGGTGGGCTGATCAGCAGCACCGTGCTGATCCTCAGCGCCATTCCCGCCCTGTACTGGATGTTCACGCGCTGCGGCTGGTCCCTGGCGCGCTTCCGGGTCCGGCTCGAGAAGCTGTTCAGGCGGAACCAGTCCCCCAACGCGGCGGCGACCGGAGGCGGGCATGTCTGAGCGGGAAGACCGGTCTGATAGGGAAGACCGGCCCGATCTGGAGACCCTGCGGCGGGAGCTGACCCAGCTCAGGCATCAGCTGCATCGCCAACCGGAGCTCGCGGGCCAGGAGGCGGAAACGGCCGCCCTGGTGGCGAAGACCCTGGCCGCCTGGCCTCGCACCACGGGATCGGTGGAAATCCTGACCGGGCTGGGTGGCCACGGCCTGGCCGCGATCTTCCCCGCGGCGGACGACGCGCCCGGACCGACGGTGATGCTGCGTTGCGAACTGGACGCTTTGCCCCTGGCGGAATCTCCCGCTTGCCCCTGGCCCAGCCGGAACCCCAGCGCGGCCCACAAATGCGGCCATGACGGGCACATGGCCATGGTCTGCGGCGTGGCGCGCCACCTGGCCGCCTGCCCCCCGCCCCGGGGTCGGGTCATCCTGGTGTTCCAGCCCGCCGAAGAAACGGGCACCGGGGCGGCGGCCCTCCTGGCGGATGGGCGTTTCCGCGCCCTGGATCCGGACTGGATTTTCGCTCTGCACAACCTGCCCGGCCATCCTCCCTGGAGCGTCCTGACCCGCGCGGGCGCCTTCGCCGCCGGCAGTTGCGGGGTGCGCATACGCCTGGAAGGCGCCACCAGCCACGCCGCCTACCCGGAGCAGGGCCACAGCCCGGACCGCGCCCTGGCCCGGCTGGTCACCGACCTGATCAACCTGAACAGCGATCAGGGCGATGAATTGGCCCTGGTCACCATCACCCACGCCCGGCTGGGCGACCCCGCCTTCGGCATCACCCCGGGGCAGGCCGAAATCCTGGCCACCATTCGCGCCCAGGACGACGCGGTCCTGCGACGCCTGAAGGAAGAGACCAGCCGGCGGGCCCACGCCGCCGCCCGGCGCTGGGACCTGGCCGTCCGGGTGGGATTCGAGGAAGAATTCCCCGTGACCTGGAACGATGCCCACGCCGTGGACATGATCGCCGCCGCCGCCCGGGAGCTGGATCTGGACGTCCAGGACCCGGCGGAAAGCCCTTTCCGCTGGTCGGAGGACTTCGGCCTGCTGACGGCCTGGCGGCCCGGCGCCATGTTCGGCCTGGGCGCGGGGCCGGATCACGCCCCCCTGCACAGCCCACACTACGATTTTCCGGACGATTTGCTCATACCCGGGGTCATGATGCTGGAAAAAATCATCGCCCATGCCATGCGCGCCGGCAACCCGCCAAAGCCTGTTTGTTGATTCTGAATTTCATTATTTACAAGAACTTGGGCCCACCAAAGCCCCGAAAAACTTAAAAAAAAAGGTGTCTCGGAGAATAAATTATGTTCTAATCCCCAATGGTTGTCATATTTTTGTCAACAGCAGAAACAATAGTTCCATCTTCGTCCTCTGGCCTCTTCAGCAGGAGAGAGAAACCCATGAATTCTTTCGGATCGATCGCCTGGTCGTCGGTCGGCAAGAAGGTGATCACCGGTCTGACGGGATTGGCCCTTTTCGGGTTCGTCGTCGTCCACCTGATCGGTAATTTCACCCTCTTCCTCGGCCCCCACGCCTTCAACGGTTACGCGCATTTCCTGGAAACCGCCCTGCACGGGGGGCTCATGCCCAGTGCTGAGATCGTCCTGATCGTCATCTTCTTGTTCCACATGATTTCGGCCATCACCGTGGCCTGGTCGGACAAGCGGGCGGCCCGAAAGATCGGCTACAAGACCATGAAGAACGCCGGTGGCAAAAGCCGCAAGACGCTCTCCTCCGTCTCGATGATCTACACCGGAATCCTGATCATCATCTTCGTGCTGGGGCACATCTACCTCTTCAAGTTCGGCAACCATGAAGTAACCCACGGGACCAAGAACCTGTTCAAGACCGTGGTCACGGAGTTCAAATCTCCCGTCTTCACCGGCTTCACCGTGCTGGTGATGGTCCTGCTGGGCCTGCACCTGCGGCACGGTTTCTGGAGCGCCTTCCAATCCCTGGGCTGGGCCAACAACAAGTATCTGCCCATTCTGGAGAAGCTGGCCCTGTTCTTTGCCATCGTCCTGGCGGTCGGATTCATCGTGATCCCCATCGTGATGTTCCTGAACGGCGACCCCAACGCGCCTGTCGGCATGGGAGGTCACTAACAATGACGAAACTTGACGCGAAAATTCCCGGCGGCCCCTTGGCCGAAAAATGGGACAAGCATATGATCGACAACCCCCTGGTGGCTCCGGGCGGGAATCGTCGTAAGCACAAGGTCATCGTGGTGGGCACCGGCCTGGCCGGCGGCGGCGCCGCCGCGACCCTGGGTGAACTGGGCTACAACGTGCTGAACTTCTGCATCCAGGACACCCCCCGGCGGGCCCACAGCGTGGCCGCCCAGGGCGGGATCAACGCCGCCAAGAACTACCAGAACGACGGCGACAGTATCTACCGCCTGTTCTACGACACCATCAAGGGCGGCGACTACCGCAGCCGCGAGGCCAACGTCTACCGCCTGGCCCAGCTGTCCACGCACATCATCGACCAGAGTGTGGCCATGGGCGTGCCCTTCGCCCGCGAATACGGCGGCACCCTGGCCAACCGCAGCTTCGGCGGCGTGCAGGTCAGCCGCACCTTCTACGCGCGCGGCCAGACGGGGCAGCAGCTGCTGCTGGGCGTGTACAGCGCCCTGAGCCGCCAGATCAACGCCGGCACCGTCAAGATGTTCCCCCGGCACGAGATGCTGGACCTGGTCGTCATCGACGGCAAGGCCCGCGGCATCATCGCCCGTGAACTGCTGACGGGCGAGATCAAGCGCTACGAGGCCGACGCCGTGGTCCTGGCCACCGGCGGCTACAGCCCCGTGTTCTACCTGTCCACCAACGCGGTGAACAGCAACGCCACGGCGGCCTGGCGGGCCCACAAGCGCGGCGCCTTCTTCAGCAACCCCTGCTACACGCAGATCCACCCCACGGCCGTGCCGCAGATGGGCGACTACCAGTCCAAGCTCACCCTCATGAGCGAGTCCCTGCGGAACGATGGCCGGGTGTGGGTGCCCAAGAAGCCCGGCGACACCCGCCGCCCCAACGACATTCCCGAGAACGAGCGCGACTACTACCTGGAGCGCCGCTACCCGGCCTTCGGCAACCTGGTCCCCCGTGACATCGCCGCCCGCGCGGCCAAGGTGGAGTGCGACCAGGGCAAGCACGCCTACTACTCGGACTACTCCGTGTACCTGGACTTCGGCGAGGCCATCGGCCGTCTGGGCGCCGACGTGGTGGGCGACCGCTACGGCAACCTCTTCGACATGTACAAGGAGATCACCGGCGACAGCCCCTACACCACGCCGATGATGATCTACCCCGCGCCGCACTACACCATGGGCGGCCTGTGGGTGGACTACAACCTGCAAAGCACCATCGAGGGTCTGTTCGTGGCCGGCGAGGCCAACTTCAGCGACCACGGCGCCAACCGCCTGGGCGCCAGCGCCCTGATGCAGGGTCTGGCCGACGGCTACTTCGTGGTGCCCCGCGTGGTGGCCAGCTACCTGGCCGGCATGGTGCAGGGCCCGCACGGTGCGCGAGATCCACTGGGATCTGGGCCGCGTCATGTGGGACAAGGTGGGCATGGCCCGCAACAAGGAAGGCCTGGAAGAAGCCATCGCCAATATCGGCAAGCTGCGCGAGTCCTTCTGGCAGGACCTGGCCCTGACCGGCAACGAGAATGACCTGAACAAGCAACTGGAGCAGGCCAACCGCCTGGGCGACTACCTGGAGCTGGGCGAGTTGATGGCCCGCGACGCGCTGATGCGCGAGGAGTCCTGCGGCGGCCACTTCCGCGAAGAACACCAGACCCCCGAAGGCGAAGCCAAGCGCGACGACGAGAACTTCATGTTCGTCTCCGCCTGGGAGCACAAGGGCGAAGGCGTCACGCCGGAGATGCACAAGGAAGAGCTCAGTTACGAGAACATCGAAGTGAAGACTCGTAGTTACAAATAGAGGAAGGTCTGTCATGGCTGATAAAGGAATGACCATTCACCTGAAGATCTGGCGCCAGGCTCGTGGCGCCAGCGACGGCAAGTTCGTCGACTACACGGTGGAAAACGTTCAGCCCGAGATGAGCTTTCTCGAGATGCTGGACATTCTGAACGAGCAGATCGTCAAGAAGGGCGAAGAGGCGATCGAGTTCGATAACGATTGCCGCGAGGGCATCTGCGGCACATGCGGCATGATCGTCAGCGGGGTGGCCCACGGGACCCACGCCGCCTGCACGACCTGCGAAATCCGCATGCGCAGCTACAAGGACGGCGACACCATCACGGTGGAACCGTTCCGCGCCACCGCCTTCCCTCTGATCAAGGACCTGGTGGTGGACCGCTCCGCCTTCGACCGCATCCAGGCCAAGGGCGGCTACGTCAGCACCAACGTGGGATCGGCCCCGGACGGCAACGCCCAGCTGATTCCCAAGGAGAACGCCGACGACGCCATGGACGCGGCCACCTGCATCGGTTGCGGCGCCTGCGTGGCGTCCTGCCCCAACGGGTCGGCCAGCCTCTTCGTGAGCGCCAAGATCAGCCAGTTCAGCTATCTGCCCCAGGGCGAAGCCGAACGCACCCGCCGCGCCCTGCTCATGGTGGAGCAGATGGATGCCGAGGGCTTCGGCTCCTGCTCCAACCACGGCGAGTGCGAGGCGGCCTGCCCGAAGGAGATCAGCATCCAGAACATCGCGCGCATGCGGCGCGAGTTCATCAAGGCTGGGCTCAAGGGCTAGGGTTGCCGGGCTGCTGATTCCAAGCCGGCACGGTTTAGGCTATCACGGTTTAGGCCATCACTGTTTAGACCATCATTTGCAGGCCGTCACTTCCAGAGTGGCGGCCTGTTTTCATGCCGCGCCGCCGCCGGGCATCTTCATGGCATTCCCTCATGGCATTTCCTCATGGCATTTTCAGAGCCGCTCTGCTTTCATGGGCACAATTCAGAACGCTAACGGCCCCCACCGAAAGCAGAGGCCATGGACAAGAACCAGATCGAGCAGAACATTGCCGAGTTCCGCCGCAACGTGAACATCATCCAGGCCACGGGCCTGGGCCAACTCTACGGCCAGCCCCATTTCCCCGGCTTCCTGGGCCGCAACCTGGCCCTGATGTGCGGCGCCACCTCCGACGAGGACCAACAGCTGACCCGCTACCTGTCCCAGTTCCCCACCGAGACCACTCTGGGTGAGCGCAAGCTGCTCTTCAACTTCTTCGCCACCTTCTGGGACGGCAGCCAAAACGTGCTGGAGGTGGGCCCGTATCTGGGCGGCACCAGCCGCGCCATCGCCATGGGCATGCGGCGCAACCCCTCACGCGCGGCGGACACGCGCCTCTACACCTACGACAAGTTCCGCGACTACCACCCGCCCCAGCGCATGCTGGAACTGCTGGCGCCCCTTTTCCAAAACGGCGTGCTGAACGACGACGCCCGCGCCGCCATCCAGAACGCCAACAGCTTCAAAGAGGTGTACGACCTGCTGCACGGCGGCCAGGAATATTCCGACCTGATCGTGGCCCGGACCGGCATCCTGCCCGACCGCCCCACCCAGCAGCTGGACCCGCAAGAGGCCTTCCAGCTGCCGGAGGATCGGGCCTATTCGGCGGTGTTCGTGGACGGGGCCAAGAGTTGGTACGGCACCAAGGAATTCATGCGCCAGAGCAGCCGGCACACCGCCCCCGGCGCCTACTACCTGTTTCAGGACTACGGGGCCCACACCTGTTTCTGGATCCCCGTCTACTGCGAATTGATGAAGGCCTTCTACAATCTGGTCTGCTACGTGGACCACACCTTCGTCTTCCAGCAGACCCAGCCCGTCACCGCCGCCGACATCGACGCCGTCTTCCCCGACACGCCCGAGGATTTCACGGACCGCCAGGTGCGCGCCATCTTCCGCAATCTTTATGACTTCGCCCTGGAGACGGACAACACCTACACGCTGCTCAATTTCCAGCTGCAGCACGCGGCCGCGCTGGCCTACCGGGGGCGCGTGGAAGAGGCGCGGGACCGCATCGTGGAGCTTCTGAAAACGCCCCATGCGCTGCGCTACAAAAGCTGGATCCTGAACGCTCTGCAAACGCCCACGTACACCCCCGAAGGGAACGTGAGCCTTTTCTGAACCGGAAAGCCATCCAGGCCCCTTGCCCCACCGGCCCATCGTGACGATCATGTTCGGGTCATGCAAGGCAGCCCACCATCGCAACAGGAAGGAAAACCATGTCCAAACATATCGACGTCCTGCTACTTCTGGCCCTGCCCGCCAGCGGCAAAAGCGAAGTCCGCCGCTACCTGGCCAGCCTGACCCCGGAGCAATGCCACGATCAGTTCGGCATCGGCCACACCGTCCAGCTGGACGACTTCCCCTACGTGCACATCATGCGCCGCATCACCGACGAGCTGACCGATCGCGGCCACACCGGCATGTTCTTCCTGTCCCCCGCTTTGCCGTTCCGTAATCCCATCGACTGGCTGACCTTGATCGAGCTGCTGAACGAGGACTACGAGGACCTGATCAACAAGCACAAGCCCGCCCCCCAGTCCGCCGCCCTGTGGCTTTTCGACCGCATCGACCAGGCGCGGGTGCGCGCCGGCGGCGAGGCCATCATCGCCACCCTGCCCCAGGAATTGCGCGAGGAGATCGCCGCCCCCATCGAGGACGAGGCCCGCAAGCTGCTGGCCGACAAGATCGCCGAGGTGCCCGACAGCCTGGAGGGCAAGACCGTGGTCATCGAGTTCGCGCGTGGCGGTGCCGACGGCTCGCCCATGCCCCTGGTGCACCCCTTCGGCTACCGGGCCAGCTTGCCCCAGCTGAGCGAGAAGATCCTGGAGAAGGCCAACATCCTGTACATCTGGGTGGAGCCCGAGGAAAGCCGCCGCAAGAACGCCGCCCGCACCGATCCCAACGACCCGGGCAGCATCCTGCACCACGGGGTGCCGCTGGCCGTCATGTACGGGGATTACGGGGTTTGCGACATGGGCTGGATGCTGGAGCAGTCCGACAAGCCCAACACCGTCAGCATCGAGAAGAACGGTCGCGACTACCATCTGCCCCTGGGGCGCTTCGACAACCGTGTGGACCGGACCACGTTCATTCGCGAGGACGCGGATCAGTGGTCGGAGGCGGACAAGAAGGCGCTGCAGGATGGGATGAATGAGGCGTTTGCCCAGCTGGCGGATGGGCAGAGCTGAGGGTTTGGGAGAATGGTGATTGAGGACGGGCGGTTCTGGAAAGGACCGCCCGTCTGTCGAACAACCGAGCTAGTGGAGGCCACGCCAATGGACAGTTTGATCACGTATGCCTGCAGCGTTTTCATGGGCTTCTTCGCCATCGTGAACCCCGTGGCCACCACCCCTGTTTTCCTGGGGCTCACCAGCGACGAGGGCAAGGAAAGCAAGCGGAAGATCGCCAAGACCGCGACGATCACGGCCTTCCTCATCGTGGTCAGCTTCATCGTTTCCGGGAAGTATATTTTCGATCTGTTCGGCATCACCATCCCCGCCTTCAAGGTGACGGGTGGGCTTCTGATCTTCTACATCGGCTTCGAGATGCTGATGTCCAAGAAATCCGCCGTGCACAGCCAACAGAGCGACGACGTCAGCAACATCGCCGTCTCACCGCTGGCGATCCCGGTCCTCGCCGGGCCCGGCACGATCGTCACGGCCATGAACTATGTGACCCAAGCCACCCTTGTGCAGGTCTTGATCGTCATTGCGATCTTCGCGCTGATGATCTGGCTGACGTATATCTCCTTCTGCCTGAGCGATCATATCATCAGGAAGCTGGGCAAGAGCTTGATCACGGTCATCGGGAAACTGATGGGGTTGATCCTGGCCATCATTGGGACGGGTATGGTTATGGGGGGGATCAAGTTGGCGTTTAAGCTTGGTTAGTATTGTTGCGAGTTGTTTTTGGAAGGGGTGTCATTTTATCAACAACCTGCTAGGGATGGTCTAGCCCGAATACCCGCTCTAAGTCTTTCCGCAGGGCCTGAAATTCCTCAACGGCCTTCTCCACTTGGCCGGATTCTCCCAGCCAACCTACGATGTTGTTTCTGGTCTTTAGAGTGTCGGGGTGGTCTGGCCCAAGGACACGCTCTTGGTCATTCCGCAAGGCCTGCAATTCCTCAAGGGCTTTCTCCACTTGGCCGGATCGGCCCAGAAAAGAGGCGATACTGTGTCTGGTCGTAAGAACGTCAGGGTGGTCTGGCCCGAGGACACGCTCTTGGTCCTTCCGCAAGACCCGCAATTCCTCAACAGCCTGCTCCTCTTGGCCGAATTCTCCCAGAAAAGAGGCGATGTTCCCTCTGATCCTTAGAGTGTCGGGGTGTTCTGCCCCGAGCACCCGCTCTCGGTCTTCCAGCAGGGTCTGATATTCCTCAATGGCCTGCTCCACTTGGTCGGATTCTCCCAGCCAATAGGCGATGTTATTTCTGGTCGTTAGAGTGTCGGGGTGATCTGGCCCGAGGACCTGCTCTTGGTCCTTCCGCAAGGCCTGCAACTCCTCAATGGCCTGCTCCACTTGGCCGGATTGGCCCAGCAAAGAAGCGGTGTTACCTCTGGTCCTTAGAGTGTCAGGGTGCGCTGGCCCGAGTGTCCGCTTTTGGTCTTCAAGCAGGATCTGAGATTCCCTCAGAGCTTGATTCACCTGACCGGACTCAAATGGAGGCTGTAGAGACTCTTTACTCATGACACATTTCTCTCCATACCTCAGGAAGGTAAAAAACCCAAGTTTTCCATGATACTGAAAATTTAAAAGACAAATTCAGACAAGGGATTATGAGATTGCCCTGACGTCCAAGTGCTCCTTGAATTTATCTTTCTTAAGATCAAGAAAACCACAAACCACCCATGGCGTCTATCCCGTTTTTCTCCCGACTATTCTGTAGCTCAAAAAAAGACAGCCCCTCCAAAGACTTACGCGGCTAGGGCAGCACCTCCATTCACAACAACCACCGAATAGCCACCCACACCCCCCCAAACCCCACCAAAAAAGCCATCCCCGCCCAACTCAACCCCGTCAACCAAGGTCCAGGCCTATACTCCACCGGCACATTCCCCCCCCGCACCGCGCGAAAATTCAAAACCGCCACCAACGGCGCCGCCAAGAAAGCCAACACCGTCACCACATCCACCAACGCCTTCATGCTGGCCACAAAGAAGAACAGAACCAGAACCGCCGTCACCACCAGCAGCACCAAATACACAATATAGTCCCGCCGCCCCCCGTTACCTTCCCGCCCCGTGCTCAGCCGCAAGCCCACCGCCAGGGTGCGCGCGTACCCATCCAGCACCGTCAGCGTGGTCGAGAACATGGTAATAAAGGCCATCGTCACAATAATCCAGTAGCTCCAGGCCCCCAGCGTGCCGGTAAACATCTTCACCAGCTGGCCGCTGAACACCGTCGCCTTGGGCGAAAACTCCTCCCCCGTCCCGAACATCACCAGCGCCCCGAAACTGACGAAGGCCAGCGCCAGCACAATGGTGCTGAAATATCCCAGATGAAAATCCACCATGGCCTGCCCCATGCTGGGCCGGTGTTCCTGCTGCTTCCCCTTTTCCAGCACCCACAAACTGTTCCAGGTGCCGATGTCCAGCGGCGCCGGCATCCACCCCATGAGCGCCAACAAAAAAGTAATACCCATCTTGGACAGCGGATCCCCCGCCGGCCCATGCCGGAAGGCCGTCCACACGGCCACCAGGGTCAGCGCGCCCAGAATCAGAACCATCACCTTCATCAGCCGATCCAGCAGCCCGTAACGCCCGCCCACCAACAACAAGCCGATGAACAGCAACAGGGCCGTCCCCACCCACGCCACGGACCAGTTCAGCCCCAGCAGACTGCACGCCAGCCCCGCGGTCACCACCGTCACCGCCGCCAGAGTGATGAAGCTGGAAATTATTACCAGCAGCATGAAGGCCCACAGCGCCCAGCGCCCCTGACGCTGGTACCCCTACTTGAAAAGCAGGGCCAGGACCACGGCCCAGACCAGATCGAAACCGTAGGCCGCCCCCGCGCGCGTGGCCTGCACCAGATGCGAAACGCCGATGGCCGCTCCCGCGAAAAGGATCCCCGGCCCCACGGCCTGCAACTTCTGCCGTAAATTCACGCGCCCACTCCGTCCAGGGTTCGGCGGATGGTGTCGAAGCCCTCCCGCACCTCACCGGTCATCTCCACGGCCCGCCCCGTTTTCAGATCGATCACCGCGAAAATGATATCCGCCACCGCGGCCACCTTATCCCGCGTGGTGTCGTGGATGACCTGGTGGATGACGCCCTTGCGCCCGTCCAGCTGCGTCGTCTCCGAGACGATTTCCACCACCGTCTGCGGGCTCAGCGGCCGCTTGTAGACCAGGCGCAGTTCCGCCACCACGAACCCCAGGCCGCGATCGCTCCAGTAGTTCAGGCCCAGGCCGTCCTCCAGGTACTGCCAACGGGCCTCTTCCAGCAATTCCAGGTAGCGGGCGTTGTTCACGTGCCCGTAGGCGTCGCAGTGGTAACCGCGAATCTTGATGCGCGTGCGATGAGGCAAGTTCTTCTCCCGTGTCTGTGTCCAGTTGAGCCAGGGCAGGGTTCAGTTGAGCCAGGGCAGGCGGTCCAGGTCCACGTTACCCCCGGAAACGATGATCCCCACATCCCGTCCCCGCACCGCGTCCCGGTGCTCCAGCAGGGCGGCCAGGCAGACGGCGCTGGAGGGCTCGATGACGATCTTCATCCGCTCCCACACCAGGCGCATGGCCGCGATGATGGCCTTGTCGCCCACGGTCCAGATGGCCTCCACGTGGTCCCGGATGATGGGAAAGTTGAGCTTTCCGAGGCTGGTAAGCAAGCCGTCCGCCACGGTGACGGGATTTTCCGAGGGGATGATGCGGCCGGCCGCCAGGCTGCGCGCCGCGTCATCCGCCCCGGCCGGTTCCCCGGCGATGATCCGCACCCCGGGGGCCAGCGCCCGGGTGGCCAGGCAGGTGCCGGCCAGCAGTCCGCCGCCCCCCACCGGCGCCATGACCACGTCCAGCCCTGGCCGCTCCGCCAGCAGTTCCAGGGCGGCGGTGCCCTGCCCGGCAATGATCCGCGCGTTATCGTACGGGTGGATGAAGGTGGCGCCGGTGCGCCGGACCACCTCTTCAAGGCCCCTTTCGCGCGCCGGCAAGTTGGGCTCGCAGTCGATGATCCGCGCGCCGTAGCCCGCCACCGCCGCCTTCTTGACCCGGGGCGCGCTGGTGGGCATGACCACGTAGGCGGGCACGCCCCGCAGCCGGGCCGCCAGGGCCAGGGCCTGGGCGTGGTTGCCGCTGCTGTGGGTGGCCACGCCACGGGCGGCTTCCTCGGCCGAAAGAGCAAAGACGGCGTTGGTGGCGCCGCGCATCTTGAAGGCGCCCACCTTCTGGAAGTTTTCGCACTTGAAGAATATGCGGCAGCCGGCCTGTCGGTCGATCCGTGCTGCTCAGCACCGGGGTGCGGTGCGTGTGCGGGGCGATGCGGCGGGCCGCCTCCTGGATGTCCGTGATGGTGATCATGGCGCGCAGTGTAACGCCCGCCACAGGTTCATGCACTAAAAACACGGTTTCATGCACCAAAAACACGGGCCCACCCACCCAAAACCCGCGCAGCCGCCCCGCGCCCGCCTCTGCCATGAGGGCGGATTTTTCTGGCCCGGCCCCCGCCCGGATGGTAAACTAGCCCCCTGTTCCGTGATCACCCGTCCCTGCCCACCACCCCGGCCCTCCGTCCCGCGGAAGACGGGGATTTCTTCACCGGAGAGCGTGATGCCCAACCCCAACACTTCCGGCGGTGCGTCCGCCCAGCCCTCCCCGCCCTGGTTCATGGGCTACTCCAAACCCTTCTGGGTCGCCAACCTTGTCGAGCTGCTGGAGCGCGCCGCCTGGTACGGCGTCTTCGTGGCCATCACCCTGTACCTAAGCCGGATCATGGGCTACAGCGACGCCGAAGCCGCCCTGGTCTCCGGTATCTTCAGCGCCGGGCTTTATCTGCTGCCCACCTTCAGCGGCGCCTACGCGGACAAGATCGGTTTCCGCAACGCC
>PDWI01008031.1_pt1 | contig 12549 bp, 11 predicted proteins | sample 1430891 | NCBI WGS metagenome assembly PDWI01 (sample SAMN01162508, study PRJNA174530) | Oral metagenome, whole genome shotgun sequencing project. | biome: Marine environment; feature: Marine mammal; material: Swab sample of the gingival sulcus; isolation source: swab sample of gingival sulcus... | reverse complement strand
TAAAAAATCCTATTTGCATAATAAAATATCTCCATTTCTTTGATACTTATATTATACCATTTTTCAGCTGTTTTTAGGGGAGTTTTTAGAAGTTCCCTTTTATGTTTAATATGATATAATATACTTGATTTTAAAATATTAAAAAAATAAATGCTAAAAAACCCTTTAAATAAAGGATGCAACTAGTGGTTTACAAAAATTTACTGTAAGTTGGTGGAGTAGCAAGCTATAAAATGATATATTTTTTTCAAATCAAATATATTATTTTAGGAGGAAAAAATGACTTTTGGAAATAGACTTATTAAATTAAGAAAAGAAAGAGGATGGACACAGGAATATTTTGCAGAGAAGATGTCTGTTAGTAGACAGTCGGTTTCTAAGTGGGAGAGTGATAGATCTGTGCCCGAGTTAGAGAAAATTTTAATTATTTCTGAGATGTTTTCTGTTAGTACAGATTATTTACTTAAAGGAGATTATACAGAGAACAAATCAGAGCAGAGAGTGAATGTTCAAAGTGAAAGTAAAGTTTTAAAAAGAAAAATATCTACGGCGCAAGCAAATGATTTTATTGATATTAAAAAGAATATGTCAAACAGATATGCCTTTGCAATTATGTTGCTAATATTATCACCTATTGCACTAATAATTTTGCCTGTACTTAGTGAAAACAAGGTAATATCTATTTCAGAAAATTATGCTGTAACTTATGCTTTCGTTATGCTGTTTTTGTTTGTTTCAATAGCAATTTCCATTCTTATTTATACTTCTTCAAAAACTTCTGAATATAAATTTATGGATACGGAAGAATTTGACTTAGATTTTAGTGTAAGGGAAATGATTAGTGAAAAAAAGAAAGATTACAAGGACAAGTATGTAAGAGGAAATATAATTGCTACATTTATAATTTTAATGTCAGGCTTAGTATTTGTGATTGGATCTTTAATAAGAGAGGATGAAGTGTTAATTATAATAATGCTTGGAGTTTTTATTGCCTTTATATCGCTATCAGTTTTTATCTATGTGAAGCATGGAATGATTTGGGCTTCTTATCAAAGACTTTTGCAAGAAGATGATTTTAGTATATATAAGAAAAGGCAAAATAAGAATGCGGGTAAGATTGCTTCAGTTTATTGGCCTGTAGTTGTTGCGATATTTTTAGGATATAGTTTTATTACCAACGATTGGGGTCGTTCTTGGATTATTTGGCCTATTGCAGGGGGATTATTTGGGGCTATAAGTGGATTGGTTAATTTGATAAAAAACTAAACTTTGGAGGATAAAATGGATTTCTCAGGCAGATTGATGGAACTTAGGAAAAATAGAGGTTGGACACAGGAATATTTGGCAGACAAGATGTCGATTAGCGAAAATACTCTTGTTAGGTGGGAAAGCGGAATAAGTTTTCCAGATTCAGAAATGATGAGCTTATTAGCGAAAATTTTTGATGTTAATATAGAGTATTTGGAAAAGGGTGAGGAATCTGGTCTCGATGAAAAAGGAAATACTGTTTCTAGGTTTTTTAGTTATGATGAGGCAATGGAATATAGGGAAGTACTTAGGAAATCGGTTCATTTAATTGCTATTGCAACTGGATTTTTGATATTGTCACCTTCGGTGCTTATATTGTTAAGTAGTTTTAACGAGAGTGGGATTATAGTTCTTCCTATAGATATTTCAAGGCTTATAGGATATGTGGCTTTAGCTGTTTTTATTTTAATAGCTCTTGTGCTTTATACGATTGGATTTTCTAGAACGAAGAAATACAGTTTTTTGGGCTCAAATAGTTTTGAAATTGAAAGTAGCCTTAAGATTACTTTGGAGGATTTGAAAGAAGAGTATAGGCCTAGTTTTCGTAGGAAGAATATTATTGCCGTTTTGCTTGCTGTATCATCATTTTTTCCGATGATAATAGCTGCAATTTTTAGCAATAGTGAAGTTGTCGGAATGATAACTTTTGTGCTTATGTTGTTTATAATAGAGGTAGCCATATATATCTTTATGTTAAATATTATGAATTGGTTGTTTTTTAATATATTACTAAAAGATGAAGCTTACTTAAGGGAGAAGAAAGCCTATGAAAGAAGAGATCCAATGCCAACAGGTGGAGAACTATACTGGGGTTTAACGTTTACCATATTCTTAATGTATAGTTTTTATACTAAGAATTGGGCTTATTCTTGGATTATATTGCTGGTAGCGTTTATTTTGTTTTACGTATATAAAAAGATAAGATATTTCTTAAGAAAGTAGGAGGGTGTTTTGGATATAATTTTTGATTTAGATGGAACTTTGTGGGATAGCTCTAAGACTATTTTAGAAGCATGGAATAAGGTTTTTAAGGAAAAAAATCTTAAGACGATTACGTATGATGAGTTATCATCGCTTTTCGGCCTTGATATGATAGAAATTGCCAATAGGCTTGGCATTGAATATCCTCTTGTTGAAGAGTTAATAGTTTCTGAAGAAGAGCATCTTAGAGGATGTGAAGAGGGAGCTTATAAAAATACCATTTCAACCATAAAAAAGCTAAGTGAGGAGCATAGGCTTTTTATTGTTAGTAATTGTCAACAGGGATACATAGATATTTTTCTAGATAATTATGATTTGCGAGACTATTTTACCGATTATTTATGTTGGGGAGATACACTGACGATTAAGGGGGAGACCATTAAGACAATTATGGAGAAAAATTCTATTTATAAAACTTGTTATGTTGGTGATACAAGTGGAGATAAGAGTGCAAGTGAGTATGCAGGAATAGACTTTATTTATGCCAAATATGGTTTTGGCGATGTAGAGGAATATAATTATAGTATTGATGATGTTTCTGAACTTATAGGAGTAATTGAGAGTATAAATTAAGTGTTAGAAGTAAGCAAATTATTTTTCGAATTTTTTATGATTAATGTAAGTTTTTTCTTTTATTAACCGATATATTTTTTAGTAATGTATTCATTAGGTATTTTATGTTTACATTTAGATTTTAATGAATATTTGATAGGAAAAATATTAAGTGAGGTTAAATGAATGAAGAAAAGGCACAGTATTGGAAATAAGCTGAGTGTAATAATTATTTTGGTTTTGTTTGTAATATTTGCATCGCAAAACACATATATTAGCTATCAACAGTTTCAGAGAGCGAGAAATAAAAATATTGAGGAGATCAAGTTTCAGGCTCAAACTTTGGCGGCTAGAATAGAACAAAAGCCAATAGAGGCATATAAGGATTTAAGTTCTTTACAACACTCGGTTCAGCATCAGCTTCATCATTCACTAGCTGAGAGAGAACGTGAAGAGGTCTTAGAATTTTTAGAAAAGTCTATGTTAGCTAATGAAAGCATATTTTTATCTGGTGTTTACATGGAACCAAATGCCTTTGATGGCAAGGATAAGGAATTTGTAAATAGTGAATTAGGAAATTCCAATGGCAGATTAGCTATTTATATAATGAGAGATGATGAAGGAAAACTAATTGCAAAGGCTTCTGATAGGATTGAAGATGATAGTAAAAATGCTTTTTATAAGGATGCTTTTGATGCAGATGGAATAGGAGCAAGCCAACCAAAATTTGAAAATATAGGTGGAAGAGAATATTTTTTAATTAATTTTTATGCACCAATATATAATGATAAGGAAGAAAAAGTAGGGGTTGTAATTGTAACTTTAGATATCAGTGGACACCAAGAACATGTTGAAAGCTTTAAAAAGATATATGATGATAACTATTTTATTCTAGCTACCGATGAGGGTAATATTGTAGCTCATAGCAATGATTCTTCGCAGATAATGCAGAATATTTTTTCTAAGAATTCAGATTTTGAAAGTAAATTTACAGAGGCTGTTAATAATGGATTTTCTCATCTGAGAGATAGAAGTGAAGAAGATATACATTATGTATTTGCTCCAATTTCTATAAAGGGAACGGATATAAATTGGATAATAGCAATAGCAACACTTGATACGAGCTTTGTTGGTGAGGCAGCTACGGATTCGATTATTAATATTGCGATGTATATTATAACTCTTATTATAGTAGCTGTTTTGATTAATATACTAATGCGTAAAATGCTGGTTAAGCCACTTGGAATTATAGCAAAAGTTTTGTCAAAAATAGCCGATTTTAATTTGGATACTAGTGAAGAGAAAGCTACTGCTTCTAAGTATTTTAATAGTAATGATGAGATAGGTGAAATGATGCATCATACGGCTACTATGGTAACAAATATCAAAGATATTGTTATAAGTATTAATAAAAGTGCAGAGGAGACTTCTGCAACTTCTAAAGAGCTTACTGCAACTGCTCAAAATACTAGTAATAGTGCAAATGAAGTTTCTATTGCTGTTAGTAATATAGCTGAGGGAGCTACTGGTCAAGCAGCTGATACAGCTGAAGCAGCGGAAAATGTTGAAAGAAATACAGAAGCTCTACAGAACATGATTAAGATTCTAAATGAACTTGTAATTGCTACAGATGATATTAATAATAAAAAAGATGAAGGTAAGGATGCTCTTAATGACCTTACTAGACTTACAGAAGATAGCAAACGAGAGGCTGGATTTGTAAATCAGATAATATTAGAAACAAACGAGAGTGCTGAGAATATTTCTAGAGCATCTGAGATGATACAGTCAATAGCTGATCAGACTAACTTACTTGCTCTTAATGCAGCCATTGAAGCGGCTAGAGCTGGGGAAGCTGGTAGAGGTTTTGCGGTTGTAGCAGATGAGATTAGAAAATTGGCTGAGGATTCCACCAAGTTTACAGATGAGATTAGACTTATTATTGATGGGCTTAAAGGGAAGGCTAAGACAGCTGTTGAAAGAATGGAATATGTTGGTACAATAGTTAAGGAGCAAGATGAACAAACTGTTGTGACCACTAAAAAATTTAATGAAATTGAAGAGGCACTATCTGTTAGTAGAAAGATAGTTGAGCAGGTAAGCGACAATTCTAAAACAATAGAAGAAAATAACAATAATATAATTAGAATTGTTGAGAATTTATCTGCAATAGCTGAGGAAAATGCAGCTATTGCTCAGGAGGCCAGTGCAAGTGTAGATGTGCAGACTAGTTCTATTAATGAGGTGACAAATGCTAGTGCAAGCCTTTCTAAGATAGCTAATGAACTTAAAGAAGAGATTTCTGAGTTTAAGTTTTAGTAAGTAATAGAGATATAAGGAATAAGAGAAAAATCACCGAAATCCTATGAATCACTGAAATCCTATGAATCACCGAAATCTTATGTGCCCAATGTGATAGGCAAAGATAGTTGGTTTATGTATATTTCAAGCTGAATCTACACCTAATTTCTACATAGCAGAATTTCTAAAGTAAGTAAATATAGAGAAATGCCTAAATCTGATATTTTCTACACACAAGCATAAGTAATGCGAAAGACAGTAATGCAACAGTAGGGAATATCAAAGCAATTTCGAGAACTTGGGATTTCGTTTTTATTACAGTGCTTTGCATAAGCAAAAAGAGAGTAAAATCTTTGGGTGATTTTACTCTCTTTTATGTTTAAGAATTATTATTTTTAATTATAGTACTGATGTTTCTTGATTTTTTTCTCCAAAGTTTTGCATTAATTGTGCCATTATTTCTTCTCTAGATTGCTCTTTTTTCTCCATCTGTTTAATCATCTTATAGGCTTTAAATAAAGGGCTTGGACCTATTTCGGAACTAAAGAAGCCGATGCCTTGATTCCAAGCGATTAATTCAAATACATCGTCAAGCATAGCTGATGTAACACCGTGAGCATAAGCTTTGATGAGTTCTCTTGTGGCTTGTCTTATTCTTCGAGCACCTACGGCATTTGTAAGTGATAAGAGAAGTCGCATTTCAAAAGGTATGCTTCTTTTATCAGAGTTCCAAGTAACGTTCCAAAAGTCAACACTAACCTTTCCTAAGTCTTCATCTATCATAGGGTAGTTAAGTAGGGCGAGTGGCTTAAAAGGGGTTTTGTCATCGCCTTCCATTTTCTCGCTTCTGTAGAAGTAAACGTGAAATTCGTTTTTTTCTTTTTCAACTGTGTGTCTTTCGAATCCTAGACCATCCATTACAGCATAGAGTGGGTGTGGTTCAAAAGTTTGAATTATGTGTAGTCCTTCGCCAACATTTAATTCTTCAGCTTGTTTTTTAAGACTTGGGAAAAAGTTTCCGTTTATATTCCTAACATCAATCGTTTTGAAATCATTTATTTTATCCACCCATTTTTTATTCATTTTAAAAACCTCCGTTTGTTTTGTTAATTACTATGATAGTAGTTTACAATCAAAAAGGAGGCTTGTATGTGGTAATTACCACTAAAAATTAAGTTTTTAATAATAAATTTCAAAATGGTTTTTGTTATAGTTTATTAATCCCTCGCTTCTTAGTTTGGAAAGTTCTTTGGAGAGTTGGGATCTGTCACAGTTAAGATAGTTTGCTAGTCCAATTCTATCATAAGGAATATCAAATCGGCTGCCTCCGTTTAGTAATTTTTCTTCGCTTAGGTAATGTAGTAATCTTTCTCTAATTGTTTTTGCAGAAGTATTTATAATTTTTCTCGAAAGATTAAGGTTCTTGTTTGCAAGAATTTTCAAAAGGTTAAAAAGTAATTTTTTTTCACTTTCTGTAGTAGCATCCGTTGAATATAGGATTTTATCTATTTTTAAGAATAAAATTTCAGAGTCTTCAGCAGCTCTAACATCTACCATAATTGTCTTCGTATCACTTATGGCATAAGAGTCGCCAAAGTGAGCATTTTTTGGAATGTAAGAAAAAATGGATTTGTTTCCAGACTGATCAATTTTTTCTATAAATAGTTTTCCATCTAATAAAATGGCTATTTTATCGACTTTATCACCTGCTAGATAGATATACTCGTTTTTTTTGTACGTTTTTTGTGTAGGTGAAAGCCCTAGTATTAATTTTTCTATTTCATAATTGCTTATTCCCTCAAAAAGAGGGTTTTTATAATAATCTTTATTTAACATTTTACTACCTCATAATAAATATTTAGTCAAATTATATCACAGTAGAGCTATAAATAAAAATTTCTATGTTGCCTTAGTGTTTACAAAAGTTTTTTAATTTAATATAATTAAATCAGAGATGATCTAGTCAAGAAAGGAGTCTATCATGATTATAACAACATCTGGAAGTGTAGATGGAAGAAATGTTGCTCAGTATAAGGGTATAGTTTTTGGTGAAGTGATTACAGGTATTAATGTTCTTAAGGATATAGGCGCAGGATTTAGAAACTTCTTTGGAGGAAGAAGTGAAGGATATGAGAAAGAGCTTATGCAAGCAAGAGAAGAGGCTTTAAGAGAAATGGAAGAAAGAGCTAAGGATCTTGGAGCGGATGCTGTAATTGCAGTTAAGATGGATTACGAAGTGCTTGGTGCTGATAATGGTATGCTTATGGTTACTTGTTCTGGGACAGCTGTTAAGTTTAGTTAACTTTAAATTGCTTTAGGAAATAGACTATAAAAAAAGTAAATATGCGAAATAGAGTTAATAAAAAAAATCAAGCAAGCCATTAGACCTGCCTGATTTTTTTTATTTATTCATTCAAAGAGATTAAGAGTCTACACATATTCATTCATTGGCTTAACTAGATAAACGTTGTTAGGCATTTTATCAGTAGTTATATATCCCGGTTCAGCTTTTATTAAAGCAGGAATTCTAGCTACTAAGTTAGCACAAGTAAGTTCAACTGTTGCTGGCCTATTTACATTTATAGTTGTGTCTGGTTCGCCGTAGAAAGTCCAGTCATTTCTATCGAATTCATCTTCAGCATAGACATTTCCAATACATTCTGTTTCTAGAGTTATACCTTCTTTAGTTTCTGTAACAACTACAGCTGACATACCAGTTGGGTTTCCAGCCTTGATAGTCATTCCTAGAGTGGAACTGTGAAGGTCGTGGTCGCATATTGTTGGCACACATTTTTGAACCTGACTTATAGGAGTGAGTCCCATTCTGTCGCATAACCAACCATTTTGGTTCCACATATAACTTGGGACGTATTCGCCACTTTCAACAAGTTTCTTTTGTTCATCTGAACTTAGGCTGTTGTAATTTCCGATCCTTGCTTCAAATTCTTCTACACTAAGACCAGCTCCATGTCCTTTTGCAAGGGCGATTCCATAGTCTTCTACATTGTAGCTGCTAACACCTTTAATCTTAGTTATTGTTTGCATAGAACCAGCTAGAACATCAACCAAGACACCCCAGAACATATCTGGATAACCACTACCTGCTAAAGTGATTTTGTTTTCTTTAGCGAGCTTATCAAGTGCACTAGTTATATCTGGTCTTGAATTCCATGGATAAAGTGATTCCTCACAAGTTGAGATAGCATTTACACCACTTCTAGCACAAATTTCAAAAGCTTCTTTAATATCAACCATCATACTCATAGTCGCAACTATACAAACATCTGGTTTTAATTCTTTCATAGTAGCTTCAGCATCTTTAGCATCTGATATTAGTATGCCAAGTTTTTTGCCACCTATATATTCTCCGATGTCCATACCGATTACTTCAGGATTGTTGTCAAAAGCTGCAACTACATCTGCGCCTTTTTCAAGCATGTATCTAATTAGATATTTACCCATTTTTCCACAACCAAATTGAGCTGATTTAATTTTTCTATCCATACAAACCTCCGTATAATACTTATAAAATATAATTGTTAATATTTACACATACATTATAAGTATTATACTAAGTATAAGGTCAAGCCTTTTTTATAGGAATTTGAATTTTATAGAATAGTTTTCTAGGTTTTTCCTTGTAATCAGGAAAATCAACTATGACTTCGCAGAGGTAATCGCCAACTATGATGTAATTATGTTCTTCAATATAGCTTAAAAGTTTTGCTGCTAGTTCTTCTTCTTTGTCAAAATCTTCACTGCATATGCAGATGTAAAGGTTATCATCTATAATTTCAGAGGAATTTGGAAAATCTTCTCCTACAAAGACAAAGACTTCGTTAGAAAACAGTTTATTTTTATGGATTTTATCTTTCCTTACTATTGTGCCCACGTTATAGAAATAGCATAGAGGAAGTTTTTGTTTGTGAAAATAAGTTTTTAACTCCCGCATCATCATTTCATAGCCAGTATTTCCGTTTTCAAAATAATTAAAATGGGTTTTTAAGCTACAAATAGAACGCTTTGGCAAGTGCTCTAAGAAAATTGAATCTTCAAAGTACATTTTTTTGTATAAATTGAAATTATCAATATATTTTTTTAAGGTATTACGCTTTTCTGTGGCTTTTTTTATATCTCTTTCAATATTTTCAAGTCTTTCTTCTAAAAGTTTTAGTAGAGAAGAGTCGTCAATATTACTATCTAAAATGCCTTTTATTTCATCAAGGCTCGCACCAGTAGACTTTAAATACTGTATCATATCAAGTCTTGCACACTGGTTGATATGATAGTACCTGTATCCGTTTTCATCATCTATAATATATGGTTTTAGAATGTTTTTCTTATCATAATATCTTAGGGTTTGAGTGCTAAGACTATTTAGGCTAGCCATTTCGCCAATACTCAGTTTTTCAGAATTCATATTTCACCTCAAAAGATTATAGTAGCTATAAGGTTTCATTTTAATTATAGCATAGGATAATTGTAAATAATAGCAAATAGCTAAATTAGGTGGTGTTGATAAAAAATTACTTTACTGTTATTATTATATATAGTTAAAAAGGGAGGTGTTAGTATGATTGAAGAATCCAAGTTATTTGATTATTTAGTTGGTATATATGGACAAGGTGCTGAATTTAGAGAAGGCCAGATGGAGGCTATTAGCTCTGTTCTTGAGGGCAAAAGAACATTAGTAGTACAAAGAACTGGATGGGGTAAAAGTTTAGTTTATTTTTTATCTACAAGAATTTTGCGTGATAGAGGAATGGGATTAACCATAGTTATAAGTCCACTTCTATCACTTATGAATAATCAAATGGATATGGCTAATCGTTGCAAATTAAAATCTAGAACTATAAATTCAAGTAATAGTAATGATTGGAATGAAATAAAAAGTGAAATTAAAAGAGATGAAGTAGATGTTTTGTATATTTCTCCAGAAAGGCTTGCTAACTCTGATTTTTTGGAAGATGTTTTATCAAGTTTATCGAATTCCATAGGACTTTTGGTTATTGATGAAGCTCACTGTATTTCAGATTGGGGACATGATTTTAGACCTGATTATAGGCGAATAAAGTCATTACTGTGAAATATACCTATGAAAACTCCTGTAATTGCTACTACTGCCACTGCTAATGATAGAGTTGTTGAAGATATTAAGAATCAGATAGGTGGTAATATATATGTTCAAAGGGGAAATTTAGCTAGAGAATCTATACATATACAAGTTATAAAATTAGATACTAGAGCAGAAAGAATGGCTTGGATAAAAAATAATATTGTTAAAATAGAGGGAACAGGCATTATTTATTGTTTAACTATAAATGATTGTAATTTATTAAATTCTTATTTAAAAAATAGTGGTATAAATTCCAGTGTATACCATTCTAGGCGTGATGCTCAGGAGAGGCGTTTAGTAGAAAATCAATTTATGAATAATGAAATTAAAGTTGTAGTTGCGACTACGGCTTTGGGTATGGGAATAGATAAGCCAGACATTTCCTTTGTAGTGCATTTTCAAAAACCAGGTAATGTAGTAGCCTATTATCAACAAATAGGTAGAGCTGGGAGAGGCATAGATAAAGCACATGCAATATTACTAGTTGGTAATGAAGATGACGATATTAATGATTATTTTATTAAATCTGCCTTTCCAACATTTTCAGAAATGGATTCTTTAATTCGATTATTAAGTGCATCAAATGGTATGACTAAAAATGAAATATCTTCTAAGTTAAACTATTCTATGAGTAGAATTGATAAATGCTTAAAGTATTTATTAGTAAATGGAGATATATATAAAGAAAAATCTTATTATTATAAATCTGTTAAACTTTGGAAGCCAGACTTAGATATTTCAAATCAGATAAGCGAGATGAGAAGAAAAGAACTAGCCAGGATGAATGATTTTGTAGGTATAGATACTTGTTATATGCAATTCATTACTAGAGAGTTAAATGATACTAATAATAAGATTTGTGGAATATGTAGCAATTGTAGTGATGATAAGTTTTCTGAATTTGTTTCTCGAGAAGATGTATTAGAAGCTATTAGTTTTATTAAGAGTAAACATCTTATTATAAAGCCAAGAAAAAAGTGGCCAAATGGCATGTGTAATCAGTATGGATTAAAGTTAAGTAAGTTGTTTGCATTTGAAGAAGGTATTGCTTTAAGTAATTATGCAGATGCTGGCTGGGGTAAGTTAGTAGTTGAGAATAAGTATTATCAAGGTGAATTTAGTGCTGAATTATTGAAAGCTGCAGCTGAATTACTAAAGGACTTTATAGTTAAAAATAACATTACTGCTGTTACGTTTATACCATCTCTTAGAAGACCGAATTTAGTTAAAAATTTTGCTGAAAAACTTGCTAAGGAATTGGGTTTAGATTTTGTAATTGCAATTAAAAAAGTTGAAAATAGAGTGGAGCAGAAAACATTAAATAATAGTTATAAGCAATGTGAAAATGCTTTAAAAGGATTTAGTGTTGTAGAAGCAAGAAATGATAATGTTTTATTGGTCGATGATATGGTCGACTCGAGATGGACTTTTACAGTTTGTGCTCATAAATTAGCAGAAAAAGCTTGGGTAAAGTTTATCCTTTTGCCTTATCTAATTCTGCTGGAACAGAGGTGAATAATGTATAGTGAAAATGCATTGGCTATGATTCTAATGTGTAGTCGTATTGGTGTTGTAGAAGATAACTATAAACCATATACTGATCTTAAGTGGAGTCAGCTAGCTAATAAAATAAGAAATTCAAAGTTTAAAGAGCCTGCTGGTTTATTAGGTGTAAAAAGCGAAGAAATATGTAGTGGACTAGCTGTTTCATCTGAGGAGGCTGATAGAATATATAATTTATTATCACGAGGCAATAATATGGCTATCGCTTTAGATAATCTAGAGAGAAAGGGTATTAGAGTTATTACTAGGAGTGATAAGGATTATCCTAAGCGTTTTAAAAGAATTTTAAAGGAAAAAGCACCTGCTGTTTTATATTATTGTGGGAACATTGGTCTTGCTAGTCTAAAAGGTATTGCTATTGTGGGGTCAAGAGATATAAATAGTGCTGGAAAAAAAGTTGCTGAGAAAATTGCTTTAAAAGCATCTGAAGAGAGGTTTTTAATTTTTTCTGGTGGAGCAAAAGGAGTGGATAATATATCTGAGAAAACAGCTTTAAGTAATGGGGGTAAGGTAGTATCAATTATCGCAGATTCTTTAGAACGTAAGATAAGAAAAAAAGAAAATAGAGAAGCTATATTGGCAGGTGATTTATTGTTAATTTCTGCTTCCAATCCAGATGCAAAATTTTCTGTTTGGAGTGCAATGAATAGAAATAAGTTTGTTTATGCTTTATCTGAGGCAACCTTTATTGTATCTTCTGATTACAATAAAGGTGGGACATGGACGGG
>PDWI01011154.1_pt1 | contig 12550 bp, 10 predicted proteins | sample 1430891 | NCBI WGS metagenome assembly PDWI01 (sample SAMN01162508, study PRJNA174530) | Oral metagenome, whole genome shotgun sequencing project. | biome: Marine environment; feature: Marine mammal; material: Swab sample of the gingival sulcus; isolation source: swab sample of gingival sulcus... | reverse complement strand
CATATCATTATCTTTTTATACTATAAAGATACAAATAACTCTCTATATATTAACTATATAATCGATAAAAAAGTACCTTTTACCATGCAAAGCTCTACCACGGAGGGGAATTCTGCTTCGCCCTTAGATAGATGTTCGTTCTCAGAGAATAAGTCGCCCTCATATTCCCCTCCGTGGGAGGGGTGTCCCGAAGGGACGGGGTGGGCCTCAGTAAAGGGTATCCAATGGTTTACTCCCTCACTTGATTGTATTCTATTCTGTCCGTGGAAGAGCGTAAAGGCAAGGCAATTGCCCTGAAACTCCTTGTCCTCTTGCCAGCCGTCCTTCGGATAGAGAAACTGATCCCTATCATTAAATTCATCTCTATCAATGCAGTAACGGACAGCAAAAAACATAGAACAGACAGAAAGGTTAGTAAGAGTAAGAGTAAGAGTAAGAGTAAGAGCGTGAGCTTCATCCCCAATAACGTGCTGTATATTGATTAAATTCTGATGTTGGAAATCATTCCGACCATTTTCCATCATTCCAAGAGAAAGCCCCTTCTCGTCCTTATTTTCAGACAGCCACTTACTAATAAAGATTTTTCTATCATAAGAAATAACCTTTTTCTTACGAAGTAACACACCGTCTTTATCATAAATATCTAAAATTGTTTCCTTAAAGATTTCAGGTTTTGATAAGTTCCAAATCATAAAACCAATAGGGAATTTACCTTTTACATTATCAAAAGTATTAGCTGGAACAATAAAAGCTTTTTCAAGTTTCGCAAGGAAATTTTCTCGAAATACCTTAAAGTTCGGTGCTTGCAGAATTTTCAAAGTTGAAAATTCTGCAAGCACCGAACCCGGAATTTCCCGGGCGACGCGGATAAAAAATTGAGCAAAAAGCTCATTTTTTGCTTTGCTTAATTGCAAACCATATTTTTCATAAACATAATTTCCCAATGAAACTCCTTCTTTATTTTTTCCTGTACCAAACTTCTGCTTAGCATCTCCTGCCTCAGCATATGGCGGATTGATATAGATAACAAGCTTTTTGCGTTTCTCTTCGTCCTCAATAATTTCCTTTAAGCCCTTTGGCAACTTATCAAAGCTATCGTTCAAGAAGTCAAACTGAAAGATATGGCTCTCCAATAGGTTCGCTCCATTCTTGACACGCTCGTGCATTACGTCCACATCTGCCTTATCAAGTGTAGAAGCCCAAATGTTGAACTTATTCGTCAGACCATTAAGCAGATTGCCCCCCGTTCCTGCCGCACAATCCCATATATAATACTCGTCTTGCCAATCTTCGCCCAAGACATCTTCAAGATATTGCTGAGAGAGTGCCACCCACTTCTGTGGCGTAAAGAAAGAGCCTTTGCGTTCACGCACGTCTTGTGGTACGAGCAAATCCCTACGCCCTACGATATAATCCCAATACTCACGCTTAGGAGGGCGGTGGTATCTATTCCAAAAGATTTGATGAGCCTCCTGTCCGTCGGTAAACTCCGCCTGTCGGAAGTCAAGCAAGCCGTATTCATCTATCTTTCTGTCTAACTGATAGCGGTTCTCACGTAGGAGAACATAGAGTTTTTCTTTTAGGGAAATGTTATGCTCCGAGAGGAGATCGGCGAGGAAGAAGTCCGCATCAAGAATGCCGTTCTTCTTACCAAGTTCCCAATTCATTCCTATCGTTGGCTTGACAATCTCAGCCCAACGCTGATAGACGGTCGTAAAATTATTCTTAGTAATACGTATGGCAGTGCTACGTTTCTTGCCCTCTTTGAAGTTTGACTTGATAAAGCGACTTAATTCCTTTGCATCTCTTTCATAGTCAAAGAGGCTCATATGCTCCGTCAGCGTCTTATGTACGGTCTGATAAACCTGCTTAAACTCCTTAGTCGTATGAGCCGAGGGCGTTACGTTCCAATTAAAGTCATTCTGATAGAAGATGTCTAAAACGCTATTGTAGGGGATAAAAGCAATTTTCTCTGCATCAAAAGCCCCAAGATATTTTGGTGGAAGTTTATCGTTAAAGACTCGGCTTTTTCCGATGGTCAAGATTAGTTGAACGAAAGATGCGTAAATATCTTCATTTGTACCCTTCTTAGCCTCAGCCCATAGGAGGCTTTCTCACTTGCTACCTTATTTTTGATTTCCTCCTCTCTTAGGTCTTTATCGTATGCCATAATGCTCTTAATATCTTCTTATTATGATTATACTACAAAGATAGAGTATTTTCAAGGACTTAGTTATAAAGAATCGGATACCATAAGTTGATAATGATAGTCTCATCGGCAGGAGACTCGAGTCTCTCCTATATGAGACTGTAGTCTCTTCCGTAGGAGACTCCAGTCTCCCCTGCGAGAGACTAAGCCCCTTCCATCGCAAAAAAAAGAAAGTGTATCAGTATATTCCCTTCGCCCTCACTTTCAGTGCCTTGCACTTTATCCTATTATGAAACACTTAAAGAGGGTATGCCAAAATTTGCATTTTGACATACCCTCTTTAGAATAAACTAAAGTAATTAGCTTAGTTGAGAGATTCAGCCGAAGGCGGCAGAGAACTTTTTCCCCAGTCATAGTTTGGTTTATCGCCCATCTCAAAGACAAGCTCTCCACCATCAATAATTTCACTATGCTTAAGCCATGCTCGATCTAAAGACTTACCATTAAGTGTGGCAGACTGAATGTAGATATTCTTAGGGCTTAGCTCATTTGCTGTAATAACAAAGGTACGTCCTCCAGCAAGGTGTAGCTTAACTTCAGGGAAGAAAGGCGAACCTATATTATATACTGGCAATCCCGGTGTTACAGGATAAAAACCCATCATAGAGAAAACAACAAAAGCACTTAAGCCTCCACCATCTTCATCTCCGGGAACACCCATAAGGTCATTCCTAAACCATGTACGTATAAGCTTCTTAATAGCCCTTTGCGTTCGCCATGGAGCAGCAGCATAGTTATATAGATAAGGAATGTGCATTGAAGGTTCATTACCAAAAGAGAGCTGCCCCACGTTACCTGTTTGATCTGGCAGCTGACTATAGAATTCCCATTTGCTCTTACTAAGAGGAGTTCGTAAGCTCTCGTCAAGATATTTAATGAATTGCTCATTGCCCCCCATTAGTTCAATTAGATCCTTTGGATTATGCTTAACGTCCCAGCGATAGGTATAGGCATTATTCTCATCATAGTAATCTCGAACACCTAAACCTCCTGAGAACTCATAGTCAAAAGGCTTTATGAAGTTACCCTTCTTGTCCTTTGGGTGGAAGAAGCCTGTCTCTACATTATAAAGTTTTCTATAATTATATGATTTCTCAAGAAATTCCCGTGCCTCCTCTGTCTTACCTAATTGCTTTGCCATCTGACTTAGGGCAAAGTAATCATAACAGGCTGCCAAGGTTACAGCAACGGTCTGACGCTTTTCCCAAAGTGTTACACGAGGATCTGTTTCCTTCTCGCCAATACGTAGTGCAGGGAAGTAGCCTTCCTTATCCATAAATTCAGAAAGTTCTCCTTTAGGCATCTTAGTCCATGGAAGGAAGCTCCGCTCCGCCATAGTCCTCTTAGCCAAATCATAAGCCTTACTAAGATCTATATTTGTGAGTCCCTTAGCATAAGCATCAGCAAAGGAAGCTATGCTATGATTACCATTCATACGATGCGTGTCTCCTGTAACTTCAGGGAAAGTTGGCAACCACTTTTCTGGACTTTGCTCTGCCATTCTCAGATAAGAGCGAAGCATCTGCTGTTCTTTCTCTGGCTCTATCAAAGCACGTAATGGGTGAACAGCTAAATAAGTGTCCCAAATCCAATCATCTGTATAGAAAGGAATACCATTATCAACATGTACGGAGTCATCACTTGCACTATAATAGAGTCCATCTTCTGATAAGTTAATCATACGCTCATAAGTTCGATAGAGAGCTGTATAAAAGATTGTTCGTTCATCATCAGATCCACCCTCAATCTCTATTTTACTAAAGGTCTTTTCCCACTCATTACGCCCAGCCTTGGCAATAAGTTTAACATCGTAAGTCTGAACCTCTCTTAGAACATTCTTCTTTGCCTGTTCGACACTGATGTAAGAAATACCATAGCGAATCTTTATCTGCTCTGGCTTATGTCCAAAACGAAGTAGTAAATCCTCCCCCTCAAGACTATCCTTAGCGTTATAACTTATTTTATTACTTGAAGGATCTATAAATCCCAACTTTGTAGCCTTCTTATCAAATTCCAAATAAAGATATACCTTAGTACTATCTCCCACAATCTGATAAGCTGAAAGGCTCTTATTCGTCGCCCTAAGGACACCACCCTTAGAAGCAAAAGAAAGTGCATGTACTCCCTCTTTCTCAAAGTTAACTTCATATATTGCAGACTGATTAGCAGGAGCATAACGGACGGCAATAGCCTCTTCTGGCAGATAGACAGAATAAAAATAAGGTTTGAGGACTTCTTTATCATAGATATAGCTGTGAATCGGCTTTGTTTCCGTCTTCACATCATTGATAGGACTAAGACGAAAGGCTGTCTGCCCCCTATGACTCGTCTGAATAATAGGTAAGCCCTCAATAACCTCTGCAGTAAAGTCTTCACGAGCAGGATAAACACGCATCATTGAGTTGGGCAAATGAATCGTTGGATAAGTTGGCACAAGCAAATGGCTAATATTACCAATGTAAGGGTTTATACAATCAATAGCCTCTTTCTTGGACGAATTATCCAATAAAATATCGTCTTCTACACAAGCAGTAAAACCCCATGCAGAAAAGAATACACAAAAAATAAGTGATTTTAATCTCATACTATCGCAATTATATTATCAAATTGAATAGCACAAAGTTAGTTAAAGTTAGGCAAATAGTAGTACCCCCGAGCAGAATCGAACTGCTATCTAAAGTTTAGGAAACTCTTGTTCTATCCGTTGAACTACGAGGGCAAGTTTACTTTTAAGGAAGCGTTACGCTGATTCGTAAACTCCCTGCAAAGTTAATGATAAAATTACAAAACATCAAGAAAGCACATGATAAGCCGTATCTTTGCCTCATAATGAGGCAGAACTATTACATATATATATGGGATAATACAAGTAATCAAGATGCTCTTGAAGGTATAAAGACATGTTTCAAGAGGCTTGGACTACATGCGATTACGGAAGGACTTCAAAACAAAGCCCTCCCCTACTCTACATGCCATATAGCAGTGGATAAACAAGAGAAAGCTCTACTTTTCAGAAACCTTCTTCCTATTATCCACGCATTTGACTGTATGATTTATTTTCGAGAATTGAATGAAGGAGAAGCCTATCCTATAGACTTTTTTGCCTGTGATCTTGATGGCACTCTTATTCAAGAAGAATTATTAGTTCGACTGGCAAAGATCAAAGACAGAGAAAAAGAAATACAAGAGCAAACAAGCTTAGCCATTTTAGGTAAGGAGTCTTTTGAGGAAAACTTCAAAAACCGAACATTATTATTAAAAGGACTTGCCTATGAAGAGATCATTTCAGTATGTGAAGGAATTCATTTTGCAAGGGGAAGCATAGAGCTGCTTCAATATTTTCAAAAAAAAGAGATACCTACAAGCCTGATTAGTAGTAATTACAACAGTTTAGTAGAAGTTATTGCACGACGACAGAACTTTACATATTACTGCTCTTCAGAAGAAGACTTTGATCAGCATAAAGTTCTAAATGGAGAAATAAAAAAACTTGTTGGAGCTAAAGAAAAGCTCTACTTCTTGGGAGAGCTATTAAAGAAGAAAAACATTTCTCCCAAGCATTGTATGGTATTAGGTGATGGTATAAATGACATTGACATACTCATATCAGTTGGGCATGCAGTCCTATCTTCTGCTACAGCTCAAGTAATGACAAAACTCTCCCCTACTCGACCAATAAGTCCCTACTCTTGGCTCTCTATCTTAGAAGTACAAGGCGAAAAAACTTGATAAAGTCTTACGAAAAGTTTATATTTGTTTAGATATATAGACTTTAGGAACAATGAATAGTAGAAATATGAATCAAAGTGAGCAATTCATAGGCTTGGGAGTAGCCTTAGTTACACCTTTCTTAGCTAATGGGAAGGTAGACTACAAGAGTTTAGAAAAACTATTGGAGCATGTAATAAATAGAGGAGCAGATTATCTTATTGTTCATGGTACTACAGGAGAATCACCTTGCCTGACAAGAGAAGAACGTAATGAAGTAACACAATTCGTTGTAGAACAAGTTGCAGGACGAGTACCGATTGTTATTGGTTTAGGTGGCAATGACACAATGGAATTAGGTAAACGCTTTGAGGAACTTGACAGCACAGGTATTGCAGGCATCCTATCCGTTGCCCCCTACTACAATAAACCAAACCAAGAAGGACTATATCAACATTTTCATCATATTTCTAAATGCACAGAGCTTCCTATTATACTCTATAATGTACCTGGTCGTGTCGTAGTAAATATTATGCCAAAGACTGTCATACGCCTTGCTAAAGACTGCCCAAATATCGTTGCCATAAAGGAGGCATCAGGCTTTTGGGAACAAGGCAGACAAGTTGCAGAAGCCATGAAAGGAAAAGACTTCGTAGTACTATCTGGTGATGATGCCTTATCAATGCAGTTTATTCGTAATGGAGCAAAAGGTGTCATCTCGGTTGCTGGAAATGCTTATCCAGAACTTTGCTCTAAACTTATTCATCTTGGTATTAGAGGTAAACATAATGAAGCAGACTTAATTCAGGATCGTCTGAATAAGCTCAACAGTTTACTCTTTGCTAATGGTAATCCAAGTGGCATCAAGGCACTTCTTAAAAACATGGAGCTTATCAATCATAACGTCCTACGTCTTCCACTACTCCCTGCATCTAAGGAAGTAGAAAATGCTTTAATAGAAGAAAGTCTTGCTTTGAACACTTATATTCGTCTTGAACACCCAGACTTAATCAAATAAAAATATGCAAACCTATAAAGAAGCTTCCGAACGTCTTGAAGAGATTGTACAACGTATTGAGCATGAGTCTCCTGATGTAGACGAACTAACAGAATTAGTCGCAGAAGCCGTTAAACTAAGTAAGTTTTGCACAGACAAATTAACAAAAGCTGATAAGCAATTAGAGGCTTTGATTGCAGAACTTGATGAAGCTCCCAAAGAAGAAGCCTAAAGTGAGCAAACGTATTGCTATAGTAGTCGCTGGTGGCAAAGGGCTGCGTATGGGAGCAGAACTACCAAAGCAGTTTATCTGCCTCAAAGGGAAGCCTATTCTAATGCATAGTTTGGAGCGTTTCCAGTCATGTGATAAGCTTATTTTAGTCCTACCAAAAGACCACTTTGCCTACTGGGAAGAGCTTAAGAAAAAACATCAGTTTGAACTAAATCATGAACTGGTAGAAGGAGGAGAAACTCGCTTTCATTCTGTTCAAAATGCTCTAAAAATATTAGACGAAAAAGACAGCCTTATTGCCATTCATGATGGAGTTAGACCTCTTGTCAGCAAGACTCTTGTCAAGTGTTTGTTTGACTTCGCTGAGCAAGAGGGAGCAGTGCTACCTGCAATTCCTATTGTTGATAGCCTTCGTCATGTAGAGACAAATAAATCTACCGCAGTAGCACGTTCAGAATATCGTGCCATACAAACGCCACAAGTATTTGACTTGGAAGAGCTAAAGAGGGCTTATCAAACAGACTTTAAGGACTTCTTTACTGATGATGCTTCAGTCTATGAATATGCCTATAACAAACCTATACTCTTACTTGAAGGAGAACGGGAGAACATCAAGATAACCCACGAGGAAGACCTTATCTTAGCAGACTATTTCCTTAGTAAATAAGAGAAAAGGCTAAAAAATTGATTTTTCGTATCTTTGCACAAAATAAAAGAAACTAATTATGACTATTGCTGTTGATTTTGACGGAACGATTGTAAAGCACCGCTATCCTGCTATTGGCTCTGAGCTACCTTTTGCTGTAACGACACTTAAGATGTTACAGAAAGAGGGACATAGACTTATACTTTGGACTGTCAGAGAGGGTAAAGAATTAGAAGAAGCTGTAGCTTGGTGTAAGGAAAGAGACTTAGAGTTCTATGCTGTAAACAAAGATTTCCCAGAAGAGACAATGGATAATGAGAATTATTCTCGGAAGTTAAAGGCTGATCTATTTATTGATGATCGTAGTTTTGGGGGCTTACCTGACTGGGGAACAATCTATCATAGTATCAATGAAGGCACAGCTCTAAATGCTGACTGGGATACACTTTCTTTATTAACAGACGAACGTAAGCCAGAGAAGTCTTTTTGGCAAAAGCTATTTTCTCGTAATTAGTTTACTTGACTCATAAAATTAAGTCAATAGATTTAGGATAAACAATGGAGGTTGGAACTTTCTGGGAGTATCAAGGCGTTATAGATTTTCTATACATTATTTTGACCGTTGCTCTCTTACTACTCCTTCCTATCCTAAGCTTATTCTCTACTTTTAAGGCTTTTCTTTTTGCAAAGAAGAAGTCTTCTCAAAGAGCTGAAGACTTTGCTCTTCTCCTTGGACACTTCATGGCTCCAAGGATTTTTTCTTTTATGCTTCTATGCTTAAATGCCGTTTTAGGGGCAAGTTTAGTATCTTTTCTTCTACTAAAATATGAATATCTATCATGGGCTTTATCAACGAAAGAGATTAGCCTATTTACCCTGATATTTGCTCTTGTTATCATTACATTTTCTTTCTGGAGAAATATATGTTTTGCTCTATGGTCAAGTATTTTCATGCTTAAAGAAGAGAGCTTACTTCTATTTCGAGACTATAGCATCTTAGCTTACATTCGTGTTTTAGCTCAAGCAATCTTTATATTCCTTGCTCTGCTTCCCCTTGACAGAGAGATACTTCTATATACGCTAATAGCAGCTTTCTCCTTGTTAATCTTGACACGTATTGCTGTACTAATTAGGATCTTAATTATTCGCATAGAGCTATGTTTTACATTTTTTGCTTATATTTGCACGAATGAATTGTTGCCTTTAGCTATTTTATACCTAATAGGCAGACATATATATAGACATAATTACTTAGTTTTACTATTTGAATACTTATAATGGCAGTTAATAAAATTCTAATTTCTCAGCCAAGGCCTGAGAATGAGAAGTCCCCTTATTTTGATATTGCAGAGAAGTATAAAATTGATTTAACTTTCCAACCTTTTATAAAGGTTGAGACCTTACCTAATCTCGAATTTCGAGAACAAAAGATACGTCTATCAGACTACACTGCTATTATCTTCAACACACGTGTAGCTATTGAACACTTCTTCTCTTTAGCACAAGAGCTACGCGTTACGATTTCGGAAGACATGAAATACTTCTGTCTTAGCGAACAAATAGCAAACTATCTACAGAAGTTTACTACCTTTCGAAAGCGTAAAGTTTACTTTCCAAAAGTCAGCAATGCAGCTGAATTAAGCAAATTAGTTACTAAGTATCCCAAAGAAAATTACTTTATTCCTGTAACGGAAGGCTATAAAACTGACTTTGTAGACCAACTAAAGGAGAATAAGATAAACATCAAAGCTGGTGTTATGTTCCGTACTGTACCGATAGAGTTATCTAAGGAACTAAAGGAACAGCAATTTGACCTCGTTGCTCTATTCACCCCTATGGGTGTTAGGTCTCTTCAAGAGAACTTCCCAAATCTTGACAGCAAAGTAACAAAGCTTGCAGCCTTTGGTCCTAAGACTGCTAAGGCAATCAAAGATGCTGCATTTGAACTTGCTATTGAAGCTCCAAATCCAACAGCTCCAACGATGACGAAGGCTCTGGAGCAGTATCTTGCAAAGCAAAAGAAATAGCTTTTGAAATAATATATACCAAAATAGGCTGTGTCGCAATGACACAGCCTATTTTGGTATTATAGTTTAAGTATTTAGCGGAGTTGAAGCTTTACAACAGCCTTGCCTGAACGAACAAGATATAAGCCCTTTGGTAAATGACTTACGTTTATCTGTAAAGAGCCAACAAAGTCTGCCTTTGCACTTAGCATGAGCTTACCCGAGATACTGATAATCTGTACTTGAGCATTGGCATTAAGCCCTTCAAGTTTAATAAGCTCTGTTGCAGGATTCGGATAGACAGCAAAGCTAATACCATCAAGACTTTCTATAGCTGTAACCTTTCTGAAAGCAAGTTCAATTGTATTGTCTTCATCGACAGTTAGGATATAGTCCGAAGATATATCTTTGCCACCAGCAGTAAGCTTATCAAGGGTATAGCCTTTGTTTGGCGTAACCTTAATACGAACTTTTTGTCCCATCTTAAGCTTAGCTCCTTCTTCAATACCTAAGAACTCAATTTTACCGCCATCAACTTTTGGAGCGACAAGCGTATAAAACTTCTCTGCAAAGCTAACAAGAATCGTATTATCATCGCCTACTGTAAACTTCTTATCTTGACTAATGTCCTTACCTCCGACAGTCAATGTCTTAAGCTCATATCCTTTCTTTGGCAAGATCTTTAGGCTAACTTCGGTGCCATATTCAACTTCTTTCTCAGCAGTGATGTTACCTTCAAACTCAACAGAGCCTTCCTCTGTTGCCTCTGGTAGACTGAGCTTATAAGTCTTCTTCTTGAAGACTGCAAGAATCTCATTATTATCACCAACGACAAAGCTCTTTGCCTCCTTAATATCTTTACCTCCAGCAGTAAGGCTTACAAGTTCGTAGCCCTCTTCAGGAACAACAGAGACTGCAACTTCAGTACCATATTCGACCTTTTGACCAGCCTCTACATTCGTAAAGCTAAGCTTACCGCCTTCAGTCGTTGGAGCTGTCAAAGAGTAAGTTTTCTTTTGGAACACAGCCTCAATAGTATTATCTACAGCAACTGTAAACTTCTTACTATCCTTAACATCTGTACCTCCAACCTTTAGGCTGATTAGTTCATAGCCCTCTGTAACATTGACTGTTAGGCTAAGCTCTGTACCAAGCTTGACCTCTTCCTTATCTTGATGACCTTCAATAGTAACAGAACCACCCTCTTGCGTCAGAGTATAGATTGTACCTGTCGTCTTCTTGATGAATGAAACGTCTAATGTATTGTCTTCATCAACAAGAAACTTCTTAGAGTCAGTAATATTTTCATCACGAACTTTGATGTACTCTAATTTGTAACCCGGATTTGGAATTGCCTCAAGAGTTAATTCTTGTCCCAATGGGAAATCTTCTCGATACATATCTTTAAGCTTAATGATACCACCGTCAAACTTTTGCTCAAGAGGAACGATATACTTCTTTTGCTTAAAGTGAACTTCAAGGCGTGTGATGTTTTCATTTGGCGTAAACTTAGCTTCTGTTGATTGTACATAAGTGTAGTTATCCATGATATAAGCCAACTCATAGCCCTTAGGAGCTACAATCTTTAGCGTATATTCCTGACCTTCATTTAACTGCCATAGCTGACCTTCATAAGTTTGAGTAGGATCTCCTGTTACTCCTTCGACTGTTATTGTTGCCCCAAGTCCTTGAGGTTGAACGACCGTAACACCTACTTGCTTGACAACCTCTTCAACAACCTGCTTGAAGATAACAGATGTTTTAATAGGAGTTCCGTAGAATTCCTCTGAACCTGTACTAACCTTATTGCCATCAGGAACAATAACTTGGTTTGCATTTATAAGTTCAAGTTGCTTAGTCGGAACTGTCTTAAAATCTGGATTCTTAGACTTCTTTACTTTTACAAGAAATTGTTGCCATTGTCCTTTTTGACTTGTTGTAAATCCAGTAAAGTAGTAATCATTTAAGTAAGCAAATAAGCCTGCTTTACTCATTATTTCAAATCCATTCTTTTCATCTCCAACTAATTGCCAAAGCTGATTATCTGCATTTTCCACCTCTGCATCTAATGTAAACTGCTTATCTGCTCCATTATCCGTTAGATATTTAACATCATCAGAGCCATCTGTAACAAAGCCAATTTTATACCACTTTGTAGCATTGCTGTCAAATGTAGGCACTATAGTTGGTGCATTTGTAAAACCTTCTTCTGTTACAACGACTTCTTCTGGTGCTTCAGGGACTTGCTTCTCTGCGAATGTAACAGTAATACGAGTAGCTGCACGTAAAGGATTTATCCCCCTAACAGTTGTATCAAATCCAGTTTCTGGCCCTCAGCAGGTTCTGCAACAATATAAAGTTCTGTTCCTGTATAAATATTATTAGCTAAGACTTCCTCATTATTACTTGCATAAAAGACCTTGAATGTGCCTGCAGCGTCATTTGGGTTTACTTGTCTCAATAGCATTACTTCCTGTGGCTTCTCTACGAAAGTTGCAGTGATTGTAGTGCTTGCTGTAAGCGTAGTCGTGTAAGTGCGATTAGTTTGTCCATTGATAGGGTCAAATGTTGCCCCTCCATTGTAATCCCAAACATCAGCAAATAGAGTACCTCCATTTATTTGTTTTAGGATAGAGCCTGAACGTGGATTTGCAATGATTTCGATTTCTGTACCTTCAGGGACTGCAGTAAGATTAGTAATATCTTCTCCTGTTGCTTTATTAAGGATACGGATAGAACCATCTCCATTTAC
>PDWI01008030.1_pt1 | contig 12550 bp, 3 predicted proteins | sample 1430891 | NCBI WGS metagenome assembly PDWI01 (sample SAMN01162508, study PRJNA174530) | Oral metagenome, whole genome shotgun sequencing project. | biome: Marine environment; feature: Marine mammal; material: Swab sample of the gingival sulcus; isolation source: swab sample of gingival sulcus... | reverse complement strand
TAGGATTGTAACATATGGGAAAAATAGTCTAGCTGATTATCAGCTTATTGATGTAGTTGAACAGATAAGTTCTATGGAATTTACTTTTAAATATAAGAATAGCTTATACCGAGTTAAAACGAATATTATAGGTGGTATAAATGCTTATAATATACTAGCTGTTATAGCAGCAGCGGCATCTATGGGAAAAGGTATAGATGAACTGATAGAGGCGCTCAAGGATGTTGATTTTGCGATTGGTAGGTTTCAAAATATTTCTAATAGCAAGACCAACGTCATAGTGGATTATGCTCATACACCTGCTGGATTTACGAAGTTTTTTGACTATGTAGATGCTGTCAAAAAAGCTGGTTCTAAAATTATAACGGTCTTTGGTTGTGCAGGTAAAAGAGATATTGGCAAAAGGGCTATCATGGGAGAAATAGCAGCTAATTATTCAGATATAGTGGTTTTGACAGAAGAGGATCACAGAGATGAATCTGTTGTAGATATTTGTCGTGATATAGCTTCTGGCTTTAAGAGAGAGATAGAGTACTATGTTGTAGAAGAAAGAGATAAAGCAATAGAAAAAGCTGTTGATTTGTCAAATCCTGATGATGTGGTATGTATACTTGGCAAGGGTGTTGAAACGTTTTTGGACAGGGGCAGTGAAAGCGTCTATTATATTGGCGATCATGAAGTGGTCAAAAAGGCTACAAGGACATATTAGATGTAACAAAATAGCGGAATAGGTCGATACAATACATATGGGCGTATGAACTGAAAAATATATGATTTATAAGGTGGGATGAATAATGAAGAAAAAAATAATACTATTAACGTTAATAGTTATGCTTATGGCAAATGTAGTTACTTATGCAGATGTACCGACTTATCAGAAAGACCCTGTGTTTAGAATGAAACTCTTAGATATTATACCTGATAGCCTTGAGGATATGGACGTGTTAAAAAATGATGTTACTAGAGAAGAGTTTTCTGAGATTATCTTTAATGTGTACAGTTTTGTCACTAAGAAGACCTTAAGTGATTTTGGCAAGATAAATAGTTTTACAGATACTGACAACCCTAAAATTATCGCTTTACATAAATTGGGTGTTGTAAATGGCACATCGGATAAGACTTTTTCGCCTGAGGCAAAAATTACGAGAGAGCAGATGGCGACGATGCTTGTTAGAACAGTAGATAAAATAAATCCTGACTTTAATGTTGCCGCTGCACTTCCTGTGTATAAGGATGAAAATAGTATTTCTAATTGGGCGAAGTCTTCAGTTCATAAATGTGGAGAATATGGGCTGCTTAGCGGTGTGGGAAGTAATATGTTTTCTCCGAAGACCCATGCAACAGTGGGTCAAGTGATCATTGTTTCGGATAGGTTATATCAACTTTGTCAATCCGATGTATACTCAGTTGACAACAAGACGAAGAAATATGGCGCTTATGATGTGCCTTTAGACAATAAGAGTGGTATACAGTACAGTCGTAAAGAGCAATCTGGCATAATGCTCAGAATTGCTATGGGTGAATTTGAAGGTGACGAGATTAAAGATATCAATCTACAAATTATTGATATGTATAAGTCGCTGAAAAATAGAGAGGACTTTAAAAGTATTATAAAACTTGTTGATTTAGTTCAGTCTAGCTGGTCTGAAGTGAATATGTCTTTTGAATTTGGTAAAGAGTATTATATAAAATCAGGTGTTGTTTCAGAAGTAAAACCAAATGAAAAGCCATATATACATGTGCAGAGTGATGGTCTTTTGTATATAGATGTTGTTAAGTAGGGAGTAAAGAATGAAAAGTATAAAAAAAATAATTTCTATAGCGCTAGTTTTCATCATCGTGTTTTCTAGTTCTGGTTTAAATGAAGGGTTTAAACTGTTTGCAGCTCCTTCTGAAGACAAAGAAATGATAATTAAAGAGATAAAATTTGTCAAAAAGCATACAGGATTTAATACTTCTGGTGGAACAATAAATATATTGGGAGAACATCTTGATATAGACAAGATAATGTTTGGTATTGAAGATGGTTTTGTCAGTGATTTTGGCACAGTTGCTGAAAGTACAGAGTCCTATATTAAAGTTGTCATGACGGCAGAAGAAGCCTCTAATTACAATGGGGAGATACTTGTTGGTAGCGAAGTAATAGACCTTAGAACAGCAAACGAACCAAATATTACTGGCCCTAGTACACAGAATTATATTGAGGGTGTATCAGAGGATGTTGTTTTAAGAGGGGTTCATTTAGATAAGATTGATACAAGTAGTCCAAGCGAAGGCACCTATGAGGCTGTCTATGGACAAAATGTGTTGAAAACACCGATAAATCATGATAATGCAACAATAGAAGAAAAAAGTATTACCTTTGCACCTACCACGGCAGGTAAGTATGGGTTTCAGAACATATTACTCAGTCATAAATTTGATATAGGAGATATAAAGGTATCTACAGGTTTTCGATATAACAACGCATTGAGAATACTTGAAAACCTTGACTTATCTGATATTTCTGTTTACCCTGATGTTGCTGGAAAAGGTGACTATATCATACTGGAATCCTCTAAGTTTAACAACTTAAATAACTATAGGGTCTATTTTTTGTCTTTATCTGATGGGGATTATGATTTAGATGATTATAAAAAGAGTCCCAATATTAAATTGTCTACTGATGAAAGCAAGTTATCGGTACAAATACCTACTGATGTTAAATTTAAAACGGGTGATAAGAGAATAGTAATAACAAAAATACAAAATGGGGAAATAGTTGGAAGGCAAGATGTTGAGGATACTGTAAAAATTGTAGATGCTACTTTTTTGCCAATTATTACGAGGATAAATCCTGCCTTTGGACCAGAAGAGGGGTCTAAGGTTCAGGTAATTGGAAGAAATTTACTGATTCCTGCGATACCTTCTCTTGATGGTAATATTACGTTAAAACAGGACGTGGTTTCTTATGATGATAAACCGCTTGAGGTGGATATAGATTACAATGTTGATGGTGTTACGTTTTCTGGAAAGCCAGTATCTAGTCTGACTAGAAAAATCAAGGTGACTATTGGTAAACAAGCGGGATTTTTTGAAATTAAGAGAGAAGGGCTTACTGATTTTTTAACAGTTATAACCAAACCCATTGACAATATAGAAGATGATCCTGAAAAGGATGTTTTAGTTGAAACGACTACAACGGTTACCAGTAGTGATGGGAAGACCTATACTTTTAGTCAAAGTGTTGTTGAGCCAGATGGTTATAAGTTTATTAATAGCTCTGTTCAGCCTGAGATAGAGAGCGTTGTGCCTCATAAGGTTCATCTAGTCGATAGCGGGATGAATAAGTTTAAGGTGAAGAAAAAAATACTTCTCACTATAACTGGTAAAAACTTTTTTGTGAATAAGTACATTAAAGAGTCTTCTGGCACTGTTGGAGAATTAAAAACCAATTATCCCATCGTTTACATACAAAAATCAAGTGAGTATGGTGATGAAAATTTCACTATAAAATTTGATAAAAATGATGCTAACGCCTCTGCTTATGGTGCTATTTACGTTGAAAATTCAAATGAGCCACTCAAAAAGAATGGTGAAGTAGTGCCAGTTGAATTAAAAGTTTACAATGATGATGGAAAGTTAGTGGATGGTTCTGTAGGAAATGAACTGGGAACGAAAATGATGTTATATTTACCAGAGGAGGTAAATATAAGCGATCTTGGTAGTAGATATATACAAGTAGTGAATCCAAAGAGAAATTCTGATGGCTATGGTGGTTTTGGCGTCAGTTTGAGAGAACTACTTGAGTTTGTCGTGCCATCAGATGATCCAGTTATCTCTACTGTAGTGCCAAATGTTGTGACTACAGAGGGTGGAGAACCTGTAACCATTACTGGTTCTAACTTTAAAGAAGGCGTTAAAGTTTATATTGACGGTGTTGATGTCGGTGCTGTTAAGCGTTCTATTTCTGAGCAGGGTGATAAAGCAGCACTAGAATTTAAGGCACCACGTGGTCGTAGAGCTATTACAATGATAACTGTTGCCAACCCAGATGGCGGCATGAGAACGAAAAAGTTTATTTATATAGATTCTAATAATCAAGACCCTAAAATTGACAGTATTGTACCAAACAAAGGTACAACAGATACAATGGTTTTGATTAAGGGAAACAACTTCCTTAGACCTGATGCAGGTGCCGAAGATGTTTCTGACCTTGGTGCGTTTCGTTTGATTGGTTCGCGCGTTTTGGTTGACGGTAAAGACGTGAATACGTATAATGTTGACGTTGACGGACACTATCAGTTTATTCCTTATACGGTGCCCGCTTCTAATCAAAACTTATTTACGCTTTTTAATAATAAGTTAAAAGTCACGTCTTTTATTGATAATACAACGATCACGAGTTCCAATGGTAAGGACGTTTATAAAATTGCTTATGATGCAGCTGGTAATCCGCAGTTTTTTGATGGCACGTCTATAATCTATACTTTTAAGTATGAAAACGGAAAGTATATGGCTTATAAAGCAGATAATACACCTGCGGGAGAATTCACACAAAGTGCAGGTAAATTGTCTATCACAGGCGGAGAAAGCTTTAATATTTATATGGATAACCACATTTTACGTGGCTCTTATAATATTAACAGAGAATTAGAAGCAGAGCTTGCTGATTATCATCATAGTGTTGTTCTTGTAGATGAGAGCGTAATGCCAAAAAATTATTATACTTTACAAAAACTAGTAGATGGCACCATTAAATTAACAGACGGTCAGAATGCTTATAATATTGTTGCTGACGGTTCTGATATTACCGTTCCAAAGCTAATGGCTTACGACAAACAGAGTAAAGCGTATGAAATCACACAAACAGAAACGGGGATGACTTTAACTGGTGATAAAACAATAGAACTTAAGTTTTTAACGCCATATAAGTTTGATAGTGATACGAAAGAAATTATTGGTAATAGAATAAAGGTAGCCGCTAAAGGTAAGATATATTTAAAATTCCCAGGTTTAGATACAGGTACAGGATTTAAAGATATTACTGTGGTTAACCCTGATACGAGAAAATCAACAGTAAAAGATGGTTTTTATTATTATGAATTACCATCAACACATCCTATTATTAGTTACGTTAAACCTAATTTTGGTTCGACCGCTGGCGGTTATAGAATTACAATTCACGGTAAGGAATTTAGTGATGACACCGTAGTTTTCTTTGACGGTGAAATGGTGCCAGAGAATGATACCAACGTTTCTTTAGACGGAAAGTCAATAGAAGTGAAAGTGCCAAAATATCCTGTGGATATTTCAGAGGTTTATGGCGTTGGTAGAATAAATGTACCTATTACTGTTGTTAATAATGATGGTGGTAGTTATACGCTTGGTAGTGGATTTACTTATATCAAGCCGACGTCTGCACCGAAAATCACCGACATTGTTTTACCATCGGGTTCAACAAATGGTGGAGAAATCGTTGATATTAAGGGTACTGATTTCAGATTTTTTGAACCGTATAAGAATTTAGGTGGCGGAGTTGAATATGAAAAAGGTATTGATAAGTTCACAAACTTAAATGGTCACTTGGATGTGACAAAAGCTTGGGATGACCTCTTGAAAGTTAGGCATGTTGATAATGTTGACCTTTGGGAGAAAAAGCCTATGCCTGATGGCAAAGAGTATTTTGGTTATGATTATTATTATGATTCGCCTATATTACCGAAAGTATTCTTTGGTGAAGAAAGGGCAAAAATTGTCGAATTTGATAATGGCTATTTGAGAGTAGTTACACCGCCACATAAAGCGGAGCGCGTAAGCGTAATCTTGATTAATAATGATGCGGGAACTTCAAATAGTATTGATTATGAATACAAGGCATCAAGTCCGAAAATAGATAAGCTTTCGCCAAATAAAGGTGCGCGTTTCGGTGGTGAGCAAGTTGAAGTCACAGGTGAAGGCTTCATGACCGGTGTCTATAAAGCATACCAAAATGATGATGATACAAAAATTGTATCCTTAGAGAAGAGAATGCAAGCCTTGCTTAAGTTCGGTGATATTAGTAATGTTAATATTGCTATTGGACAGGATAATGACGGTAGAATTAACGCTAACCGTTCAACCGTTAAGCTTGATGGCGGATTGACAGTAAGTTTCAATGGTAAAGAAAAAACGCTCAAAATGGAATTGGTGGAAGGCGGAGCGCTTTATTCTCGTATTTTCCAGAATTACGAAGGTGATAAAGTTTATTTCCCAGCGGGCATGTTAAAAGATGGAGCGAATTATTATCAACCGACTGGTTATGGTTATGAAACACCGACAGTTTATAATGCCAATAATGATTATGAATTAATAGAAATTTACGTTGATAAGGAGCAACATAAACTTAATGTAACACGTGGATTCGCACCTACAGTGCTTTTAGATTCAGACGAAAAGTTAATTGTTAGGACACCGTCTTATTTTACGACGGGTCAGGTGAAAGTCACTTTAATAAACTCTGATGATGGTGAAGCTACTGGAAATTATGAATATACAAATCCATCATCGAAACCTATTATTTACGATGTTAATCCACATGATGTGATTGCTGCAGAAAGTTTAGAAAACAAAACCAAGGAAGAGCAAAAGTTTGTTCAGGCTTCTATGCAAGGCGGACTCGTATTTGCGATTACTGGTCGTGATTTCAGAGAAGGCGCTGTTGTTCGTATTGGTGATGTTGAAGCGGAAATTATTGAAATGCAAAAGGGCGAAGGTGAAAACGAGCAAATTATTACAGCGCGTGCACCTGAAGCTGATGAAAGTTTAGTTAATCAAAAATTACAAATTATCGTTGAAAACCCAGATACTGGCACGGCTAATTCTACGAGTAAAGATAAATTGGGTAAAGATAAACGTTTAATTTATTTTGTATATCGAAAGCCGATGTCTTTCCCAGAAATTGAAATGCTAATTCCTGATAAGATTTCCGAAGCGGGTGATATTATTGTACGCGTTGTCGGTAAAGATTTTAGGGAAGGCGCTATCGTTAATATTGGTGAAGTCGATAAAATGACGATAAAGCCATCTGAAGTTGACGAACTTGGAAGGTATATTAAAATATATATACCTTCAAATGTGAAATCGGGAATTAAAAGCGTTCAGGTTATTAACAAAGATTTTGGTACAGTAACGAAAGATGAGGCGTTAAATATTATCTCTGCTCCTGAATTGTCGAAAAGAATTTACCAAGAAAACGGTGATCCTATTCATACAATTTATACAGAGGGTGGACAAAAAATCATCTTGAAGGGTAATAAGTTTGCTGATGGGGCTAAGGTTTACTTTGGTGGAGAACGACATAAAGTACCTCAGACAGATGTAAAACCAACCTTACCAGAGGGTGTACCTGGTTTTTATCGCGACCATCACGAATATATTTTATCTGGAGCAATAGAAGCGCCTGAAGTTGTCTTTATTGATGAACATACTTTAAAAGTAACGACGCCTGAAATTTTAGAAGAAAAAGATTTTACTTTGACAGTAATTAACCCTGATACTGGTATTACTAGTGGATTGACAGAAATTAATTACGGTGTACCAATTCCAAATAGGCCGTATAATTTAAAAGTTACTACTGTTGACGGTAAATATATTAAGCTTTATGACTATAATGTACCTAGAGTTAAGTATTATGAAATTTTTGTATACATTGGCTCTAAGGCAATGTCGCAATTAAGAGTTAATCAGTATAAAGATTTTACTTCTCTTGGTACCACAATCTATGAGCCGTATAAAATTACGCATTTAGAGGGCATAGAGGACATGAAAAAAGACGATAGAATTTATTTTGTCGTCAAAGCTGTGAATGAATACGGATCGTCGCGTTATTCTAATATGGTTTATTTGGATAAAAAAGCGCTACGTAAACTGAATAAGATTAATCAGGATACTGATGGCAGCATTGATGATATGGGTACAAAACCGTATATCACAAAACAAAATGGTAACAAAATGAATATTAATTTTACAAGAGATAGGTATTTAAAAGGTGCGCTTTTGAATTTCAAGGCGCAGAACTATCTCGGAATGAATGAAATTGAAATGACCCTGCCAGATAATTTTGTTTTGCAAAACAGCGCAGAAACCAGAATTTTGAGTGATATGGTAGATGTCTATTTTAGACCACGTGTTTTTGCTGTCCCTGAGTTTAACAATCACAATACGGCAAATATGGAATATGTTAAGTGCCATGCAAGTTGGAAGCAAGATGCCAGTGGTGCCAGTGCTTTATCTAGCTTGCCACGTAGAGTAAGGGCGATTTCACCAACCGTTAAATTTGCTTATCAGGTACAGACAAAACATAGCAATTACGATTTCGATAAACTCGTTACACCAATGGCGGCGACGTTTAATCTTAATTCTAAGAGGATTAAAGCAAAAGGTAGTAATTATCAAGTGTATTACTACGATAATAGGTTGAGAACTTGGAGCAAGGTGTATACGCTTTATGAGCCAAGTGCAAATAAAGTGTCATACAGCGTAGCGGGCAGTGGCTATTACGTGTTGACTATAGGCTATTAGACTTGAAGTGAATTTTGGAGTATATTAATGAAAAGACAAGTTTCGCTCTTGATTGTAATTTTAATGATTGTTCAATCTGTTTTGGCATTAGGTGAAAATCCCTATGTATTGCCGTATGACGAAATGCAAACGGTGCGTGAGTACTATGCCGATGATGTTTCAGTCAAACCTGTACTTAGTTTACAGGGAGATACGGAGTATGATGCACAGGTTTCTGCCTACAATTTTAAGGATGTTCAAGGTAAAGAAAAAGCTGAAGCAATTCGCCTAGCCATTTATGGTATTACAGAAGGCGTAGGCGAAAAGCGCTTTGCACCTAATGACGAATTGACTAATATTGCTGCTTTGATGATGTTAACGCGTATGTTTGGCGACGAGGATAAATTGTTATCTGATGTTTCGAGTAAATACGGCGAAGCGCCAAATAGATTTTTTTACGCAGCTCTTAAAGACGCTTACTATGCAGAAGCTAAGCGCTTAAATATTTTAGATCAAGGCGAAGAAGTGGCATATGGGCGCCTTGTCGATAGGCAGAATTTGGCGCGCTGGTTAGTTAATGGTGGCAAAATCGGTTTAAAAGATCCTGCGCTAGAGTATTTTCAAAAAGTTAACTGGCAGGCAGTTGAACCGCGTAATATAGCACCTGTTAAGACGGTTTTAGAAAACGACTTAATGACGCTTTCTGGCAATGATTTTAGACCAAATGCTGTTGTTACACGCGGGCAAATGGCTAAAATTGTCGGTGCATATTACGATAAATTTAGAGCGACTGAGGCGCCAGAAAACAATTTTGAGATTGCTTATGGCATTGTCGTTGGTAAAAAAGTCGATTCTATTGCCAAGCAGACAGTTTATAAATTGCGTTTATATGATAATCAATTGGCGGAAATAGTTTTAGATAATAGTGGCGAAAAAACAGGATTAGCGGTTTATAAAAACGGCGAACTCAGAGATGATAGTGTTTTAGCTTTAGGTGATGAAATTGCTTACTATACAGAAGGAGGCAGTGTAAAATACGCTGAAGTTTTAGCACCTTTTGAGGTTACGCGTAAAATGCTTGCTCACTTAGCGAGAGATAGCAAGCTCAGCGTCAATCAAGGAAAAGTACTTTCTAATTTGATGGAAAAAGACACAGCGGGTGTCAGTTTAGACAAGCGTCGTTTGCGTTTGCTTTTAGACAATGATGCCATTGTAGATTTAGTTAGTTATTATGACCATAAGGATAATTCTATTAGCCGTTATCCTATTGTTAATGGTTCGTCTTATATTTTACCTAGCGCTGTGCCGGTTGGCAGTGAGATGACGATTTATACGCTTGACGACAGAATTGTTTACGCCACAATGGGTAAACAACCGCTTAGAAGTGTTAAAGGTTTTATTAGGGCGATTGGTGATGTTAACAATCCAAAAAACTTGACCATTTATGATTTTAACAATAATATTATTAAAGCCTCTGTCGATGATGACACGCGTCTTAGTATAAATTATTACGATGCGAAACTTTCAGACTTGAAAGTTGGCGTCTATGCTGATATGATATTAATCGGTGACAGAATTAAATCTTTACAAGCGCTTTCTTATCAACCCGAAGCAGGACGTATTCCTGCTAAAGGGAGAATTGTTTTTGGTGATATTAAGTCTTTAGCTGGTAATATTATCGAATTGGATAGCGGTAGTTGTTTAATTGATGACCAAACGGAAATTGTGCGCTCTGATCGACAAATTGAAAGTAGCGATTTGAAAGTTGGCGATAGTTTAAAAATTTATTTTGATGCTATTGATACCAATGTTGCTAGTAAAATTGTTGCTAGTGATGACAACGCGATTAAATATTTACTCAAGGGTAAACTTTATAATTACAATCAGCATAGCAATGAAATGGAGCTTGCAGAACTCTCAAGAATGCACAATACGAATTTTGAATCTAATCAAAAACTTTTTTCCGATGTGTATCAGCTAGCAGATAAGGCTGAAATTTATGATGCTGATAAAAAGCTTACGAGTGTAGATTTAAATAGCAGTTACTATAAACGTTCTGCTTACTTTGTCGTGCGTGAGCATTTTGGTAGAGATCAAATTATGAAAGTTGTTTTTCAAGATGGGTTTGAAAGACATTATAACAGCGCGATTGGCGATTACAGTCCTGCTATTAGCCGTTTTGAACTCACGAACAGAATTAATTTTGATTATGGTGATGAAACAATTTTCATGAAGAATGATAGAATAGTGGATAAGGACGTACTGAGTGACAACGCTGGTGCTTATGTACTTGCCAATCAAAAGAGTGGCAACAACACTGCTATGGTTGTAAGCCTGCTTGATGGGCCGAAGTTTTTATTTGATAATGTTTATATCGGTACGCTTGAAAGCGTCAATCCTTATGATATAGAAATTACTAATTATGTGTTAGCAAAAGATTTTCGCTTTTCTGAGCCGACTTCTAAGAATAAAACGCTTTATCTTAGCGATGAAACGGATATTTATAATACAGGTGAGCATAAGAGCATTTCACGCGAAGCATTATTTAATGGGCCGTATGGGCGCAGTGAAAATAAAAACGAAAATAAAAATAGAGGCATGGAGTATAATCATTACTATGGTATTTTTGTCACTGATGGTCATGATAATTTGCTATCCTGTAACTTGCGCTATCAAGGGTGGTTTAAAAATCAGTTAATCGATTATAATTGGGCTAGTGCTAAAGGAATTTCTAAAAAATTAAAAGATATATTATCTGAAACGCGCTTTACGAAAGGTAGAGTTGTTGGTTTCACGTCTAAATGGCAACGAATTGAAATTACTGATGCTAGTTATTATCTACCTTATTATCGTCATTGGAAGAAGAGTCAAAGTAATATGTATATAGAACTTGATGGCGCTGTGATTATGAAAAATGGTGAGCGCATAAGTTATAATGACATTAAAAATGGCGATTTTGTCAGTGCAATTAGATATGATGAAGAAGCTTTTGTACTTTATGTTGAATAGCTGAAAGGATAAGTGATGAAGAAAATATTCAGCCTTAGTTTAGTTTTGCTTTTAATTTTACAAGCATCTTTTGCCGATGTATACTCTCTATTTGGCGGTATTAGAGGCGATTTGACAATGACTAAAGATGTTTATTACTATCAAGAAGTAACTTTTGTCACTGGAAAACCAGTGATTTTAGAAGGAACGGTTACCATTCCTAAAATTCCAGAAGACAAGGATAAGTATAAGTTGAAATTGTCTTATGAGCTCGCTAATATTGAAGCGGGGATTAATCTCACACGCGATGTGAGCTATGAAGTAACAAAGGACAAAAACCTAGAGCGTGGACAAGAGATTATCAATAGCAATATTCCCATTGGTGGTATTGATGAAACGATACTTGTTGGCTCAGATTTGTACACCTTAACGAGTTTTAAGCAAAATGATAGTGAAATTAAGGCAATTCATCCAGCGATTGCTTTTGAGTCTGGTAATACACTCTACAAAAAAGTCTTTCATAGAAATGGCGATGAAACGACTGCCGATGGCAAGCTCGTCATCAGCGCCGAATCGCGCACACATCTTGGCTATGATAGCCAGTGGTCAAAGTTGACGAGTAGAATTATTGATGTGTCATATGATTATCAGGCTCTAAAGGTAGAAAAGAAAGACGATAAAAAAACAGAGAAGAAAGACGACAAGAAAAAAGACGATAAAAAAGCTAAGGATGGAAAAGACAAAGAAAAGGCTAAGCCTACTAATGTTAATTGGGACGGCAATGTCAGTTTGAAATTTTCAACCGATACGAGCACTAGTTTTAATTATGTCAAAAACGATGTGAGAAATATTAGTTTCCGCGGTGGATTATTAAAATCTGAAAATACGAGCATTATGCTTGAGTATGAGTATAAGTTTTTAGACCCTGCACGAAGCGATTTTACTGCTGGTAAAAACCGTTATATTGAAGGTAAGGGTAATCTCAATACTTATTCTTTTGAAACAGCAACGCGTCTATTGGTACCAAATTATAAAGATACTG
>PDWI01067433.1_pt1 | contig 12551 bp, 10 predicted proteins | sample 1430891 | NCBI WGS metagenome assembly PDWI01 (sample SAMN01162508, study PRJNA174530) | Oral metagenome, whole genome shotgun sequencing project. | biome: Marine environment; feature: Marine mammal; material: Swab sample of the gingival sulcus; isolation source: swab sample of gingival sulcus... | reverse complement strand
TCATCATCACCAGAAGACTCATCCGAACCGCCTGGACCACCCACCGCTGGGACACCCGACCCCACCGCCGACCATGACCTACCCGCGCGACCTCTTAGTATCATCGAGAATGAGACCCGGGTTTTCTCGCTCGACGACCCCAACTTCAGCAAGACCCTCAAGGGTCTGGTCCTCGGGCGCCACATCCTCTCCGTCCGCCGAAGGCTTCAACGCCCTGTTCCGTGCTTCGAGCCCATCAACGTTTGTCGCGCCGTGGTGCTGGGGCGGCCTTTCATCCTGCACGCTCACTGGTCGGTCTGGACGAAGAACTCCGGGCGATGGGCCTGCCGGAGGATCTCGCCAGCAACACCAACTGGTCCTGGGACGAGGGGGTAGGCGACACAGGGTCATTGCGACGTTGCGAGTGTTGTCGTGAGTAGCTTGGTTGCTTGGTCGGTGTGTGCGGCGTGGTGGCGTAAGGCGGGTGTTGGGGTGGCCGGCGAGGCGCAGGATGTTGAGGGTGAGGTTGCGCAGGACGGCGAGGACGTGTGGGCCGGTGCCGGACGTCATACCCCAGGAACGTGAACCGGGCGTCCTCAAACGACCCGGTCCGGTTGGCGTCCCGTGCAGTACATGTCCGGGTCTTGTCCGGTTACAGCACCATCCCAATCTGGCCCATCCTTGCCGAGACTGCCGCGAGGACCGCCCTGGCCTGGTTCAGGCTCCCGTAGCCACGACACACCCGTCAGCTCGCAGGCCGACAGGGCGGCGGCGGCCAGCCCCCAAGTGCACTCGGATGTGCTTTTGTGGCCAATCCATGGACCATGATGGTAGTCACTGCCACGTTCCTTCTCCACAGGCGAAGCCTTTCGCAGCATCAAGCGCATCTCGTGACCGATGATTCTATCCAGTCAATTATCCATGCAAGCTTTGCGAGACCTATTAATCAACACATACGTGAAAAACAATGCATGAAGTCACCGTCAAGCCAGCCGAGCTGGTGCAATCGGCCGCATTGCCGCAGTAAACTACGCGTAGCGGTGCAGCTGAGCGCCTGTTGCCTCTGGGAGGTGATCGCCGGTTGTGCTCGCGCCGTCGCCCACGGTGTGGCGGGTGCCCAAGCTGGAGCGGGTGCCCAAGTTGGAGAAGACACCGTGCTGGAGGAGGACCTGATCGGGGCGGGGCGCCGATGCCACGATCGTGATCGCGCCCAGTGATTAGGGAGAACGCCGCGCCGGCCGACCAACGGACCATCGGGCTTCACCCGATCAGCATGTGTTGGGTGGCGACGTCCGGGTTCCGTGCCGGGCACCCCTACTGGCTGGCGCTGCGGCAGGCCCCGCAACTGTGCCCACGCCTGGGTCCAGGACCGGACCCGGTCTCGCCAGCCGGCGAACTGTCCTACCTGGCCGGTGCCCAGCGGCTCCTATCGACGACCGTCCCGCCCCTGCGATCACCCACACCGACCTCGTGAAAGACCGGGCTAGGACGCGGTGGTAACGCTACGGCTTGAAGGGTCACGTCCGGTATCTGCACTCACTCTGAACGTAGCGTGCGTGCCCGGTTGCCCAACGTAAAGCTGCGTGTGACGGATTGTTTCCAATCAATAACAGGGCGCCATTGGTGCCCAGAGAAGTGGCATAGATCACAGTATTTTTGTGAGAATCAAGCTTTCCAGGTCGAGATCGAACCGTGACCTTTGAAATGATCGACGGCGTTCGGTCGACGCCGACCAAATCCCCCGATGAAGCGCCCTGACCCTGGAGTGCCATGACTGTCGAAGCCGAGAATGCCGAGTTTCCGAACGCGTCCGAGTCCGGTCGGCGTGCCAGTGGGCGTGGCCGGCACCGGCAGGGAGGCGGTCGTCACCGCCCGGACGGTCCGGGCCGGCACCGGCCGGACTCCGACGGCGCGTCACGCCGGGCGCTGTTCCTCGGGGGCGCTGGGCTGCTTGCAGCCGGTGCCGCCGGAGGCCGCATCATCGGCCAGCCTGGCGATACGGAAAACGCTGCAATAGAAGCGCTTTCGGCAGCAGACCGAGACCAGAGCTTCGCTCGGGCAGGCGGGCTGACGCAGGCCAGGAACAGCTCGGTTCCGGAACCGGCCCGCTGCGTCGAGCCGCGCCAGCCGGTGACTCGCAGCCGCCGCGGGGCATCACCCGGTAAACCCCAGCCGTCGACCGGCACCGACCCGGCAAAGCCCAGCGCCGCAGCCGGAACACCTGCCGCTCCTGGGTCCCTCCCGTCCGGACAAGCAAGCGGCACAACGCAACCCGGCAGGACAGCGGGTCCCGCAATGCCGGCTGACAGGCCTACCGGCGCGCCGACTGCCGGGCCGTCCGCCGGGCCATCCAGCCCCGGTGCTTCCACCGGCCCGGGAAAGGCGCCCACTGTTTCCAGCGGCAACTTCGAAGACGGCCGATTCAGCGCAGCAGTAGCCGCCGCCACTCAGACGGCGACCCTTTTCGGCGCGGCGGGACCGTTGTCTGAAGGCGAGGCAATGAACCACCTGCTGCGCCGGGCCACGTTCGGTGCTACCGACGCGGACCGGCAGCGGCTGGAGGAACTCGGCATCGACCAATGGCTGGCCGAGCAGCTGTCTGCGGAACTGGGCGCGGGGCAGGGGGCCGAAGTCAAGCAGACGCTCACCCCCTACGGCACCGACATCGCCACCGTGGTCGCATCGGTCCCCAAGAATGAGCGCTACCAGTACCAGGTCGAGTACGCCATGTCCGTGCTAGGCCGCCAGACCTGGTCCGAACGGCAGCTTTTCGAGGTCGTCGCCGATGTCTTCTCCAACCTGCTGCACGTGACGATCCCGTCCTCCGGGGTGTGGTCGGCCGCCGGGGACTACCACGAGACCGTCATCCGCCAGCACGCCTACGGCCGGTACAGCGACATGCTGGTGGCCGCCATGCGTCACCCGGCCATGCTGCGGTACTTGAACAACGATCAGTCCAGTCGCGACAAGCTCAACGAGAACCTCGGCCGGGAACTGCTGGAACTGCACAGCGTCGGCGTCGCCGCCGGGTACACCGAGGACGATGTGCTGCAGTCGGCGAGGGTACTGACCGGACGGACCATCGAGTCCGAGGAGCACACGTTCCAATACGTGCCGGACCGGCACTATGTGGGCCCGGTGACCGTAATGGAGTGGAGCAGCGTCGCCCGCAAACTGGCCGTGCGGTTCGTCGCCGATGCGCCGTCGGAGGAACTGGTGTCCAGGCTGGCTCAGGTCTACCTGGACAACGACACCCAAATTCCGCCGGTGTTGGCTGCGTTGTTCAGTGATACCGAGTTCTGGAGTTCGGTCGGTGCAAAGACAAAACGTCCAGTGGAAGACATGGTCTCGACACTGCGTGCGCTCGGAATCGCGCCCGGTAACAAGGATGCGATGAAAGCTCTGTACTACCGGCTCGAAAGCATGGGGCAGCGACCACTGGCATGGCCCGCACCGAACGGTTATCCGGACGTTCTCAACGCCTGGCTGTCGGCCGGATCCATCCTGAACCGGTTCACCGCCCACCGGATCTTGGCCCACGGTGCGATCAAAGACCTGCCCGGCCCCACCGAGGAACTGATGCCGCAGGCCGAGGAGGCACTGGATGCCTGGGTGGACCGGGTCACCGTCGCGCTGACCGGGTTGCAGTTCCCGGCGGAACCGCGCTCGGTACTGGTGGACTACGCCCAGTCGAGCATCGGTACGAAGAACAGTGCCGATGCGCGCGAGCGGGGCGCCGCCAGCACGCTGGCGCTGATCCTGCACTCGCCGTACTTCCAGATTCGCTGAACCACTCGCCGTTCGCCGGACTTGCCCCGCTGTTGCCGACTCCGTCGGCTACCGCAGCACCACCGACCCCCGGCCGGCCGCACCGGCCGTGACTGGAAAGAACCAGGAGCTTTTCGTGACGCAACAGACCAGCCTCGACGGTCGCTTCGAACCCGCCGCATCGCTGCACCCCGACTGCCCCGACTGGCGCAAGTTGGGCCCAGACCCCGCTCAGGCCGCGGTCCGGGCGATGGCCCACCAAGTGCAGGGCGAAGCGGAGGCCAGGACCCAAGCCTGGTCTCGCGGCTTCTCGCGCCGGCAACTATTGGCCGGCGGGATGGGCGTGGGGGTCATGGCACTAGGCGCCCAGCTGGTTACCTCACGGGTGTCCTTCGCCGCTCCCGGCCAGCAGACCGGGACTTTGGTGGTGGTGTTCCTGCGTGGCGGCATGGACGGGCTGAACATGCTGGTACCCGTCAACGACAACCTGCTGCAGGACGCCAGGCCCGGGATCGCGGTGCCGAGCGCGTCGCTGATCGGCCTGGACAGCGGGTTCGGTCTGCACCCCGGACTGGCCCCGTTGCAGGATCTGATCAGCAAGAAGATGTTCGCCGCCGTGCCGGCCATCGCCACCCCGGAGCTGACCCGCTCACACTTCCAGGCCCAGGACTGCCTGGAGCGCGGCGGATCGGCGGCCGGGGGCAACGCAGGATGGCTGGACCGGGCCTTGCAGGCCATGGGCGAAGGCACCACCTTCCGCTCGGTGAGCGGCACCAGCAGCGTCCCCCGTTCCCAGATCGGTGAGAACGCCACGCTCGGAGTCCGCAACTTGAAGGACTTCCGGCTGCGTGGGCCCGAGGTGGAGGCCGAGCTGACCCGGGCCGCGCTGGAGAAGCTGTACACCGGCCTGGACCATCCGATGTCGGCGCAAACCTTGAACGCGTTGGTGGCATCCGACGCGGCGCAGAGCTACAGCGCTGCCGACGCCACACCGTCCGAGCGCGGTTACCCCGACGGCAACTGGGGCACGGCACTGGCCAGCATCGGCACCTTGATTCGCCACGATGCGGGTGTACGGGTGGCCAAACGACCTGGCGAGCGGGCTGGCCGCCTTCGTGGCCGACATCGGCCCCAAGATCGACCAGACGACCGTCCTGGTCATGAGCGAGTTCGGCCGCCGGGTCGAACAGAACGGCAGCGGCGGAACCGACCACGGTCACGGAGGAGTCGCCATGGTCATGGGTGGCGGCGTAGCCGGTGGTGTCAAGGGCAAGTGGGAAGGGTTGTCCGAGGCCACGGTGGACCGGGGCGATGTCCCCGGCACCAACGACTACCGGGACCTGCTCAGTGAGGTCGTGGTGCGCCGGCTCGGGGTGTCCGAAGGCCAGCTGAGCACCGTGTTCCCGGACTGGAACCCCACCATGCTCGGGGTGATGCGCTGAGCGGTCAGCGGCCGGGCAGTTCGCCTTCCGCCTGCAGCCGGGACATCTGCTCACCGGGCAACACGTACAGCGCCTCTCTCAGGAAACCGTCGTCGGCGATCTTGATCGCCCCCAGTTCGCGTGCGCCCGGCCAGTCCGGCCGGGCGACGAGGAACCCCTCGATCGGGTCCTGCGCTGCGTTCGCGCGGGGCAGCCCGGCCGGCGCCAGGCACAACGCGGTCATCTTGTAGCCGATCGCGTTCTCGTCGGTGGTCTCGTACGTCACTTCGGTGGCACCCACCCGGGCGGCTACGTCGTTGAGCGTGCAGCCCTTGCGCCAACCCGCGGAGAACGGCACCACCCCCCGTGCCTGCCCGACCGCACCCAGCAGGACCGCCAGCGCGGCCAGTGCGGCCAGCACGCGCCGGGTTGCCTGCCGTTCGTCCCACCGCGCCGCCCCGTACTGGCCCAGCACCCACCACAGCGAACACAGCACCGCCACCGCCAGCAGGCTGGGTGCCCAGCCCGGTGGTGCCGGCGCCGTCCGGTAGCTGGGCCACCCCCAGGCCAGCAGGCCAGGGAAATTCATGATCTGCCCGCTCGGCCGCCCGGCCATGGCCGGGCGGGTGATGAGCTGGTTGGCGACCACCACGGCGGCCAGCGCCAGCAACGAGACGGCCGACACGCGCGAGACCCGGCTCGCGCCCAGCCGCACCACTGTCGCCAGCCCCACCACGGTCACCGGCAAGACCGTCGGTGCCGCATACCGGCCGTACATGTACAGGTCGAAGCGGTTCTCGTCGCTCAGGATTCCGATCACCCACGTGGTGGCCACCAGCATGCTGGCCAGCGTCGCGGTCAACCACCACGCGGCGGGGCCGAGGACCACCGGGCGCTCGCGGGCTTGCCGGGCAACGATCCGCAACCCGGCCACGGCGCCGATCACGGTCAGGCCGAAGGCGGCGACGGCGTGGTACCACAGCTGGCCGGTCAGGATCGTGATCGCGGCACCGACATCGAACTCGCCGACGATCTCCAGGATCCGGCCCTGCCGGTTGCGGCCGCCGTCGTGGTACAGCGCATCGGCCATCGCCCGGTTGGCGGCCACCGCCCCCAACGAGCCCAGCGCCATCGTCACCAGCCCGGCGCCGGCACCCGGGGTGCGGCGCAGCAGTGACCAGGTGAGCCAGGCGCAGGTTGCGGCCACCAGCCCGACCATGCGCTGGTGGGTGAGTGCGGCCGCCGATATCGCGGCCGCCAGCAACAGTGCGGAACCGGTGCCGGGCCGGCGGGCGTACCGGATCCCCGCCACGGCCACCCAGGCCACGATCAGGGTGAGGAAGTTCTCCAGTAGCGCATAACTGGAGTAGACGGTGCGCGCGGGCAGGATCGCGATGACGGCCGCCACCCAGGTGGCGGTCGCCGGCCCGGCGCCCACGCTCATCGCGATCCGGCGCAGCGGCCACACCAGCGCGGCCCCGGCGGCAACCGTGGTGCCCAGCGCCCAGTAATAGACCCCGAACGGGGCGTCGCCGAGGAACCAGGCGGGGATGAGCGCCAGCGTCCAGCCCAGGTCGTAGGGGTAACCGCTCAGGGTGAGGTCGCCCTGCTGCCCGCACAGCTGCCCGGCCTGCAGCAGAATCGCGACCTCGTCGTCGGACCAGGTGGGCCAGCGCCCCGGTACGGCGTGCGCCCCCAGCACGAGGGCGACCAGCAGCGCGGCGAACACCGGCCGCGACCACATCGAGCCGGATACCGCCCGGCCCGGATCCTGCGGGTGGGCAGGTTCCTCGCGGACCGCCACGGGTTGCCACCGCTGAGCCATCCGGTGTGTCCTCCTCGGTGTCCGCCGCTCGCGGCCGGCCCGCCCGGGCCGGGCGATGCAAGCCGGCACCTTACACCGGCCGCCCGGCACGCAGACAGGTCTTCGCTTTGTGGATTCTGTGCGCCCGGGGAGATAATAGGCGTGCTGGCACGCGTGACACCGGTCACGTGGCCGAGAGACGAGTAAAGAATGGGGAAGCGTTCATGGCTGCCATGAAGCCCCGGACCGGTGACGGTCCGCTGGAGGTCAGCAAAGAAGGGCGTGGCATTGTCATGCGCATGCCGCTGGAGGGCGGTGGGCGACTCGTCGTCGAGATGACTCAGGAAGAGGCGGACGCACTGGCCGAAGTGCTGGGCCCGGTCGTCAGTTGACCCGGATGGCCGCCCGAACGGACTCGCGCGGTCGGGTGCAGGTCACCACCTGCCGAGTGCAGCACAGCCAAGCGGCGGCCCTGCCGCACGATGCCGAGGTCGTCGTCGTGCGGTCCTGGACCAACTGCAGTTCGACGGCAAAGCCGGTTCGGTCGCCAGCCTCCCGTTGGCCGGCCTGCCGTTCCCCGGGGCCGGTGACCCGCCCATCGGCTCCCGCCCGCTGCTGCTGTTCGCCGGCGTCGGCGCCGCCACCACCACCCACTGGCGGCGAGCCGGTGCCGCCGTGGCCGCGGCCAGCAAGGACGCCGAGACCGTCTTCGTCACCTCACTGGTCCCCGATGACACCGCCGGGCCGGCCGCCGAGGCAGTGCCGGCCGAACAGACCGCGCACGCGTTCACCGAGGGGCTGGTCCTCGGCTCCTGGAAACAACCCAAGCCGGGGTCCTCGGCCGAGGGTGTACCGGAGCGCGAACCCACCACGTACCTGCTGGCCGGACTGGCCGCCGACCTCGTCGACGACGCCGCCCGCCGCGCCGAGTCCACCCTGCTGGCCCGGGTGCTGTCCACCACACCGTCGAACATCAAGACCCCGGCCTGGATGGCCAGGCAGGCCACCGCGCTGGCCAAGGGCGTGGAGCACCTGAGCGTGCAGGTGCGCGACCACAAAGCGCTGCGCCAGGAGGGTTTCGGTGGCCACCTGGCGGTGAGCGCCGGATCGGCCAACCCGCCGCGGCTGGTCACGCTCACCTGGGACCCGCCGCAGGCCCGTGAACACGTGGTGCTCATCGGCAAGGGAATCACCTTCGACACCGGTGGGCTGTCCATCAAGCCGCGCGAGGCGATGGTCCCCATGAAGACCGACATGACCGGCTCCGCCGTGGTGCTCTCGACTGTGCTGGCCGCCGCCAGGTCCCGGTTGCCGGTCAGGCTCACCGGGATTCTCGCACTGGCCGAGAACGCGGTGGGCGCGTCGTCCTACCGCCCCGGGGACGTGGTGCGGGTGTGGGGCGGGCGCACGGTCGAGGTGGCCAACACCGACGCGGAAGGCCGGATGGTGCTGGCCGATGCGCTGGCCTGGTCCGCGGCCACCCTCGACCCCGACGCCGTCCTGGACGTGGCCACGCTCACCGGAGCGGCCACCATGGGACTGGGACGCGGGCACGGGTGTTCAGCAACGACGACGCGCTGGCGGCGCAGCTAGTGGCGGCCGGGCTCGACAGCGGCGAACCGTTGTGGCGGCTGCCCCTGGTGGCCGAGTACGCCGAGGCGATCGAGTCCGGTATCGCCGACGTCCGGCACATCCCCGAGATGCCGCAATTCGGCGGCGGTGCGATCACGGCAGCGCTGTTCCTGCAACAGTTCGCCGGCGACGCCCCGTGGGCACACCTGGACATCGCCGGCCCCGCACGTGCCGACCGGGCACAGGGTGAACTGGCCAAGGGGCCGACGGGTTTCGGCGTGCGGGTGTTGAGCAGCAGGCCGTCGCCGATGTTCAGCATCGTGGAGATCAGGTCGGTGCGTTCGCGGACCAGCCGGCCCAGTTCGCGGACGGCCGAGGTCTGCGGGTCGCGCCGGGCGGGGTCGGCCACCCGGCCCTTCCACAGGGCGTTGTCCATGGCCAGCGTGCCGCCGGTGCGCAGGACACGCACCGCGTGGTCGAAGTACTCCTGCGGATCGGTTTTCTGGCCGTCCAGCAGGACCAGGTCGTAGGCGGCGTCCCGCAGCCTGGACAGCACGTCCAGGCCGTCGCCGTTGATCAGGCGGAACCGGCTGCGGGCGGCCCCGGCGTCGACGAATGCCTCGGCCGCCGCGTGCTGACGCTCCGCGTCGAGGTCGATGGAGGTGAGCATGCCGGTGCGGCGCATCCCTTCCAGAAGGTACAGACCCGAAACGCCGGAGCCGGTGCCCACCTCGATCACGTTCTCGGCCTGGGTGGCCGAGGCGATGTACCGCAGCGTCGACCCGACCGCCGCCGAGACCGGCAGGCAGCCGAGTTGGGCCGCCCGGTCCCTGGCCGCTTGGATCACGAGCGGCTCGGGATGGAACTGCTCGCAGTAGCGGGCGTTGGCCTGCTCGATGCTCACCGGGCCAAGGGTACTTGTTCGGCGCACTCAGCTGTTTCTCAGCTTGCACCCCTAGCCTGGAAGGCATCGTGGGCCGGTTGTGGCCTGCCAGAGCTTTGGAGGACGTGGTGACCACTGCGACGCACCCTGCGGTGTTCGCGGCCCAGACCTCACCGGTGGCAGATTCCGATGCCGGATGGGTGCCGCCCACCTGGGAGGACATCGTCCGCGAGCATTCGCCGCGGGTATACCGGCTGGCCTACCGGCTCACCGGCAACCCGCACGACGCGGAGGACCTCACCCAAGACGTGTTCGTGCGGGTGTTCCGGTCCCTGGACAGCTACCCATCCGCTTCGACACGCTGAACGAGGACTCCGGAGCGCGGATGCGCTCGCCCGAGCCCGGCCCGGAACGTGCGTTCGAGCACCACAACCTGGACCTGGACGTACAGGCCGCACTGGCGAAACTGACGCCGGAGTTCCGCGCCGCAGTGGTGTTGTGCGACATCGAGGGCTTCAGCTACGAGGAGATCGCCGAGACCCTGGGGCTCAAGCTGGGCACCGTCCGCTCGCGCATCCACCGGGCCAGAGCCCAGTTGCGGACCGAGCTGGCCCACCGCGGCCCGCATGCCGATGCCGGCCAGTCGCCCGCGCCGGCGGCCAGGCCGCGTCGCCGGCTCCGCCGCTCCCCGTTGCCTGCCCTGTGAGCCGCGGCATGGTTTCCTTGGGTATGGCCGGTTGGGCGTTGCCAGGTGCGCACCTGGACGATGACCAGGTCGCCGACCTTGCCCGCGGGAATCTGTCCGATGCCGAGGAGCAGCGGGCTCGGCGACACCTGGGTAGCTGCGCGAGTTGCGCGGCGGCGGTGCGCGCCGAGCGGGAGTTGCTGGGCAGGTTGCGCGGCTGCGCTGCTCCGTGCCCGGATGAGGCGCTCACCCGTTCGCTGGCGTCGATGCACCGCGCCCCGGTGGGCGACATCGGTTCGCCGGCCGCGGCGCCCACGTCGCAGATGCCGGGCGCGATTCCCGGTGACTCCGCCCGCTGGGTCGTCGCGGCGATGCTGGCCGGGGGAGTGTCGTTGTCGGTGATCGGTGCGGCCGGGCACGTCAGCGTCGCCCGGCAGAGCGAGCCTTCCCGGGTGATGCCGGCGCCGTCCGATGGGGCACAGCAGAATCTCGCCGACAGTCGTTCGCTGGAGGAACAGCCAGGGTCCAGTCACTCCCAGGAGTTGTTCGGCTCGTATACGCAAGCACCGGCCGGGTCTGTGGAGCATTCGCCGCAGCCACTGGTCGCACATCAGGGCCGCACGACGGTCAACGCCGGCGACGTGGGTGTCGCGGCGGCCGATTCGTGTGAGGCGGTGTGGCGAGTGGGCCGGTGGTGACGGGCGCCGCCTGCCCGGTAATCTCGGTGCGCTTGATCGTTGGCTTGTTGTAACAGATCGCTTGCGGTGACAGATCGGATGGGCCAGTCGTGAACCTCGGTGAGCTTCTCGTCATCTTGACGCTCATCATGGTGGTCGTCGGCCCGCAGCGGTTGCCCGAGTACGCGGAGTCGCTGGCCCGGATGGTCCGGGAAGTGCGGCGGATGGCGGTGGGCGCCCGCGACCAGGTGCGCGCCGAGCTGGGGCCCGACTTCGACGACATCGATTGGCAGAAGCTGGATCCGCGTCAGTACGACCCGCGGCGCATCGTGCGGGACGCGTTGACCGAGGCGTGGGAAGAACCGGTAAAACCGTTGAACGCCAACAAGAAAGCCCCGGAAAGGGAAGAGACCGAGAATCAATCCAGGAACCAGGCCGGCGACACCCCCGACCCCGGTGCGGACGGGGACAGCGCCCATCACGACCAGGTGGCCGAGTCCGGGGGAGGGGACCAGTCCCCGCCCGGGGTGGCGAGCGGGCCGCCTGCGACGCCACGGCCACCGAACCCGCCGCGTGAGGTGCCGTTCGACATAGAGGCCACGTGATTGCTCGGGTCATCCGATTCTGCGGCCACCTGATAGCCGGTTCCATCGGATTTCGGTGAACGGAACACCCCGGGGCACCGCGTAGGCTGTACATATGTCTTCAGCCGACACCACGATCATCGATGCGGCCGCCGTGCGTAAAGCACTGGACGGAGTCGTCGACCCGGAGATCCGGCGCCCGATCACCGAACTCGACATGGTCAAATCCGTCGACATCGCCGGCGATGGCGCGGTGACCGTCGGGGTGTACCTGACGGTGGCGGGGTGTCCGATGAAGGACCGGATCCGCGCCGACGTGACCGAGGCGGTGGGCAAGGTGCCGGGGGTGACCTCGGTCGTGGTGGACCTGGACGTCATGAGCGACGAGCAGCGGACCGCGTTACAGCAGAAGCTGCGGAGCGGGCAGCCGGTGCGGGAGATCCCGTTCTGCAAACCGGGGTCGTTGACCCGGGTGGTCGCGGTGGCCTCCGGCAAGGGCGGGGTCGGCAAGTCGTCGGTGACGGTGAACCTGGCGGCGGCGCTGGCCAAGATGGGCTTGTCGGTCGGCGTGGTGGACGCGGACGTGTACGGATTCTCGGTGCCGCGGATGCTGGGCGTGGACGCCCCGCCGACGCGGCTGGACGACGACATGATCCTGCCGCCGGTGGCGCATGACGTGAAGGTCATCTCGATCGGGATGTTCGTGCCCGGCAACCAGCCGGTGGTGTGGCGGGGGCCGATGCTGCACCGGTCGCTGCAGCAGTTCTTGTCGGACGTGTTCTTCGGTGACCTGGACGTGTTGTTGCTGGACCTGCCGCCCGGGACCGGTGATGTCGCGATCTCGGTCGGGCAGCTGTTGCCGGGCGCGGAGATCCTGGTGGTGACGACGCCGCAGACCGCGGCCGCCGAGGTGGCGGAACGGGCCGGGTCCATCGCCATGCAGACCCAGCAGCGGCTGGCCGGGGTGATCGAGAACATGTCGTGGCTGGTCTTGCCGGACGGTTCGACGATGGATGTGTTCGGCGCCGGCGGCGGGCAGACGGTGGCCGAGTCGCTGAGCCGGGCCACGGGAACCGACGTGCCGCTGCTCGGCCAGGTACCGCTGGACACCGCGCTGCGGGAGGGCGGCGACGCCGGCGTACCGATCGTCCTGTCCGACCCGGACTCACCGGCCGCGG
>PDWI01008028.1_pt2 | contig 12553 bp, 9 predicted proteins | sample 1430891 | NCBI WGS metagenome assembly PDWI01 (sample SAMN01162508, study PRJNA174530) | Oral metagenome, whole genome shotgun sequencing project. | biome: Marine environment; feature: Marine mammal; material: Swab sample of the gingival sulcus; isolation source: swab sample of gingival sulcus... | reverse complement strand
TCTCTTCTTTAGAAAATGCCCTAAATTCTTTAAAAAAAGAAGAAGAAAACGATGAAATTTTTATTATTGGGGGAGCTCAATTATATAGGACGGCACTACCTTTTACCACTAGAATTTACCTAACAAAAGTTTTATCATCTTTTCCCAATGCAGACACTTTCTTTCCTGATGTCAATTGGGAGGAATGGCTAGAAGTACAAAAAACGTTCTTCCAAAAAGATGAAAAAAATCAATTTGATACAATTCTTTTAATTTACGACAAAAAGACACTATGAATAAACCTTCCATACCTAAGGGAACCAGAGATTTTGGTCCTATTGAGATGCAACGTAGAAACTATATATTTCAAACTATTAGTAAGGTTTTTCAATTGCACGGATTTCAACAAATTGAAACGCCTTCAATGGAAAATCTTTCTACTCTAATGGGGAAATATGGAGAAGAAGGCGATCGTTTGTTATTTAAAATTCTAAATTCTGGAGACTTTTTAAAAGGGATAAATTATGAGGACTTTAATAACAAAAGTCTTCCCCGTATTGCAAATTCCTTATGCGAAAAAGGCTTAAGATACGATTTAACCGTTCCTTTTGCTCGTTATGTAGTACAACACAGGAATGATATAACATTCCCTTTTAAAAGATTTCAAATTCAACCTGTTTGGAGAGCAGACAGACCTCAAAAAGGACGATATAGAGAATTCTATCAATGCGACTCTGATATTATTGGATCTGATTCTTTGCTTTGTGAAGTGGAGTTAATAAATATTATAGATTCTGTATTTTATAAACTTAAAATAAATAATGCAATTCATATAAATAACAGAAAAATTCTTGCAGGAATTGCTGAGGTGGTTGGTCTTCCAAATCATCTAATCGATTTAACTGTTGCTATGGACAAGCTAGATAAGATTGGTCTTGAAGGAGTTTTAAAAGAATTGTACGAGAAAGGTTTTTCTGAGGACTCCATCCAATCGCTACTTCCTTTCATTAAATTATCTGGTTCTAATAGCGAAAAAACTCAAAAATTAGAAGAACTACTATCCTCTTCTGAAATTGGAAAAAAAGGTCTAGAAGAATTAACTTTTATTTTAAATGCTCTTCCTAGTAAAGACCTAAATAGTGATATTATATTTAATCCATCTCTAGCAAGAGGCCTAGGATACTACACTGGAACAATTTTAGAAGTAAAATCTACAGACGTTGCTATAGGAAGTATTACTGGTGGTGGAAGATATGATAACTTAACGGGAATATTTGGTTTGTCTGGAGTTTCTGGAGTGGGTATATCATTCGGTGCAGATCGCATTTATGATGTATTAGAGCAAACAAATAATTTCCCAGACAAAACAAACACATTAACTCAAATTTTATTTATAAATTTTGGAAAAAAAGAAGCCCTCTTTCTTCTACCTACTCTTAAAAAGATCAGAGAAATGGGAATTCCCTGCGAACTATACCCTGATGATGTAAAATTAAAAAAACAAATGAGTTATGCTGATACTCTATCTATCCCATTCGTTATTTTAGCGGGAAGTGACGAAATTGAAAAAGGTTTATTTACCCTCAAAAATATGAATTCTGGAGAGCAATTTACTCTTACCGAAAGAGAACTCATAGATAAATTAAAATCCCTTTGATAACATGCAAGACTTCCCTCTGTTAGAAAAAATTCAAAAACCTTCAGATCTTAGAAAATTAAGGAAAGAACAGCTTCCTGAACTCTGTCAAGAGATAAGAAAGTATGAATTAGATATTTTATCTGAAAATCCTGGACACTTAGGATCTAGCCTTGGGACTGTCGAACTTTCTGTTGCATTACACTATGTATTTAATACTCCTTATGACAGATTAGTCTGGGATGTTGGCCACCAAGCTTATACCCATAAAATCCTAACAGGAAGAAGAGATAAATTTAAGACCCTTCGTAAATGGAATGGTATTTCTGGATTTCCTTCACCTAAAGAAAGTGAATATGACACTTTTCCTGCAGGACATGCTTCAAACTCTATATCTGCTGCTCTTGGTATGGCTGTTGCTGCCCAATTAAATGGAGAACCTAGAAATATCGTAGCTATAATTGGCGATGGTTCTATGACTGGAGGTCTAGCTTTTGAAGGACTAAATAATGCCTCTTCTTTCCCCAACAATATGCTTGTTATTCTAAATGACAATAATATGGCTATTGATGCTAATGTGGGAGGACTAAATAAATATTTTGTAGATCTTTGTACAAGTCAGACTTACAATTCTGTACGTTTCGACCTTTATAAAGGACTAAAAAAAGTTAACCTTATCAATGAAGGGAACAGAAGAAATATTCTTCGAATAAATAATAGTATAAAAAGTTTTATATCTAATAACCAATCCAGTTTTTTTGATGGACTTAGTTTAAGATATTTTGGACCTATTGATGGAAATGATATTGATAGACTCATAGACATCCTTCTCAAAATAAAAAAATTAGAAGGTCCTAAAATTTTGCATATTAGGACTAAAAAAGGGAAAGGATATCCAAGTGCTGAAAAAGACCCCATTACTTGGCATGCTCCAGGTAAATTTAATGTAGAAACTTCTGAAAGACTTATTCCTCCTCCATCCAAAAAGACTAAATTTCAAGATATATTTGGATATACGCTTGTTGAATTAGCTGATCTTGACAAACGTGTTGTAGGAATTACTCCTGCTATGCCTACAGGCTGTTCTATGACCTATCTAATGGAAAAATATCCTGAAAGAAGTTTTGATGTTGGAATAGCTGAAGCCCATGCTGTAACTTTTGCTGCAGGATTAGCTAAAGAAGGTCTTATTCCTTTTTGTAACATATACTCTTCTTTTGCTCAGAGAAGTTATGATCAGATTATTCATGATGTTTGCCTTGCTAATTACCCTGTCATTTTCTGTTTAGATAGAGCTGGACTTGTTGGAGAAGATGGAGCAACACACCATGGAACTTATGACCTAGCTTTTTTAAATTGTATACCTAACATAACAATTGCTGCTCCTCGTAATGAAATTTATTTAAGGAACTTAATGTATACTGCTTACAAAACTCAGTCCTCTCCTTTTGCAATACGTTATCCTAGAGGATATGGAGAAATTGAAAACTGGAAAAATGAATTTCAAGAACTTCCTATTGGAAAAGGAGAAAAACTATATGACGGAGCTGACATTGCTATTATTAGTATCGGAACTATTGCTAGTGAAGTGGCGAAAGCTATTGATTTATGTAAAGAACATAATATTACTCCACCCTCTCTTTACGACATGATATTCCTTAAACCACTTGACACTCAACTTTTAGATGAAATTGTATCTAAACACAAATTCATAATAACCATTGAAGATGGCTCTATACATGGTGGATTAGGATCTTCTGTACTTGAATTTATTTCTGAAAAAGGACTAAATTTAAAATGTAAACGAATGGGTATTCCTGATGAATTTATAGAACAAGGAACTCCTGATGAACAAAAAAAATATTGCAAAATGGATGCACTTTCTATTTTTGAACAAATAAAACACTTTAGAAATCTTTAAATATGAATATTGTTATTGCTGGGGCTGGAGAAGTTGGATCTCATCTTGCTTACAAACTCTCTCATGAACCCTCTATTGATATTATATTGATAGATCCTGATGCTAAAAAACTTCAAAAATTTTCTGAAATCGAGATATTAACAATCACGGGAGATCCCTTAGATAAAGATATTCTTTTTTCTTGCAATCTTGAAGACGTAGACCTTTTCATTGGTGTTTTACCTGATGAAATGAAAAATATATTTGCTTGTTCTATGGCAAATTCTTTAGGTGCAAAACAAACAATTGCTCGTGTTAGTGACCCTCGTTATCTTGACTACGAATATATTCACTTTCTAAATAATATTGGTATAAAATCTATCGTATGCCCTGAAGATTTAACTGCTGATGAAATCAATCTTTCTTTAGAAATCCCCTGGGCGAGAGTCCACTTAGAACTCTTCAATGGTAGATTTATTCTATTGGGAGTAAAAGTGAGAGAAGGTGCTCAAATTGTAAACTCTAAGATAGAAGATTTGCAAGATAAAGAAAACCAAATTTTCCATATTGTTGCTATTAAGCGAGATGGTAAAACAATATATCCTCAAGGCAAAACGATAATTCTTCATAATGATATTGTATTTTTTACAACAACCCCTCAAATGGCTGACCAAATTCGTCAGTTAACAGGGAAAAATGAAAATAGTGTAAAAGAAGTTGTTATTATGGGTGCGGGGAAAATTGCTCTAAGAACTCTTCATAAAGCTTCGCCCAATATTAAGTTTACATTAATTGAAAAAGACAAAGCGGCTTTAGAAAAGGTCGAAAATCTCCTTCCATCCAATGCTAGTATTTTGCATGGAGACGGAAGAGACCCTGAAGTGCTTAGGGAAGCAGGATTAGGAAATGCTCAAGTTTTTATCGCTCTTACTGACAATTCTGAAACAAATGTTCTTGCTTGTCTTGATGCAAAAAGATACCTTGTATCAAAAACAATAGCTATGGAAGAAAATATTGATTATATCCCTTTAGCTGAAAAGTTAGATATTGGAACAATCCTCAATAAAAAACTTTCTACCTCTGGGTATATATATCGCTCTTTATTAGGAGAAAATACGTCTTCTGTAAAATTCTTATCTATAGCTAATGCTGATCTTGCAGAATTATTAGTATCAAGAACAGCTCCTATTGCTCATAAATCTCTACGAGAATTTAAACTTCCTAAAGGGATTATATTAGGAGGATTAATTCGTGACGGAAAAACTCAAATGGTTAATGGTGACACTATTTTCCAACCTTCCGATCTCGTAATTGTTTTTTGTCATCAAATTCCATTAAATCAAGTAAAAAAAGTATTTGAAGCATAAAAATGTCTTTTTCCATATACTCTAATTTATACAAAACTCCTCTAATAAATTTTCGTTTTATTTCTCTTGTTGTGGGGAGTATGTGTCTTATTGAAACTGTCTTTCTGTTAATTTGTTTAGCTGTGTCTTTCTACTACAAAGAATCAGATTTTATTCCTTTCCTTGACACAATAGGAATAATGTTTGTTTCTGGTATAATTTTTACAGCTTTAGGAAATAGAAAGAAAATTCTATTAAAAGGAAAATTTAGGGAAGGGATGTTAGCTGTAACAATAACTTGGCTTATTCTTTCTATTATTGGAATGCTCCCTTTTGTATTTGGGAATTACACTCCTTCTGTAATAGATGCATTCTTTGAAACTCTTTCTGGTTTTACAACAACTGGAGCTACAATTTTCCAAACTGTAGAGCAACTTCCTCATGGAATTTTATTTTGGAGAAGTCTAATTCAATGGCAAGGAGGAATTGGGATTGTTGCTTTTAGCCTTGCCCTTCTACCTTTAATTGGACAAAATAGCGGAATTTTATATAATGCTGAAACTACTGGAATTACTCACGAAAGATTTATGCCAAAAATTACTCAAGTTGCAAAACGGTTAGGGATAGCCTATATATCTGTAACAATAGTTCTTTTCGTGCTTCTTCTTTTAGGAGATATGAGTATTTTTGACTCTATTTGCCACTCTTTAACCTGCGTTTCAACAGGTGGATACTCTACTAAAAATGGAGGCATAATGGATTTTAACTCCCCCTATATAGAATACATTCTTACCCTATTTATGTTTCTCGGTAGTTTTAATTTAACCTTAATCTATTTTGCAATTATTGGTAAACCTAAAAATCTTTTTAAAGATGAAGAAGTTCGATGGTTTTTCTTCTATGAACTATTTTTCTTAATTATCACTTTCATTTGGGTGCAAAGTCAAGGATTCTACTCTACTATTGAAAGTAGCTTTAGACACTCTATCTTTCAAGTTCTTTCTCTGACAAGTACCACAGGATATCTTACAGCAGACATCAATACATGGAAGCCATTCTTCTTTATGCTTGGAGTACTAATGATGACTGTCTGTGGTTGTGCTGGTTCTACTACTGGAGGAATAAAAATGTCCCGTTTAATGGTTCTAATAAAAAATTTAAATAATGAATTTAAAAAACGTATACATCCTCGAATGGCTACACGTGTTCGAATAAATGGACAGTCTATAGGCAGTAATTTAGTCGTACAAGTTCTTGCGTTTATTTCTTTATATTGTATTATCATACTTGTTGGTTCTCTTGCTTTAACATTTGTTGGAAATGATTTTACTACAGCAGTTTCATCCGTATTTACAAGTATCAGTAATGTTGGACCGTCCTTTGGTAAATATGCAATGTCTTTTTCTTCAGCATCTGGATTTGAGAAAATATTACTTAGTATAATAATGCTTATAGGAAGACTAGAAGTTTTTACTGTTATAACACTTCTATACCCTAGCCTTTGGAAAAAATAAAATCACTTTAATTTTCTATCTTTGCTTACAACAACTATAGGAAATTTTGAAAGACTAGACTAAAAAATGATATGAAAAACTTTAAATTTTCAAATCCAACAAAAATAATTTTTGGGAAAGGTTACATAAATCAACTCCCTAAACTTTTACCAAAGAATTGCTCTCCTTTATTAGTTTTTGGTGGAGGAAGTGTAAAAAAAAATGGAGTTTATAAACAAGTTATTGATGCTTTAGAAGGATTTGAAAAAACTGAATTTTGGGGAATTGAAGCAAATCCATCGGTTGAAACAATTAGAGACGCTGTACAATTAGCTCAAAAAAAATCTTGTAATTATATCTTAGCAATAGGAGGTGGGTCGGTAATTGACGCTTGTAAATTAATTTCTGCAGCAGTCCAATCTTCTTTAGACCCATGGGAAATCGTTTTATCGGGTGTTGCTAGAGGTTCTTTTATTCCCTTAGGAACAATCCTCACACTACCTGCAACTGGATCTGAGATGAATTCTGGAAGTGTTATTTCTTCAACTAAAACTAAAGAAAAATTTGCATTTCGAGGACAATTTCCTGAATTTTCAATTTTAGACCCTGAAATTACTTATTCTCTTTCAAAATATCAGTTGGCTTGTGGAATTGCTGATAGCTTTGTACATACAATCGAACAATATTTAACTTGGTGCGGACAAAGTAAATTAATGGATCGATGGGCTGAAGGGCTTCTTCTTTCTCTTATAGAGATTGCTCCAGAAGTTCTTAATGTAGAAAATCCAAATTATGATGCTCGTGCAGAATTTATGATGTGTGCAACAAATGCCCTTAATGGCTTCATTAGCAGAGGAGTTGTTGAAGATTGGTCTACACATATGATAGGTCATGAATTAACGGCTTTAACTGGCCTAACTCATGCTCATTCACTAGTCATAGTTCTCCCAGCAACATTGCGAATTATGGGCTTCAAAGGAAAACGAGATAAAATGCTACAATACGCAGAAAGAGTTTGGTCTATTACTTCTGGAAGTGAAGAGGAACGTATTGAAAAAGCAATTCAATCTACAGAAAACTTTTTCACCTCTCTTGGTTTTACCACTCATCTTCGTGAAGCTGGAATTAATGAAGATATTGAAAATGAACTCGTGAAAAGATTTCAAGAAAGAGGCTTCTTACTTGGAGAACGAAAAGATATGGACTTTGAGATTGTAAAAAAAATATTAGAGACCTGCAGATAACTATTTTAATCATTCTATGGAATATTTTATTCTTATCCTCTTAGTATTAAGTTTAGGGTTTTCTCTCTTTTTTTTTTATAAAAAATCAAAAAAAGACTCTACAACTTCAACTTCTTAATTCTCAGAAAGATGAGCAACTCAATTCTGCTCAAGATGAAGTTAATTCTAGCAAAATAAAAATTGATGAATTACAAACTCTTCTCTCTGCTAAAGAGAAAGAACTATCCTCTTTAGAAACTCTTTATAAAATATTACAACAACAATTACTTGAAAATAAAGAAAACAATCTTACTCTTTCAGAGCAATTAAAAAGTCAATTTAGTGAACTTGCTACAAAAATTTTTGAATCTAGAAGTGAAAATCTAAAAAAAGAGAATCAAGAACACCTAAATCCACTAAGAGAAGATCTTAAACGCTTTGGGGAGCAAGTTAAAGAAGCTTATGATAAAGAAGCAAGAGAGCGTCTAACACTCGAACAAATAATAAAGGATCTCTCTGAACGAAGTATCTCTATGAGCAATGAGACTAAAGCTTTAACTCTTGCATTAAAAGGAGATTCTAAAATTCAAGGTGATTGGGGCGAGATGATACTTGAAAACATCTTAGAGGGAAGTGGCTTAACTAAAAATGTAGAATACTTTACCCAAGAAACTTTACGAGATGAAAATGGAGAGATTATAAAAAGCGAAGACTCTAATAAAGCTCTCCGTCCCGATGTTATTGTTCGTTATCCCAACAATGGGTCAATTATAATTGATAGTAAAGTTAGTTTAACAGCTTATTCTAAATATATAGCAGCGGAAACAGAGAATGATAAGAAACTCTATGCAAAAGAACATCTAAATAGTGTTCGTAAGCATATTCAAGAATTAAGTCAAAAAAACTATGCTCAATATGTTTCTACTTCACCAGATTTTGTTCTTCTATTTATTCCTAATGAACCAGCTTATACTCTTGTCTTAAAGGAATCTGCATCTCTTTGGGAAGAAGCCTATAAAAAACGAATTATTCTTATTAATGGAACTAATCTTATTGCTGTACTTAGGATGGCACAAGATATGTGGCAAAGAGATCGGCAAATAAAAAATGTAGAAGAAATTGTAAAAAAAGCAGGAGGATTATATGATAAATTCTGCTCCTATAGTGAATCTCTTTTAGATGCTGAAAAAAAACTTATTGCCGCCACAAATAGTTTAGATAAAGCTAAAAAACAACTAATGACAGGTAAAGGAAACTTAATATCTGGTCTCGAAAATCTTAAAGAAATGGGTATAACTTCTAATAAACAAATCCCTCTTCAATTAAAAGATAAAGAGGAATAAACACACTTAGTTATGAATTCCCAAGTTTTATCTATACAAGAAAAGCTTCGCTATGAAAGACAGCTATTACTTCCCCACTTTGGAGAAAAAGAACAATTGAAACTAAAACAAAAAACAGCTTTAGTAGTTGGGGCAGGAGGATTAGGTTCGCCAATTTTATACTATTTAGCTGCAGCTGGAATTGGAAAGATTAAAATAATAGATGATGATGTAGTTTCAATTTCTAATCTACAACGTCAAATTCTTTATACTGAAAAAGACCTAGGAAAAGCGAAATGTGTACAAGCAAAAAAAAGAATTAAAGAGCTCAATAATGATTGTATTATAGAAGTTTTCAATGAACGTTTTTCTAAACAAAACGCATATAACATATCTCTTAATGTAGATATTATTATAGATGGAACTGATAATCTAAATACACGTTTATTAATGGACGAAGTTGCTGGACATTTTTCAATTCCCTATATATACGGAGCTATTGAAAATTGGATTGCTCAATGCTCTGTTTTTCACTATAAAGATCAAACTTCTTACAAAGATTTATTTACAAGCTACAGACCTGAAGAAAAAGAAACAAAAAGACCAATTCCTGTACTAGGAGCTTGTGTCGGGATTATTGCTTCTATCATTGCTACAGAAAGTATAAAAATCTTACTTGATCTTCCCTCTTCTCTGTCTGGAAAACTACTTCTTTTTGACACTTATTCGTTGGAACAAACTATATTTAATATTGAAAAGTAGCTTTATCAGTTACTTTCTTTTCTAACTATATTTAAAAACAATATTCTTTTTAATAAAGAAAGGCTTATCTTTGTACCATATAGTATATAACATTTTACTACAAAACAAAGTACTTTTTAATATATATGAATCTAGATATTTTAGAACTAACAGATCAAGAAATAGCTCGTCGCAACAGTCTCAATGAACTTCGTTCTTTGGGCATAAATCCTTATCCTGCAGAAGAATACGAAATAACAGCTTCAACAAAGAAAATTCTAGAATCTTTTGATAAATATTCTCAAGATAAAGAAATAATTTCTATTGCAGGAAGAATCAAAAGTAGACGTATTATGGGAAAAGCTTCTTTTATTGAACTAGCTGATGGTTCTGGAAAAATTCAAGTCTATATTACTAGAGACGATATTTGTCCTGATGAAAATAAAGACCTATATAATATTGTATTTAAAAAATGTCTTGACCTTGGCGACTTCATAGGAATTAGAGGTTACGTTTTCAAAACTCAAACAGGAGAAATTTCTATTCATGCTGAGTCTTTAAAAGTACTAAGTAAATCTTTACGTCCTTTACCTACAGTAAAATCTAAAGATGGACAAATTTTTGATGGATTTTCAGATCCAGAACAAAGATATAGACGCCGTTATGTTGATCTTATTGTAAACGAAAATGTTAAAGACATTTTTCTTAAAAGAACTAAAATATTCAGTTCTATGAGAAACTTCTTTGACAATCATGGATATCTAGAAGTAGACACTCCCGTTTTACAACCTATTCCAGGAGGGGCTGCAGCTCGACCTTTCATTACTCATCATAATACTCTAGACATTCCCCTATATCTTAGAATTGCAAATGAATTATACCTTAAAAGACTAATCGTTGGAGGTTTTGAAGGTGTTTATGAATTTAGTCGCAATTTTCGTAATGAAGGAATGGACAGAACTCACAATCCTGAGTTTACAGCAATGGAAATATATGTTGCTTACAAGGATTATAACTGGATGATGGACTTTACCGAGAAAATGCTAGAACACATCACTATGAATGTTCTTGGGACAACAGAGATTCAAGTTGGAAACCATAAAATTAATTTTAAACCTCCATTCAAGCGAATTTCTATAATTGATGCTATAAAAGAACATACAGGTATAGATATATCAGGAATGAATGAAGTCCAATTAAAAGAAGTTTGTTCTCAACTTGACATTGAAACAAATGAAAGCATGGGTAAAGGGAAGCTTATTGATGAAATTTTTGGAGAAAAATGTGAGAAACACTATATCCAACCCACTTTCATCATTGATTACCCCAAAGAAATGTCTCCTTTAACCAAAGAACATAGATATAATTCTGATCTAACTGAAAGATTTGAGTTGATGGTTAATGGTAAAGAACTTGCTAATGCCTACAGCGAGTTAAATGATCCTATTGATCAAAGAAAACGATTTGAAGAGCAATTAGCCCTTTCTCAAAAAGGGGATGATGAAGCAATGTTTATTGATCAAGATTTCTTAACAGCTTTAGAATATGGAATGCCTCCAACTTCGGGTATGGGAATTGGGATGGATCGTCTTGTAATGCTTTTAACGGGACAAGAAAGTATACAAGAAGTGCTTCTTTTTCCCCAAATGAGACCTGAAATTGTTGCAAAAAAAGATAAACTAGAACTATTCACAGCTATTGGAGTCCCTTCTGAAATAGTTCCTCTTCTTTATAAAGCAGGCTATTTAACTTGTGAATCTTTAAAAGGGGAAAAACCGGAAAAAATAACACAAGCTCTCAGTGAAATCAATAAAAAATATAAATTAGGCTTACAAATTCCATCTATTGAAGATGTTACTATTTGGACTCTAGCGTAAATAAAAACTAAGGACAATGAAAGAGAATAGTATTATTGGTATTTTAGGTAGCGGTAGTTGGGCTACAGCCTTAGCTAAAATAGTGCTATCTTCTCATAAAAATATAAATTGGTTATTTCGTAAACCTGAACAGATTGCACAATTTAAAAAACTAGGACACAATCCTTCCTATCTTCAAGCTGCTGAATTTGATACTAATTGTATTGAATTCTACACAGAATCTGACATTAATAAGTTTATAAAAAACAGCAATACAATAATACTAGCCACTCCTTCTCCTTATTTAAAAAATTACTTAAAGAAAATTAGATCCTCTAATTTTAAAGATAAGTTTGTTGTTAATGCTATAAAAGGCATAATACCTGATGAAAACATTCTCATTTCTGATTTTTTAATGAATGAGTTTAGTATTCCTAGAGATTATATAGGAATGATTGGAGGCCCTTGTAACGCTGAAGAAGTTGCCCGTCATAGAAAATCCTATCTTACTGTAGCTTGTAGTTCTATTAAAAATGCCGAAACCTTTGCAGAAGTTCTCCGTAATGACTTTGTAAGCTGTGTTACAACTAAAGATGTAGAAGGAGTCCAATACTCTTCCGTACTAAAAAACATTTATTCTATAGCTGCAGGTATTTGTAATGGCTTACAATATGGTGACAACTTTCAATCAGTATTAATGTCTAATGCTATTGCTGAGATGAATTCTTTTGTTAACACTATACACCTTATTGAAAGAAATATTACAGATTCTGTATATTTAGGAGATTTATTAGTTACAGCATATTCTCAACATAGTCGAAATCGCACATTTGGAAATATGATTGGAAAAGGTTATAGCGTAAAGGCGGCACAAGCTGAAATGGAAATGGTTGCTGAAGGATATTATGGAGCTAGATGTATTCATAATATAAACAAACATTATCAAGTAAATATGCCTATTTCTGAAATGATTTATAAAATTCTTTATAAAAAAGAAGATCCAGCTAGTGCTATTTTAGAATTAACAAAGCATTTTAGATAAAAAAAAAAAAAAAAA
>PDWI01008027.1_pt1 | contig 12555 bp, 12 predicted proteins | sample 1430891 | NCBI WGS metagenome assembly PDWI01 (sample SAMN01162508, study PRJNA174530) | Oral metagenome, whole genome shotgun sequencing project. | biome: Marine environment; feature: Marine mammal; material: Swab sample of the gingival sulcus; isolation source: swab sample of gingival sulcus... | reverse complement strand
TGCCTCGATTGACGCAGGCAAAGACATCGCCAAAGAAAATGCCGAAGTGCTTGCCGTGGCTCTACAAAAAGCGAAAATCGATATTGTTGGCGGTGAAGATCACTTCTTTGACAACTTTGCTAAGTCTCTCTCTATCGGTAAAGCGATTGACGGATTGGCGGACAAATCTAGCACGTTAAGCGGTATTTTGGACACTGTGGTGAGTGATAGAATTAAGGACGTGAAAAAAGATGTAAAACCCACCGACAGCGAAAAAGCAGAGTAGGGGACGAGTAAGTAAGAGTGGAATAAGTACGAGTAGGATTAGATTTTTATGGAGCTAATCCTGCTTTCCGCTCTTATCTCATGCACACTGAGGGCGAGCGGTCTATATGGCTAGCTCCGTCAGTAAAAAATGATATTACCTTTTTTAAATATTAGTCTTTCTTTTTACCAAAAATTAACTCATACACAAATAGCAAGATAATAGCACCAATCACAGAGATAGCAAGATGCATTATGCCACTGGCATCGCCGACACCAATAAATCCTGCTAAATAGTTACCAACTGATGCGCCCGCAATGCCTAGAATAATGGTCATAATCCAACCCATAGCATCACTACCGGGTTTGATGGCACGAGCAAGTAAACCGACAATAAAGCCGACAAAAATCGTTTTAATCATAATATTACCTTGTTTTTTATCTTCATTTTATATCAAGCAGTTGCATTCGATAACGAAGTGAAAGTACAATGCATTCGGAAGCGGATTTTACCTTAATAAATATCAAAAAGACAAGCATTTCTTTAAAGGCGTGTTGAATATAGAAGGTGAAATAAGGCAAGAGCCAACAAACACTGATCATATATTCCATTATAATTTTGCATTACAATATACAATATAAATTTAGGCACAATCATGAATAAGCTAAAATTCCAAACTAACTTTGACCTTTCCCATAATAACACTATGGCATTGTCTTGCACTGCCAAAACAGCCATTATTGTTGATGATGAAACTCTAATTGAGCCATTATTTGCTCAATTAGATAAGTCTCATTTAGAGCAGGGCAACTTACTTATTTTATCGGGCGGTAGTAATGTTATCTTACCAAGTGAGCTGAATGCATTGGTCATCATGCCACGCTATACTGGCATAGATATCATTGAAGAAGATGATAGTCATGTACAAATTGAAGTGATGGCAGGTAACGGTTGGCATGATTTAGTGGTGCAGACGGTGAATAAAGGTTGGTATGGGTTGGAGAACTTAGCACTGATTCCAGGACTGGTTGGGGCATCGCCTGTACAAAATATCGGTGCTTATGGTGTGCAGTTAGAGGATTGTTTATCCTATGTCAAAGCCTTTTATATCCCGAGCCAAACATGGCAAATATTAACAAAGGCGGATTGTCAATTTGCCTACCGTGACAGTATTTTTAAACAAAACCCTAATCAGTGGCTGATTAGTCGAGTGGCGTTTCATATGCATAAGGATAGCAGTCGGGTGACGATGAATTATGGTGATGTTAAAGAGCAGGCAAATCAATATGCCCAAAAAAATGGGCGCAATCAACCCATGCCAATTGACGTGATGAACGCTATTATCGACATCCGTCAAAGTAAATTACCAGACCCGAAGCAACTCGCCAATACGGGCAGTTTTTTCCAGAATCCGGTTATTGCACGCACTCAATATCAGCAGTTAATTCAAACTTATCCCAACTTGCCCAAATATGATATTAATGATGATAAGGTCAAAGTACCAGCAGGTTGGCTTATTGAGCAGGCAGGGCTAAAAGGGCAGGGAATAGCACCGATTCTTACCCACACAAAGCAGGCACTAGTTTTGACCAATCATGCCCCTTATCAAGCAACTCAAGCAGATATTGCTAAGACTTGCGAGCTGATTATCCAAACAGTCAAAGCAAAATTTGCGATTGAGCTAACGCCTGAGCCTGTATGGATTTCTGCTATGGAAAAAAACTGAATTTTTGACAAATCAACAGGGCAAGACTGGTGAAATTTCCCTTGTCTTGCTTTATATCAGTTATTGGATTGATTAAAAAAATGTCCTCACCCAATTAGGCAAGGACACTTTTTTATAATGAACGGACTGAATTTTTGGCACTGTGTCAAACCTACCTGATGCTAGTGCAAACTATTACCAGCATCAACAGCTATTAGCCATACACAGCTTGCAATACAGACTTAAAGTAAGCAAAAGCTTCTTGAGCACCTTTGAGTGCTTGAGCTTGTTCGTCTTCACTAAGTTCTAGGGCATCAAGTTTTGCCTTAAACTCTCTCCAGTGTCTCATGCGACCGTCTGAATGAGCTGCTAAGTGTGAAGCACCAAACTCATCGTTTAGCTCAATTTTACCGGCGTGGCGGTATAAGATAGCAGCACCAACATTTGAACCTTCACCACAATATAACCAACCAATACCTTCAATCCCTGCTAATGCAGGACGAGCTGGTACGTCAGTCGCGGGGTCAGCCTTTAGGTCTTTCATATCTTTGATGACATTATCGGCACGTCCCAGTTCGTTCAGTCCTGGAAGGTGTTTATTAAGTAATTCATCTAGATACAGCGGGCGTAAAGTTTCGTGGAATTCATGCTGTGCCTGTAAGAATTTACTATAGTTATCTGTATTGGCAAAAGGTTCTTTTGACATGACCATTTCATCAACTTTATCATGCGTTTGTCTGGTACTCTCTTTTAGTCGTTCTGAAAAGGTGAGTTCTTGAGTAGTTTTAGGAGTTTGTTCCATAATTGACAGATTCCTGTATTTAGGTTATTGGAAGTTAATTAAAAACTCATTACGAGCTTGCAGAACCATAGCGACCTGAAACAACGCATCTTATACTTTTTCGGTTGCTACGACCCACATTTATTGAGGCGATACAAGCAAAAAGACATCCAAAGCCCCAATATACTCGAATATTTCATTGCAAAATGTACAGGGTAATAGTAACATTGGCTTATAGATAAGTAAACTAAAAATTGTATTATAAGCGGTGGTTTCTGATAGGGATTTCTGCGACATCTACATCTAATGGTATAACATATATAACTGTACAAAGAATGAAGATTAAATTATGAATGAGAATAAATCTATAAATGATAGCAATGTAAATAATGATGTTACGAGTGGTAGGGTTATAAGTAGTGATGTTAGTAATGATATTACTGACGATGCCACAACGACTGATAACACAATAACGGATCATAGTCAGTATCGTAATATACACAAACGTAAAACAGTAAGGGTGTTTTTTTTAATATTAGGAATTGTGTTTTTGTTGTTAGGAGTGATCGGGGTTATTGTACCTGGGATGCCAACGACTGTTTTCATTCTTTTGGCGGCGTGGAGTTGGGCAAAAAGCTCAGGTCGTTTTCATAATTGGTTAATGAATCATAATCTATTCGGTAAAATGGTGAGAGATTGGCACGAAAAAAGGGCGATGCCACGTAAGGCGAAATACATTGCATGGACAATGATGGGGTTGTCTTGTGCGTTATTGTTCTATCGCTTGCCTGCTCATTTGTTATGGGTTTCTATTTTGACTTCTGTAATCTGTTTAGCGACAGCCATCTGGATGGCAAGGCTTCCTGATTCCTAGAGTTTTTTAAATGAAACAAAGAGAGCAGGGTATTATCTCTTCTAAACTACGAGGAATGAGCTTTAATCAGCACTGAAGCACTCCGCTAATTTTTCTGTATTTTAAAAATGATATGTTGCTTTTCACTTTTTTAACTTTCTTTTGCTTTGATTTACTTGAGCTCACACTGGTTGAGTTGTTTGCCATTTTTATAGTCAATTAAAAAGAAAAACACCACAAATCGGTAACGGCAACTGGTAAAAATTTCTTTGCTGGCTGTACAGTAGTGCAGATGCTACAGAAATTTCTACCAGTTGCCTAGTCGTAGCAATTTTGATTTTAATTCACTATAGCTAAACAAACAACTCCCTATCCAATCCATTTAACCTTATTAAATCCTCTTCAGTATCCACACCAGCAGGCAAATTTTCTTGAGCAATATCAATGGCGATTGCATGACCATTTTCTAAAATTCGTAATTGTTCTAAACACTCTAACTTTTCAAGTTGCCCCTCTTGCCATTGGCTAAAGGCTTTTAATAAGCGTACTCGGTAAGCATATATCCCCAAATGACGAAAGGCATTGGTAGGTACAGGCAATGTATTGGTTTTGGTAATGTTATCGTGTTGAGCTAACGCCATGGCTTGTTCACGGTCGCAAGGAATGGGAGAACGGCTAAAATATAAGGCTCGCTTCTGTTCACTCATTACTACCTTGACCACAGACGGACGGATAAACTCCTCATGTGAATGAATTGGCTCGCATAGAGTTGCCATTACCACGCCATCATCAGCGATGAGTAGGTTTTTTGCTTGTTCTAATAAACTCGGTGGAACAAGTGGCTCATCACCTTGCATATTAATAACAATATCGTCATCATTCCAGCCCTTTTTTGCTACAACTTCAGCCAGTCGGTCTGTACCAGAGGCATGATTTTCTGAGGTCATGATCACCTCGTAGCCATTGTCGAGGCAGACTTTAGCGATTCGCTCATCATCAGTGGCTATACACATATCATCAGCAAAATTAGCTTTTTTGGCTTTTTCTGCAACCCATAAAATCATGGGCTTGTCATGAATAGCTAACAGGGGCTTACCCGCTAGACGACTGCTAGCATAGCGTGCGGGGATGACAATATGAATTTTAGGATTTGTTTTGTTTGCGGGTTTTGTTGGTTGTATGCTGGTCATGGTTTGCCCCTTGTTATCATGATATCGTTAATACTGGTCATGCTCTAAAATGCATGGTAGATTTAAATAAGAGCATAGTAATAGTAATTAATGAAGTATAGTATAACACTATTTCACCAGACGAATAGATGGCAAGTGCCAATCAAAAGTAATGGCCAGAATACGGACAATAAAAATAACCAGCAACATAATCATATCATTCACTGCATGTATTCCCATGCTCTCTAATAGGAGATAGACACAAGAACCGATAATGCTAGCGGTAATATAGATCTCTTTTTGTAAAACAAGCGGAATCTCATTGCAGATAATATCGCGCACCATCCCGCCCATAATAGCTGTCCATACGCTCATCATCACTGCAATAACAGGCACAGCTCCTTGAGCCAATGCTACTTTTAGCCCGATTACGCTAAAGGCTGCCAGACCGATGGCATCAAAAAACTTTAGAGATTTATCAATTTTATGATATAAATGAAAAAATACTTGTAGAATTAAAGAAGTAGCAGTAATAATAATGACATAGGTTAAATCAATCATCCAAAATAGTGGATGGCGATCTAAGGCAATATCTCGTATAGTACCGCCGCCAATGGCATTAACCATAGAGACTAGGATACAGCCAAAAATATCAAATCCTTTGTGTTGGGCAAGTAATGTACCCGCAATTGCACAAGCAACAACCCCAATCATGTCAAGGCAATAAAGAATATTATCCGCAGATATTATAAAATCAAACATATTATGTATATTCATTGCAAAAAGGTGCTATCTTAACAAAAAGATGGATAAAAAACGACCCTAGGATTATAGGACTTACGCAAGACCCTTAAAATATGGATGTAGAATATCGATGCAGACTGAGATTCATTCCAGACAGCATATCCATTTGTTCAAACTATTATAATTTAAGCAAAAATACAATTTAAGCAAAAATAATGATGTTTAGTCGATTTATGATGACAAGGCTTATACAAATCGGATATAATCGAGCAGATTGCATATTGTGAATATAGAAGGTGATGGCTTATGAGTTTATTTAAGAAAAAAAAGAAAAAAAGTATTGCGAATAATCCACTCAATGATCTAGACGGTGGTTTTGGGCTCGGTGATAATCAGCCGAATGTAACAGGTGACCCGCTTGGACAAATGACAGATGAAGCAAATCAACCGCCACCAGCCCATCTAAACAGTGTTGATGTCCCTTTGGGTCGTGCGAAAAAAGGTAAAAAAGCAAAAGTAAAAAAACCAAAAGCCAAAAAAGAAAAGAAAAGCTTGTTTTCAGCATTTAGCAAAAACAAAAAAAAGGCACAGCCTGCTGTTGATTCAGTCATAGTAGATAATATGAATATGGGTGCTACTGGCAATCAACCTCCAACTTTAGACAATACATTAGGTAATGCTTTAGGTGATATTAACCAGCTAGATGTGAATGCTAACACGGGTATGAATGCTTCTTCGTCAAGTTCACCTGCTCCAGCCTCAGTAAGCGCTCCAATGTCAGATGCTGATATGTCGACACCATTTGGAGATAAGTCAAGGCTTGCTGATAACCATTCGATGGGGGCGTTAAAAGCAAGGGATAATTTGCCAACCGCGGAGAATGACGCTAAGGCATCTAAAAAAAGCACTCAGTTGAAGGTAATAGCCGCTTTATTGATCTTTATGATCGTTGGCGCAGTGGTTGCTTTCTTGATGTTCCCATTACTTGAAGGTCTCGGTGGGCAGGTGAAAACAGATGGTGGCAGCAATAAGGCTTCCAATGTTACAACTACTACCAATAATGTTAACAACACTGCCAACCCCACTAATGTCGCTCCGACCACAAAGCAGACAGGCACTAATCCGCCAGTCGATAACACTCAAGCTGTGCAAAATAATGCGGCGATCACCACTAACAGTAGTAATGGTGATGCTAAAGCAAATCCGGCAACAAATCAGACAGCAACAACAAAGGCAGTTGATAGTGCAGCTGTCGCTAATTCAGGTGCTAATGTAGATAGCACGGGTAAAAAGCCAGCAGTGCAGGCAGGTAAAGCAGTGGCGAATACAACTGAGGTAAAACAGGTTGATGTCAAGCCTAAGCCGACGCAACAGGCAGCTCAATCACAAACAACAAAACAACAAGAGGCGAACAATACGCCAAAAGCGACACAAGAAGAAGAACCAGATTCAACTGATAGTCTTGAATTTGCAGCAGGAAATAAACAGTCAGGAGAAAAGCTGATGGGCTTTTCTTCTAACAAGAATAAAGAGCCAGAAAGAAAAATCACCAATAAAGACTTTGTTGATCTGGCAGATGTAACTATCTATCGGGATGAATAGTTCTTATCGACTATCGAGACGAATGATTCTATTGATATGAATAGTCAGCTTTGATGTGGTTAATCGTTTGTATCACAACATAATACCATGTCTTACGAGTTAACGTAGTGGAAGAAGACAAGCGGAAATATTTAAGTTCTATTTTAGTAAGTTTGGTTTACACTTTAAGTTGCACAGTATGCAAACAGCGTGCAATGAGTTATCTTGTAGGAGTGGTGTTCGTATAACTAAATAAGGAGACAGTTATGACTACTTCAGCAACAGAACAAGCCCAGCCTATCAATCATGTTACCGTTCTTGGTGCAGGTGTGTTGGGTGCTCAAATTGCCTATCAGTGTGCCTTTGCAGGTTTTAAAGTCGTCAGTTACGATATTAATGATGAAGCTCTGATGGTGGCTCAACAGCGATTTGCTAAGCTTGCTTCTATCTACAAGGAGAGCTTACCAAACGTAACGGACGAAGCCTTGAGCAAAGCTGAACAAAATTTGCAACAATCTAGCGAGTTGGCTGAAGCGGTTGCTAATGCTGATTTGATCATTGAAGCCATTCCCGAAAGCCTTGAACTTAAACAAAAAGTTTGGGCAGAGGTTGGCGCATCAGCTCCTAAGCATTGCATCTTTACCACAAATACCTCAACCTTGTTACCAAGTATGTTTGCTCAATCCTCTGGTGATGAGAGTCGATTCCTTGCCTTGCATTTTGCTAACAACATCTGGAAACAGCGTATTGTAGAGGTAATGGGCACGGATAAGACGGATGTACAAGCAGTAGAAGCTACCATGAAGTTTGCTAGCGATATGGGAATGATGCCTGTCCATGTGAAAAAAGAGCAAGCTGGGTATATTATGAATTCTTTGTTGGTACCTTTTTTAAACTCGGCTAGCCGTTTATATGCTAATGGCGTTGCAGAGCCTACTGACATTGATAAAGTATGGAAGCTTGCAACTGGCTCACCAAAAGGTGCGTTTGAGATTATGGATATCATTGGTTTGCGTACGCTATATGCGGTTAGTGCAGCAAAAGTTGAGCAAACAGGCGATCCAGTCATGAAAAAATTTGTAGATATTCTCAAGAGTGAATTTTTAGCAAAAGGTAAGACTGGTATTGAGTCGGGTAGTGGTTTTTATGACTACGACGAGCAAGGAAACATCAAGTAAGTCTAAATGCTTTTAGCAAGGTTAAAAATTTTTTGCTAGGCATGTCTAAATGCAAGTAGGCAGGTAGAGGAATGCAACCGGTTTTATTAGATTCTACAAAACAACCTTCTTTCTCTACCCGCAAGCGTCACATTGCAACACACTTTGCTAATGCGCCTGAGTATGGTCGCTATGCGAGCGTTCAGGCTCAGGTCTGTGAGCTGTTGTTACAGCGGATTCATTCTGCTTATCACTCTAAGGTGTTGGAGATTGGAGCAGGGCAGGGTCAGCTCACCAAAAAACTTATCAAAGCCATTAGTGCCGATAGCTGGTATATTAATGAGTTGTGCGCTGAGCATGTTTGTCAGTTGCGTTCATTATTACCAAGTGCTCATTTATGTATTGGTGACGGCGAGTATTTGTCATTGCCAGAAGCTTTGCCAAATAAGCTGGATCAGCAGTTTAGTCTATTAATCAGTGCCAGCGCGGTACAGTGGTTTGATAATCCTTTAAATATCATTGCTCAAGCGAGTCGATACTTGCAGGCAGGTGGTCAACTATTATTTAATAGCTTTACGCCCAATAATTTTTATCAGATTAAACAATTAACTGGGCAGGGGCTAGATTACCCAAAAACTGAGCAGTGGCAGGATGCGCTTGTTGAACAGGGTTTTGATTTACGAGAAATCTCCACACACCGTTATCAGCTAAGTTTTGCCAGTCCATATGAAGTGTTAAAACACGTTAAACAGACGGGGGTGTCTGTTGTAGGTACATCAATCGATCCTAAGCGGAATGAAGCGGACTTTCGTTGGACAAAGTCCTCACTTACTCAATTTGATCAAGACTACCAGCGTTTATTTAGCGATGATAAAGGGAATGTGCTGTTGACTTATGAGGTCTTGTTAGTGGATGCAATCGCTCTGTGAATAGTCAAGCTGAGGGATATAATTCATTGATGCCTACCATTTCGTGTACTTTAAATGGATAACGCTTATCAATAGCCAACCATGGCTGTTGGCTATCTTGTTTAATTGCCAATACATCAATATCCAGTGTTACTAAGTTTGGAGATGCTAGGTTATTTGGATATGCTAGGTTTTGAGGTACTAAGTTAGAAGAAGGGCGAGACTTGATTAATGAATTTGCCAATTGTGGGTCTTGTGTGTATTGTGAGCGTTGACGATGGCAGGCGTCTTCTAAAGACTTAAACCAGTGAATGAGTTGTGCTAATGGTTGATGAGCGGATAGCTGGATAACCGCACATTGATTACTATAGTAGCTGAATGGAATGGGTAACCCTGATTGTGTTGTTGACTTAGCTGGTGAAGATGAGTCTTGATCTGGAAGTAGGGGAGCTGTACTTGATGCTTGTGATAATCGGTAATCGGGATTAACAAAAACTGAAGAAACCCGAATTTCACCCAGAGTTGCAAGCTGGGTGATTGCATAGCCTAGGTGAATATCAGCTTGATGATTGCTAGCCAAGGCAACTAACAACTGGCTAACCGAACCTTTCTTGGCTGTCTCAAAAGAGATGGCTTGAGAAAATAGATCGTTCATTATTGTGTCCGTGTATGTTGTATCCGTGTGTGTTTGATGCTCCGTTGTAGCGGTTTGCTCAATATCAGCTATATTTTAATGTGCTACATTTCAATATGCTATTCTTGCGTTATTCCATGCGTTCTCTAGTGATTTGAACGCCTACCTTGCTTGCTTGTTTAATGGCAATGGGTTTGCTAATTTTGATGGTGACTTTGCTGATAGGGTAGTTAGCTAATAGCTTATCAGCAAGGTACTCTGCGAGTTCTTCAACCAGCTCAGCTTGCATCGCTTGTGTCCATTGGCTAACATCTTCGCAGACTTTTTTATAATTAACACCATCAAGTAAGCTATGATCATTGGCGACTTTTTGAGTGTCATTAAATAATGCTAAATCAATGAGCACTGGCTGGGGGGTTACCCGCTCCCAGTTGTAGATACCAATGATGGTATTTACAACCAACTCTTCGATGAATACCACGTCTTTATTTGTTGCAAATATCATGTTGTTTATTATCCACGATTAAATATATGTTTATGGCTGATTTACTGACTATTTTTGTTTTACTTTACTGATTATTTCTATTCAGTTGTTTACTGGGGCGATTTTGCCAGAGATCAATACTAAATAGTAATAAACCCACCCAGATTAAGCTAAATACCATGAGTTTTTTATTATCAAACGGCTCGTGATAATAAAACACGGCGAGTAAAAAAACCAAGCTGGGCGTTATATAATTCATAAAACTTAATATGCTATAGGCAACCATTTTGGTCGATTTATTAAAAAGTAGTAGGGGCATCAGCGTGATAGGACCTGCTAACATAATTAACCAAATATCTGAGCTATACCAAAATTCTAGGCGATTGCTGGTGACATTTGCTTGTGATAACCATAGTAAGGCAAAGGGAACGAGCAATAGGGTCTCTATAAATAACGCCTCCACCGCCATTAAAGGCGTCTTGCGTTGCATAATACCATATACACCAAAGCTAAGGGCTAAAATAAATGACACCCAAGGTATTTTGTGTAACATCACTAATTGAGTCAAAAGGGCAAAACTGGCAACGGCAATTGCTATCCATTGTAATATTCTAAGACGCTCTTTTAATATGATAAGTGATAAAGCAACACCAACTAATGGTGACATAAAATAGCCTAGGCTGGCCTCTAACAAATGATCGTTATTCACCGCCCATACATAAGCAAGCCAGTTAGAGGTGATAATCATCCCAGAAACAAAAGTCATAAATAACCATTTCGGCTGACGACGAAATTGATCTAGCCAAGAAAATCGTTTAGTAATGATGACAAATACTAACAAAAACAAAAAAGTCCAGATGATACGATGAACGATAATTTCTATCGGATCATATTGCGTGAGCTGTTTAAAGTATAATGGAAATGCACCCCATATACAAAATGCAGCTAAGGCAGTTAATATACCCGCACTGGTGGTTTCAACTGGCGCGTTTGTGGTTTTAATAATAGGATTATTGCTTTGTTTAACTGATGATGAAGACATTAAAGCCCCTCAAAAAACGAAGCACCCACCAAAATAGTATGGCAGGTGCAAAGTAACTAATAATACCAATCTCAGAAAATAAATCGTCTTTGTTAAATTCTCTCAAGGTAGCACAATGTATACAATTGCTTGCTTCTCGCAGTCTTTTATTTTTTAGATTTATTTTTTAGAAATGATACAAGGTTATTTTAATCTAAATTTATCTAATAAATTATGAGGCGTATTGTAGCAAGTTTAAAAACAAAATCCTATAGCTGATAAAAAGATAATTTTAACAGTGCTAGCAAAGAACAAATGTAGGTCTTTTTATCAAAGTTAGATTTTGGTAGAATGATACTGTCATTAATAAATACAAGTGTTCAAAAAATACAAGGTCATTTAATTAAGGTTGTTTTATAAGCTTATTTAATAAATACAAAGGTAATTTTATATCATGTCTAATAACGCATATCAGGATAAACAAAAGCAAGCCAAACAATTTCAAGTAAAACAAAGTCGATACAGTATAGAGGGTAATAGATCATCACTGGCTATGGTTAATATTGGTCTCTGTTTGTGCATGTTAACGGCGCTGACAGCCTGTCAATCAGTGAGTGCTGTTACGGATAGCGTTAAAAAGCCATTCACGCCACTGATTGCTAAAATGGACAAACAAAAAGTCATGAAACATCCGGCTCCTACTCTGCAGGATGTACAAATAAGAAGCTTTGAACCAGCCAAAAAAGTCAACACTGAGGACATTATCATCACTGATAATCGACAATTTGGTTATGGTAATCCACGAGCTTTTAGACAAACAAACGATGTAGAAGTATTAACGACAGAACAAGAAGTCTTTAATAAGGGACATTTACAAGGGGATAGCTTCCAGAAAGAAAATAGTTTCCAAAAAGAGAATAACTTCCAAAAGGGTGGTTTTGAAGAAGATAGCACTAAACAGCAAGCAGAGCAAAATGACGTTGTTGCTGTTACAGAAGAAAGCGTTGAAAAAAGGAAGGTTCAAGTCGAGGGTGTTGAAGAGAAAATAGATAATCAACAGAGTGAGCAGAATTTTGCTGATTTTGATAAAGAAAATGAGACAGCAGAAACGGAAGATAAAGCAGTAGAAAATAAGGACGAAATAATAGAAGGTGAACTAGCAGAAGATGAAGTGATAGAAGGTGAAGTAGTAGAAGGTGAAGTAGTAGAAGGTGAAGTAGTAGAAGGTGAAGTAGTAGAAGGTGAAGTAGTAGAAGGTGAAGTAGTAGAAGGTG
>PDWI01011884.1_pt1 | contig 12557 bp, 14 predicted proteins | sample 1430891 | NCBI WGS metagenome assembly PDWI01 (sample SAMN01162508, study PRJNA174530) | Oral metagenome, whole genome shotgun sequencing project. | biome: Marine environment; feature: Marine mammal; material: Swab sample of the gingival sulcus; isolation source: swab sample of gingival sulcus... | reverse complement strand
AAAAGCATCACAGGCCGCCATGCTCAGCTCCCCGACTCCGTAAACAGCATCAATGCCCAACTGTGCTGCTTCCCTGCCAACCCAGGCATGCATTTCCAGACCATCTATCCCTAACTCGCCCATGTCACCCAGTACCAGCAGTTTTTTTCCGGGTTGTTGTGCCAATACCTGTAATGCGGCCAGTGCCGATGCCGGATTGGCATTGTAGGTATCATCAATAATCAGTTCCCCACCAGCCCCGCGCAACGGACACAATCGCCCCGGCACTGGCTGCAACTTTTCCAGCCCACGTTTAATCGCATCCGGACGAATACCCAGCGCCAAAGCGACTGCACTGGCCGCCAGCGCATTCATGGCATTGTGCTGTCCCAACAGAGGCAGAATAACGGCAAAGCCCTGCCCGTCATAATGGATTTGCAAGGAGCCATCGCCCGGCCAGACACCCCGCACCCCGGCAGCCTCACCGAAACCAAACGTGATAACCTTGTGCTGTGTATTCAGCTCACGCCAGTACTCGGCATAATAATGCTGCCAAAACCCTCCAGGTGTGCTGCACCGGCATTATTCAGCACCGCCACATCCGGCCTGACAATATTAGTCAGGTAGTCAATTTCACCGAAATGATTTGCCCCCATTTCAATGACTGCGTACTTATGTTGATCGGGACGTAATTCATACAAGGTCAGCGGCACACCAATGTCATTATTCAGATTACCCCGGGTGGCATGAGTAGCCCCACACTCCGACAGAATGGCGGTAATCATTTCCTTCAGGGTGGTTTTACCATTACTGCCAGTCAGTGCAATGACCGGGTGGCTAAAGCAGTTACGCCACGCCGCCGCCAGCTGTCCCATCGCAGCCCGTACACCATTTACCACCACCTGTGGAATCGCTGCCTCCACCGGATAAGCGACTAACGCTGCATCCGCACGACTAACCACCTGTGGCACAAATGTATGGGCATCAAAACGCCCACCCTGTAAAGCCGGAAACAGATCACCAGCAGCCACCTTGCGTGAATCCCGTTCGACACGCTCAATCTGTAATTGGGCAGCCTGCTGCTGATCAATACCGTGCAGACTGCCGCCACACATGTCAGCCAGTTCAAACAGTGTTAGCCAGGCCATGCGACACACTCCTGCAGCGCCATCAACGCTTGTTCCCGATCATCAAAAGCGAGGGTTTGCTGTGCTACGAGCTGCACCGTTTCATGCCCCTTACCGGCAATCAGCACAACATCGCCACTTTGCGCCGAGTGAATGGCATTACGAATCGCCAGCGCACGGTCATGCTCAAAGGTTACGCGTTCGGGCTGCTCAAATCCGTTACGAATATCGGCAAAAATCTGTGCAGGCGACTCCGTACGTGGATTATCGTCAGTGACGATTACCACATCCGCCCGTTGCTCTGCCGCAGCAGCCATTAAGGGCCGTTTTCCAGCATCGCGATCACCCCCACAGCCAAAAACACAAATCAGACGCTTTGCTGTATGTACCTGCAACGCTTGTAATACGGAGCGTAAAGCACCCGGCGTATGCGCATAATCCACAACGACCAGCACATCATCCTGCTGACCATCGGCATACACCCGCTCCATACGCCCCGGTACAGTTTGAACCTGGCCGATAGCGTTCAATGCAGCAGCGAATCCGATGCCTCGTACCAGCAAAACAGTCAGAGCCGCTAACAGATTTTCCAGATTGAAGCGCCCCAATACCCCGGCTTTTAACTCACCTTCCCCCCAAGGCGAAGTAATGTGCGCTGTAATACCCTGATGACTGAAATCCAGCTCACTGGCTACCACGGTTTTTTCTGGATAATCAGCCGCCTCACCGACACCATAGCCAACTACCTGACAAGTGTTATTTTGCAGTTCTGTTGCCAGCGACCGGCCAAATTCATCATCCAGATTCAGTACGGCGTAGCCCAGATTGTCCCGGTGAAAAAGCTGCCGCTTTGCTGCTGCATAAGCCGCCACTGAGCCATGATAGTCCAGATGATCACGGGTCAGATTGGTCAGCACAGCGACATCAAACCGGACGGCATTCACCCGTTGCTGATCCAGCGCATGGGACGACACTTCCATCGCTACACTGTCAAAACCCAGCTCAGCCAGTTCACGCAGACGACCATGTACCTGAATCGCATCAGGCGTAGTATGAGTGCTGGTTTCCAGCGCCCCCGGCTTACCGGAACCAATGGTACCGAGCACCGCAGCCTGCTGCCCCAACGCATTGAATGCTTCGGCAACAAAGTGGGTGACTGAGGTCTATTGCGATGGCTGTTGGTAAAAATGATCGGCTATGCCACCCAGCAAGCCTGACAGACCGGGAACGGCGATAGCCGGAACGGTCAGTCCCGACAATTCAGTCAAACCGACACCTTGCGGTTCGTAAAATATGGCAACAGCACCCGCCTGCTCAACAGCCTGTGCAAACCGTATGCCATGCTGCTGTGTGCCCTGCAGGGCGATAAAAACCATCCCCGGCTTAATCTGACGGTTATCCAGTGCCAAACCGGATACCTGCAGTGCTGCGACGGTATCCGGCAAATCCTGTTGTAAAAGATGGTCAAGCCTGATCATGTCGAACCACCTTTTGCCGTAGCTGTTTCTGCCTGTTGCATATCCGGCAGATTGTCCGGCGGAATATCCAGCAAGCGCAGCGACTCGGACATCACTTTGGAAAATACCGGCGCAGCAGCACGACCACCACTACCATCTGATTTTGGCTCATCAATCTGCACAGCCACCACCAGACGTGGGCGACTGGCAGGAGCAATACCGATAAAGCTGGTTAGATACTTATCCTTACGATATTTACCATTGATGTATTTATAAGCGGTTCCGGTCTTACCGGCAACCCGGTAGCCATCAACCATCGCCCGTTTACCGGTAGCATTTAACTGCACCACCGACTCCATCATGTGCAAGACAGCCTGGGCAGTTTCCGGTTGCATCACCTGCTGTGCGGGTACCGGTTCATGACGCTTGTAAATGGTCACCGGCATCAGCTTGCCCTCGGCTGCAAAAGGTGCATAGGCATGGACAGCCCATAGCCATAACCTCTGGAGGCACGATCGACTTCACCCCAGTCACTGTAATTGCCCAGCTCACCACTGGTTTCTCCGGACAAACCGGCATCTGGCACCTTGCCGAACCCCACCCGGTTTAAAAACATCCAGTGATCACGGGGATTCATCAGCAGTGCAATGCGACTGGCCCCGACATTGCTCGACTTTGCCAGCAACTTGTCCAGCGTCATTGCGCCATAATTGCCGGGATCACGAATGGTATATTTGCCAAAAGTCAGGTACCCCGGCGCGGTATCAATTTCCACATCCGCACCGATCACTCTGGCCTCCAGTGCCGCCGCAATAGTCAGTGGCTTGAGCGTAGAACCTGGTTCAAACTTGTCGGTCACCGCCCGGTTACGATAACGATAAGCTTCCAGACGTTTGCGGTTATTAGGGTTAAATGACGGCAGATTCGCCATCGCCAGAATTTCACCACTATGTGCATCCAGCACTACCAGCGACCCGGCCTGGGCTTTCAGCTTATACACCTGAGTTTTCAGTGCCTTATAGGCCATGTACTGGATGCGCTGATCAATACTTAACTGTGCAGGCTGCCCCGGCACCATATCCTTGATGCTTTCAATATTCTCGACCACCCGGCGGCGGCCATCCAGTACCACACGCTTTTTACCATTGTGCCCGGCCAGATGGTCATTCATTGCTTTTTCAACCCCTTCCAGACCAACACCATCAATATCCGTCATGCCCACCACATGGCCTGCGGTTTCCGCTAATGGGTAAAAGCGCCGGTACTCCGCAGTACTGGACACACCAGGCAAGTCCAGTTTCAGAATACTGTCTGCCAGTTCGGGGGGTAGATGACGCCCCAGATAAAAGAACTGCTTGTCTCCGGCCTTTTCAAGCCTGTCCAGCAGCTCCCCCGCTTCCAGATCCAGCACAGCTTCAATCTGACTCAGGCCCTCATCCAGCCGGGCAAACTGCACTCCCGCAACCTGTGCCTTTACGGCAGCACGTTCATCATCGGTGCCTGCCGCCTGTATTTGTGCCACATCATAATCATCGCGTAACGCCTTATAAGTGGTTAATAATTTTTTCGGATTACACCATAATGACTCAACCGGAGAACTTACAGCCATTGGTTCACCGTTACGGTCAGTAATTATGCCGCGATATGCTGGTACCGTCACCACGCGCGTCTGACGCTGATCGGCTTTGGTCTGCAACATTTCCTGCTGGTAAACCTCCAGCCAGACGGCACGCAAAATCAGCACGCCAATCACAAAGATCAGCGCCAGCATCAGGAACAGGCGCCTTCCCTGAAAAAGGGGTGATACAGTTTTACGACGACTCATTCTCTGATAACCCTGATTTTTTCGGAGGCCGGTTTTTGCATACCTAATTCACGTTTGGCTTGACGTTCGACATAAACCTGATTTAAACGTGTACTGCGTTCTAGGGTCAGGCGACTCCAGCTGGCATTTAGTATATCCCGTTCTTTTTCCAGCTGCTGATAATCAACAAATAACTGACGCGCCTGATGCCGGTTCACAACCACCATCACAGCCAGTGTTACCACTGACACATACAGCACAATGATTCCACCAAGACGCCAGTGACTCATGTCAGGCAACCACCGTATTCTTTGCCGCTACCCGCATAATGGCACTGCGCGAACGGGTATTACGTGCGACTTCATCCGCCGTTGCTTTTATCGCCTTGCCAATCAAATACATACGCGCCTGAATATCAGCATCAGGAATGGGCAATCCTTTGGGTAAACGGGGTGCACGGGAAACGTTACGCATAAAATGCTTAACCACCCGATCTTCAAGAGAATGAAAACTAATCACAACCAAACGCCCATTTGGCAAAAGGAAGTCAACCGCACGTTGCAAACACTCTTCAACATCTTCCAATTCCTGATTTATTTTGATACGGATTGCCTGGAAACTGCGTGTCGCAGGATTTTTCCCCTGCCCACGCGGATTGGGGACAACTGCAGCAATCAGCTCCGCAAGCTCCAGTGTCGTTTCCAATGGCTTTTCCGCACATTTTTGCTTGATGGCTCGGGCAATTCGTCTGGAGAAGCGCTCCTCACCGTATTGCCATAGCACATCCGCTATTTCTTTCTCGGTGCTGCGCTGCAACCACTGCGCCGCACTCTCACCTGCTCCGGAATCCATGCGCATATCCAGTCTGCCATCACGCATAAAACTGAAACCGCGCTGTGCATCATCCAACTGAGGTGAAGAAACACCCAGATCCAGCAGCAGACCATCAATGCCCCTGATCTCCCCGACAGCCGCAACAGCCTCCGGGAAATCTTTAAATGATCCCTGCCACACGGTTACCCGGTTATCCGAACCATAATTTTTTCGGGCATCAGCAATGGCTTCTGGATCCTTGTCGATCACAATCAACCGCCCGTTTTCACCCAGCTGTGATAAAATCCGCCCGGAATGTCCGCCACGCCCGTAGGTGCCATCCACATAAACACCTGCCGGTTTTATTTCAAGCGCAGCAACAGCTTCAGCAAGGAGCACAGTTTCATGCTCATAGTTTGGTTCGGTGTTCATTACATGGAAATCTGATCAAGAATGGCATTGGATTCATCATCCGCCTGCGCTTCCTCTAACCAACTATCCCTTGCTGATATCCAGGTTTCTGCATCCCATAATTCAAATTTTGTTGCCTGACCAACCAACACCGCCTTTTTGCCCAGACCAGCATATTCCCGGAGCGGTGCGGGCAATAAAATCCGCCCCTGCCCATCCAAATCAAGCTCGGCAGCATGCCCCAGAATCAAACGTTGCATATTGCGCACCCGGCGATTCATATTCGGCAACTCCATCAGGGTTCGTTCAACCTTTACCCACTGATCCATCGGGTAAACCAGCAGACACTTATCCATGTGGTCAACAGTGATTACGACTTGTCCGTCATTATTTTCCAGAATGGCATCGCGATACTTAGCCGGCATAGACAGCCGACCCTTCACATCAATTGAAATATTCGATATGCCACGAAACATTTTTTAAATCAGGGCAAACTCACCTTCTCAAATCACAAAAAGACAAAATAAACCACTTTCCACCACTTTTTCCCACTAACAGAATGATAATAGGAAGTCTTCCCCACACTGTCAAATAAAAGCAGAGAAAAACTCTTTAAACAGCAGTAACTTACCGATAGGAAATCAGAACCTTTCTAATAAAAGACTCTATAATCAGCAGAAAAACAAAAACTTAAAGCACTCTTCTAAAAAAGCTCGTTAATATAATAATATGGAGATAAATAAGGCAGTGATAAAAACAGAAAAGGCAGCCGATCTGTAAGCCGGGTTCTGTCGTGGACAATCATTCATCTACAGCATGTGTCACCACATACCTTTAGCAACCTACCCGAATGCAGCACGGGTCACACCATCGCATTCCTATTTGGTCTTGCTCCGGACGGGGTTTACCCTGCCACAACCGTTACCGGCTGTGCGGTGCGCTCTTACCGCACCTTTTCACCCTTACCTGAAAACGATCAGGTGGTATCTTTTCTGTGGCACTTTCCGTCAGTTTACACTGCCCAGGCGTTACCTGGCGTCCTACCCTGTGGAGCCCGGACTTTCCTCCCTCCTGTTGCCACAATGTCAATGTGCAAGTAGGACAGCGATTGCCCGATCGGCTGAACTCGTTTATAGCAGAAAACGATCACAAAGTCTCAAAATAATCCGCAATATTTGATGCTAGGCACGACCAAATTACTCACTTTGCTTAATAAAACCAAATAATGCTGAAATAAAATTTACATATGAACTGTAATCATTATTTGTTGCTAGGATATTTGATCGTGCCAATAACACCGACAAATCACGATCCCAATAAAACTTTAAGGGAGACTCAGCCACCCCCGGAAAGTTCACCGGTATACTAAGAGAGTTGACCGACCCCATACCCTGCCCGTTCAGCCTTTTCTTTAACGCCCTCAGTTGCCAAACATCCCGCAACCGCCCGAACAAACTGAGATCGGCACTGGCGGATGGCAACAACAGATGGTAATAATCCCACTGCTCAGTCGTATAGGCAGCATCAGGGATGCGCAAACCGGGTGTAAACAATAAACCGAAATCATCAGAACGCTGCTTTTGCGCCAGCTGATCAACGTGATAAAAGCTGGCATCCGCCAGCCCCTGCATCAGGGCCTCGCGACTTTCCTCCTTGTGCAGAAAAATTGTCAGATCCAGCTGCATACCCAGCTGCTCCTGCACCGACAACAAGTTCACCAGCTCCAGAAAACTCACTGCAGTGCGTACAATCTCCGGGATTTGCCGCTCTGTGATGACATAGTGCAGACCCATAATAAAACGGCGCTGCTGCGGATCACCCAGTTGCACATTAATAATGCGCAGATTGTTTCCGCGTTCTGCCTGCTGCACATTACCAGCCACTTCCAGCTGTTGTAATATATACGCTGCGGTCGCATCAAAACGTGATTGCTTGTCCACTTGCGTTTCAGCGATTGACGTAATCGCCTGCACCCGATCATCCAGCAATGCAGGCCCCAGCCCCAGCTGCGGCGCTTCACCACCAAAAGACAGTACTGGCTGGGTTAGCAGACACCACAGCGCAATAGCCATCACTAATAACGCCAGCAAAATATCTGCCGCACGATTTAAAATCCATTCAGTCATTTATTTTACCCACCACTGCCAGAACATTGCGGCCTGACGGCTTATCAAAACACTCTGGGGACACTCTACCTGACACATGACACCCACCGCACCTGGTCAGGAAACAATCTGTCTGTATATCGCTTCAATTAGCTGATACAAGGTGATCCAATATACTGTTTGAACCAGCTCTTGCTTCGACCATGATAATAGACAAATCAGCGGATTATTACATTCCAAAACATCGGTTTATACCGTTTATATTACCCGAAAATGTCTGGCTAGCTTAATGTGCAAACACCCGATCCAGCTGTGGAGCCAGCTGCAGAATGAATTGACGATGTAGCAACATCCAGATTAGCAACGGTGCAATCATCGGCAACACCAGTGTCCCCATCTGGTAGCCCAGCGCAATCATATCCACCCCCACTGGCGTAATCACTTGCTGCAACTGAAAAGCCGCTCCGACATCAAAGGTCAGCACCTTCAGCACACTGAACACCATACTGAACATTTCCGTGGGCAAAATCAGCAACGTGCCCCAAACCAGATTTAGCCACTTGTCTTCGCCCGGTGTAGCCAGTGTTAAAGCCATTAATAACGGCAGACTATAACCATAAATTAGCGGATTGAGATGAAAACCAAGCAAATCATCGTTTTGTGGCGGAGAAACAATATGACCACCCGCATCCGGGCCAAAATTAGAAGCCACTACCAACGTAAAATCATCCAGCCGCAACCACATCAGCGCATCCGGCACCACAAAATGGAGAATCTTTTCGGTCAACACCACTACCGGCGCCAGATGAAAACAGGCGGTCAGATACCAAACAAAGAATGTCAATGGGAAAAAAATTAACACACCCAGCATAAAACGATGCAGAGGGCGGGTAGCCAAATTCATACGGTGGCTCCTGCCGCTACTTCTGCCGATGGCGAACCGGCATCATGATCACTTGCCGGTAAGTAACGAATCCAGATCAGAAACACCACCAGCGCATCCAGCATAATCAGTGCCTGCCAGATATACAGATGCGCCCAGTCGAACAGCTCCCTACTCCACTGTCCGAGATAAAATAGACTGATAATGCGTAACAGATTCATGCCCTGAATGGCAATAAAGCCCCAGAACAAACCTTTCAGTTTATAAAGCCAAGGAGCCGGAAACGCCAGAATAGCGGCCAACAACACAATCATTGCCTCGACACCGTTACAACCCGGCTCAATGGACACCGCAAAATTATTGGCCTGACTGTGGATGACTTTACCATAGGTCTGAACATTTTCATCAAAGAACAAGATCAGCCAGCCACTAAAATCGGCCAGCATCGCCGTCCACGGCAAAATGACCGTTTGCTGTACCGACTGTATCATTTCGACACCAAACAGAACGGCCTGAGCAACGAGGAACAACAGCAGAAAACGTACCATAGTCTTTTTTATTATTGATCAGTTATTAAACGAAACATCGAAGCCAGCAGGCTGTTTTTTGCCATCGGTATCACTCTCCGACCCCCGCAGATTCGCCTGATCAACATTGGCTGTGTTCACAGCTAACAGTTAATTCATCCAGCATTGCCAGCACTTCACGGGCGGAATTCAGCCTGCTTTCAGGTGACTTTAGCAACAGCTTGCTTAACAAAGGCTGATAGGCTGCAAAATTCTTAGGCAATTGTGGCAACGGATTAAACAGGTGCCCATGAAGGATTTCGCCCAGATCCCGCCCCTGCACCGGCTTTTCACCAATGAGAATCTCATAAAATAAAATACCCAGCGCATACAGATCAGACTGCACAGTCGCCGACTCACCGATAATCCGTTCTGGACTGATGTAAAAAGGCGTGCCGTAAACTTCATTTTCACGCAGAAAGCCACTTTCCACCAACAGATGTGTTTCAATACCCAGATCCAGCAGAGCCGGAGAATCATCTTCACGCATCAAAATATTTGAAGATTTCAGATCCCGGTGCAATAAATCTGCTTCATGGAGAATCACCAACGCTTGAACAATTTTACGGAACCAGGAAACCCGCCGTTGCACTTTGTCGCTGTCCAGTCTATTGAACAGCCGCTCTTTCAGTGTCATCCCCGGCAAATACTCCATCACCAGGTACACTTTACCTTCCGCCGTTATGCCGGCACCCTGCAACTGAACCAAAACCTTGGCATCTCGTTGCGCTATTAGCTTGTTGGCATCAGCACAAAAATGGCTCAACGCATAATCAGAAATTGCTGCAGCATCCAGTTTAAAAATTTTTATTGCTGCCTGCCGCCCCTGATGATTTTCCGCCAGGAAGATGATGGCATTATCACCGCTGTGCAATATTTCTTTTTTATCCCAGCCACGCAAAACAGTACCCATACCTTCCTTCCGGGAAGCCTGGCATTGGGTAACAAAAGAGGCAGAGTGCACTTCATCATATAACCATGTCTCTGCTGAGAACTGATTGCCCAAACGATACCTCTCTTATTATGGCTGACGCTTATCCTGAAACCAACAATTATCAGTCTAGCCCAAAACCGTTGGACTTACTGAAATAAAGCCGATTAACAGCAAGCCCGTAGCGGTATCAAAACGGATGCGGAGGTAGTCGGCACAGCGATCAGGCCGGGTATTTGTTACCCGACAGCTTGCGTGTACTCTACAAAATGCTCTGTGTAATCATCCAAGTGCTCAATAAGCATTGAGCGGTAATCTTCGGTGAAATACCTGATGATTTCATCACGCTCTCCCTTAAACGCTTCCAGAGAGTCAAAATCAATCGCGCTAATATAAGCATTGTAACGTGCCACGGCAAACATCGCTGAAGCACTGACATCACCCGGCGTAACATCACCCTGCACTTGTTCATTAGCCAGATGAATAAACGCATCAACGCGTTTATAAAAAGTTGTATCTTCAGCCATTTTCGTTCCCTTTGCTGGTAAAAAACGCTTATCAGCCAGCTCTTTGCCAGCCTGCAAATGAGCCGTACTCTACACCATTCGATGACTGCTTTCACTCCGGGCAATAAATGCCGATACCTCGCGACCATCGTCCAGTGTTTCAATCTCATCCAGCAAAATGCTGTACTCACTAAAAATCTCCGCCAGCTCACCCGATTGTAACAGAAAGGCTGGATTACGCGGGCGACCGATCTCGCTACGCTCACAACCCTGCATAAAAGTCTGATACAGAATCACCCCGCCGGGTTTTAACAACCGCTTCAGGCAAGGAAACAGTGGCCGGTGCAGATAACGTGCCACGGTAATCAGCGCAAAGCTGCTATTCCTGAATCTATCCAGTAGATCATCATCACTTTCCAGATCAAGGCAAAGCGTCTTAACCACTACCCCACCATGCCTAGCCAACACCTCCACCCGCTGTAGCGCATCCTCCGAACGGTCCACGCCGGTCATCTGCCAGCCCTGCTGTGCCAGATACACCATATCGCGCCCGGCCCCACAGGCCACATCCAACCCTCTGCCCGGCTGAATATCATGCGTCGGCATCACTTCTGTGACAAAACGCTGCCATAACGGTGCAGGCTGCCAAAGTTGTGCGGACTGACTACCGATTTCCAGCTCACCGGATGCAACCAGCTGCTGCTTCAACTGTTCTGTCCAGAGAATTTGCTGTTCCACGATATGTCCCCGGTCGGTTAAATAGACCACTGCTTCCGCCAGATCCTACGCTGTTCCACACAGCGTCAATGGCTGACTACGCTTGGGCAACTCATGCATCCGCGCAAACAACTCAGCAGCAGGGAATGAGCAGGCTCCACGGATGTGACTCTGTTGATAGACAGCTTGCGGACGGCAGTCGATAAGTGCGTTGCTTAAATCTGTTTGTTTTTCATTCATGGTGTTAGTGTAAGACGGGTACCTAATCACAGCAATACTCATGCCGGTCAACGTAAAGTGTTGGGCTGACGAACAATTGCCTGGTTTCATGATAAAATCCACAACCGTATTTAACAGAGACCTGCCACCCATTAATTGATAAATTTCTAATACTGGTTTATTTGGAGAATTCCCGATGAAATATCTATTCGCAACCTTACTCGTCACCGCCAGCCTGTTCAGCACCCATGTACATGCTGAAGCATATAAACACGGCGATCTTATAATCGACAGTCCCTACACCCGTACAACCCCACCCTCTGCGCCGGTGGCCGGTGGTTTTATGAAGATCACCAATAATGGCAAAGAAACCGATACCCTGACGGGTGGCGAGGTTGATTTTTCCGAGGTGGTGGAAATCCATGAAATGCCAATGATTGATGGTGTAATGAAAATGCGCCAGCTGGAAGGTGGCCTGGAAATTCCACCCGGTGAGACGGTTGAACTCAAACCCGGTAGTTATCATGTCATGTTCATTAAACTGAAGGAGCAAATGATAGAGGGTGACAAACACAAAGCGACCCTGACCTTTGAAAAAGCCGGTGATGTCGAAGTTGAGTTTGTTGTCAAGGACATCAATAAAGGCATGGGAGAGGGGATGAAACATGACAAGAAGGAACACAACGACATGAAGCACGATGGCATGATGTGAAAAAACAGAATTTAAATGCAAATTAGATTGCAGAAAAAAAGGCAGCGGTTAAATGCCTGGATACGTAAACCAACAAACCTTTGTGTGAGCGAGATATATAATGGAAACCATCGGACACTTAATTAACGGCAAGGCACGCGATGATACAGCCCGCACTCAGGATATCTTCAATCCGTCAACCGGCGCAGTACAAAAACAGGTAGCTCTGGCATCCAAAACCACGGTTGAAGAGGCCATTGCCGCAGCAAAAACGGCTTTCCCCGCCTGGCGCGATACACCACCGGCCAAACGGGTGCAGATTATGTTCCGCTTCAAACAGCTGCTGGC
>PDWI01008024.1_pt1 | contig 12557 bp, 14 predicted proteins | sample 1430891 | NCBI WGS metagenome assembly PDWI01 (sample SAMN01162508, study PRJNA174530) | Oral metagenome, whole genome shotgun sequencing project. | biome: Marine environment; feature: Marine mammal; material: Swab sample of the gingival sulcus; isolation source: swab sample of gingival sulcus... | reverse complement strand
TAAAACCATATATTCTACCTGTTTGAAAGTTGGAATGTACTCTGTCCAAACATTTGCTTGCGCACCGAGAATATATTTTTTCTGCTTAGCAGTTAAATCCTCTGGAACAGGCTCAAAAGAGTAAACACGCTCCACATTGGTAAATCCACCGATAGCAAAAGGCTCATTTTTTGTGTCGTTGGATTGGTAATGGTCAAAATATACGTGGCTACCTGGTGTCATTATCACATCGTGGTTCATTTTTGCAGCCGTTATTCCACCTTTCATTCCACGCCAAGACATTACGGTAGCATTAGGTGCTAATTGACCTTCCAAAATCTCGTCCCAACCGATAATTTTACGACCTTTTGAATTGATAAATTTTTCTACTCGTGTGATAAAATAACTTTGCAATTTTTCCTCTTTGGTGTGCTTTCTACCGTCCAATTTATTAGGAACGACATCGTCTTTTAAGCCCAACTTTTTGATAACTTCTTGTGCTTGTTTGCTCTTTTTCCACTCTGTTTTTGGTGCTTCATCACCACCGATGTGGATGTATTCGCTTGGGAAAATATCCATTACTTCGGTCAAAATATTTTCAAGGAATGTAAAAGTTTCCTCTTTGGGTGCTAATATTTGGTCAAAAACACCCCACCAACAAGCCACTTTATATGGAGGTGTATCATTTCCGAATTCAGGATAAGATGCTAATGCTGCCAACATATGACCCGGTAAATCAATTTCTGGAATGACGGTAATATGACGTTTCTCGGCGTATTTTACAATCTCTCTTGCCTCGTCTTGCGTGTAAAATCCACCGTATCTTTTACCATCGCCGATGAATTTATTTTCAGGGTTTCCACCTGGGAAAAACTTTTTAATAGCCGTTTGCTCACGCCACGCACCCACTTCGGTCAATTTTGGATATTTTTTTATTTCCAAACGCCAACCTTGGTCTTCGGTTAAGTGCCAATGAAATTTATTGATGTTGTGCAACGCTAAAATATCAATGTAACGCTTGATAGAATCTACTGAAAATAGGTGTCTTCCCACGTCCAAGTGCATTCCACGATATGCAAAGCGAGGGTAGTCGGTAATAACGGTGGTAGGATAATAAACGGTTCTTGTTTTTTCTCTTGGAGTGGCTTTTCTCAACGTCTGAATGCCGTAAAAAACACCAGCATCGTCTGTTCCGTTGATGATGATGTTTTTCTTAGTAACTGTTAATTGATACGCTTCGCTTTTTTTACATTTGAAACCTTTTTTAAGAATGATTGCATTTTTTTTGCCCGAAGTTTCTGCTTTTAACCTTTTCCCTGTCAATTCATAAAGGTAGTCGGAAAGAAACTGAGCGTTTTGTTTCATTTTTTTATCGCCTTTTGGATAGACGATTTTGGTATCGGATAATAATTTAAAATCTTCTCCTTTTTTTATTACTATTTTATTAGGTAATGGAATAACTTTATTGTAATCGGCATTTTCTGCTGACAAAAATAGAGCACTCAATCCTAATAGAGTTACCATTAGAAAGGTTTTTTTTGTGATTTTTTTCATTGTATAAATTGTTTTTTTGTTAATTCTTTTGCAAAAATACAATATTTTTTTTGTTGATAAAGTGATAGGGTAATAAATGAAATAAAAATATAGATTTTTTATAGAAAAATTTGCATATTTCATATGTTTTTTTTTCTTTGCAACTTCAAATAATTGTATCAAAAAATTAACAAAATAGAATTTAATATTTATGAAAAAACAGTATTTTTTAAGAGGAATTATTCTTTCCTTATTTATGAGTTTTGTTTCTTTCAACTCTTTTTCACAAGAAAGAAAATTTAAAATGTCAGATTATGGTATTCTGCCAAATCAACAAGTCAGTATTGCCTCTAAATTAGCCACTGCGATACAAGATATTAAGGAAAAACAAGCCGAAGGTGAAACCGCAGTTTTAGTATTTGAAAAAGGAATATACTATTTTGATGCTACAAATAGTCCTAAAAAGGTGGTTTATATCTCTAATCACGACCAAGTAGGACGGCGTTCAATAGGTATGCTGATTGACGGGATGAAAAATGTTGTAGTAGAGGGTAATGGTGCCGATTTTCGTTATAGAGGACGAATGCTTCCTGTGGCAGTTTTGAATAGTACAAATGTTGAATTAAAAGATTTTTCAATAGACTTTGAAAATCCTATGATGGCTCAGGTGGAAGTAGTGAAAAACACAGGTCATAGTATCACTTTTCGTCCTGCTCCTTGGGTAAAATGGCGTATTAAAAACAATAAATTTGAGTACTACGGAACAGGGTGGTCTTATGCTCCGTGGTTAGGAATTGCTTTTGATGGAGATAGTTATAATATGCTGTATGATACGGCAGATATTGGTGTTGATACAGATGGAGCAATAGATAATAATGACGGAACTGTTACTGCTCCTAATTGGGCTAATAGTAAATTAATTGTTGGTAGTAGGCTTGCCATTCGTACAGGCGACAAACAATGCCCAGGTATATTTTTACAAAAAAATAAAGACACAAAACTAACAGGTGTTACTGTGCATTATTCACAAGCAATGGCTTTACTTGCTCACGCCTGTGAAAATGTTACTTTGGATAGAACATCGGTTAAAATACGAGAAGGTAGTGGACGTTACATTACTTCACAAGCAGATGCTACGCATTTTTCTTGTTGTAGAGGAAAAATAACGGTTAAAAATGGTTTGTTTGAGTCGATGATGGACGATGCATTAAATGTTCACGGATTATACCTGCTTGTAGATAAGCGTATTGATGATAATACGATTGTAGGACGCTATCCAGAAGTGCAATCTTGGGGTTTTGAGTGGGCTTTGAAAGGCGAAAAAGTGCAATTTATAAAAAGCAATACTTTTGATAAATTAGGAACAGAATATACAATAAAATCAATTCAACCAAAAGACCGTTCAACAGTTTTAGGTGCTAAAAAATTTACAATTACTTTTGAAGAGAAACTACCAAAAGAGGTAAATGGAAATCATAAAGTTGGTGTAGAAAATATTACTCGTACTGCCGAAGTGGAATACTTAAACAATACGGTTCGTAACAATAGAGCCAGAGGAATTTTGCTAAATACATCTAAACATATATTGGTTGAAGGAAATACGTTTGACCACGTTTCAGGTTCGGCAATTTTGTCAAGTACAGATTGCAATGGTTGGTATGAGTCAGGGCAAACGCAAGATTTAGTCATTCGCAACAACAAGTTTATAGACTGTTTGACAACAAATGGTTTTCAGTTTTGTGAGGCGATAATTTCTCTTTATCCAGTTATTCCTGATAAAGATGCTCAAAAGAAACCATTTTATGGAAATAGTGAAAAAGCAGGTATTATTATTGAAAATAATTTGTTCCAAACTTTTGACACTCCTCTTTTGTCAGCAATTAGTTCCGATGGTATCTTGTGGAAGAAAAATAATACTGTTAAACCAACAAATACCTATCCTAAAAACCACCCAAATCAATCAAGATTTAAGTTTGAAAATTGTGGAAAAAACATAACAATAGAGCGAGAAGGGTATGAAGAAAATGAGTATGAAGTTTGGGACGATTATGTTTATGGACGTCATAGAAAAGATAGAGTTGTGAAATCACTGAGTGTTGAAGGTGCAACATTAAACAGTGAAAAAGTGAAATTCAAAACGATTGTAGCAGGAGAAAATGCCACGGAACAAAGTAAGATTGTTTTTAATAATACTTTGGATACTTTGAATGTAAGTTTGGAAGATAAATTGGTGTTTGTTCCTAAAACAGATGGTTTTACTTGGATGCACTATTATGTGTTTATTGATTATAATCAGAATAAAAAGTTTGATGAAGACGAAGTTGTTTCATACACTGCATTTCAAGCACCCGAAGATGTTGCTAGCGATACTTATCGTAATAGTTTAGGCAAAAAAGTTAGTCCAGGTGCCACACCTAAAAAAATGCCTGTATTTACAATTCCTAAAAGTGCTAAATTAGGTGCTACTCGTGTTCGTTTTAAGGTTGATTGGAATAGCAAAGACCCGAAAGGCTCGTCAAATCCTGAAGACCCTATTGATAGAAATGGAGGAACAATTTGTGATTTCACAATGAATATTCATAATAGAAGTACAGGTGTTGTTAACCCTAAGGAGAATACAGATGTAAAAGTTTATCCTAATCCTGCTACCGATTTTGTTTTAATTGAAGGTTTAGACATAAAAGAGACTGTGTCTTTATATAGTATTAATGGCGTTTTTATTAAAAATTATGAGGCGAGTAATTTAGGGCATTTAAGAATATCAGTAAAGGATTTACCAACTGGTGTTTATTTGTTGCATAATCCTAAAAAATCTGTTAAAATACAGGTTAAGCATTAGACAAAATATAATTCTGAATAGAAAAGTCGTTTATCTTAAATTAGATAAGCGACTTTTTATTTTAACAAAGAATACTATAAGAGTTATTTTTATTTTATTATATAGTTTGAGGTAACAATTTGAAATTTAGTAGGTTTATGTCAGAAGAGTAAAACTCTTTTTTTACAGGTTCATTTCCACATAAGTCAGTACTTAAATATTTTTTGTTGCTATCAGGAAAAACTGTTACAATATTCTTGTTTCCCCCTAATTCTTCTTGGGCAATTAATGCTCCTATAAAATTTGCTCCTGAAGAAATTCCCAATCCTAAACCAAATCTTTGTGCGAATTTCTGTGCCATAATAATAGCATCACCATCATCTACTTGGATAATTTTATCTAATTCTTGTAAGTTAACCAACGCTGGAATAAATTCGTCTGAAATACCTTGAATACGATGTTTTCCAACTTTATGTCCTGTTGTTAAAGTTGGAGAATTTGAAGGCTCTAATGGATGTACTTTTATTTTTGGATTTTTTTCTTTTAAGTAACGACCAACTCCCATAATTGTGCCACCAGTACCGACCCCTGCTACAAAACCATCAATAGACAAACCTAAATTTTGCATTTGTTGTAGAATCTCGGGTGCAGTACTTATATAATGAGCATCTGCATTGTATTGGTTTTCAAATTGCTTTGGTAAAAATACATTTTCGTTTTCTTTTGCATATTTTTCTGCCATTGCTATACTTCCTAAAAAACCTCCTTCTTCCTTAGAAACGAGTTGAATTTCAGCCCCAAAACTACGAATCAATTTTTTTCGTTCTTCACTCATCCAGTTAGGCATGAAAATCTTAACTTTATGTCCCATAGATGCTCCAATTGCCGAAAATGCAATTCCTGCATTTCCACTTGTTGCTTCAACTATTTCATCTCCTTTTTTTAATGTGCCTTCAGCATATGATTTATTTATAATATGATATGCCATACGGTCTTTTATGCTTCCTGTGAGATTAAAAATTTCGTGTTTTGCATAAATTGTTCTAAGAGAACCTTTATATTCAAAATTTATTTCCAATAGAGGTGTATTTCCAATAATTGACTTTAAGTTACGGTCATTTATTATTCTCATTTTATATCTAATTATCATTGTTTTATATATAACACTTATAAACGAAATAGGTTTATTAGATAGTATTAACTGTATTTTTTGTTTTAACAAATAGTGTTAGAAAAATGATTTTTCCTGTTGAAAAGGAGGCTTTTTTATGTTGAAAAGTGCTATTAATCTTGTTGAAAAAATGTAGTAACTTGTTAGTAACCTTTACATCTAAATGATTACTTTTGTTCTTATTTTTGAAAAATGACTATGAAGAGAGAATATTCAAATAACTACCGAAATCAACAACAGGAATTAAGTGTACTTCCTACAAATGAATATGGAAAAGTTCCACCTCAGGCTTTGGAATTAGAAGAAGATGTTTTAGGAGCAATCATGTTAGAAAAAGATGCTTACATGCTGGTTTCTGATATTTTGAAACCTAGTTATTTCTATAAAAAAGCCCATCAACATATTTTTCATGCTATAGAAGATTTGGCTGTTTATCAAGAACCTATTGATATGCATACTGTTACCGAGAAGTTGCGAAAAATGGGTCTTCTTGAAGAGGTAGGAGGAGCATATTTTATTACATTATTAACCTCGCGTGTCTCTACATCAGCACATTTACTTTATCATTCACGAATTATTGTTCAAAAATATTTGGCTCGTGAACTAATACGTCTTTCTAGTGATGTGCAGGAGAAGGCTTTTGATGAAAAAATGGATGTTGATGATTTGATGCAGGAAGCGGAAGCCAAACTCTTTGAGATTACGCAACAAAATATGAAAAAGGATTTTACCCAGATAAATGATGTCATCGGGGAGGCTAGAAATCGTATGCTTGAAGCATCTAAAAAAGAGGGTTCAAGTGGACTTCCTACTGGATTTACAGAATTAGATAAAATTACTTCTGGGTGGCAAAAGTCAGATTTAATAATTATAGCAGCACGTCCTGCAATGGGTAAAACTGCTTTTGTTATTTCAATGGCAAAAAATATGGCATTGGGTACAAATGTTCCTGTTGCTTTATTCTCTTTGGAGATGTCTAATGTTCAGTTGGTTAATCGTTTGTTAATGAATGTTTGTGATTTGAATGGGGAAAAGATAAAAAATGGTCAACTTACTTCTGATGAATGGGATAAATTTGATAAAGACGTTACAATGCTTTATGATGCTCCTATTTATGTTGATGATACACCTAGTTTATCCGTTTTTGAATTGCGTAGTAAGGCGAGAAGATTGGTAAAAGAGCATAATGTACAATGTATTTTTATTGATTATTTACAATTAATGAATGCTAGTGGAATGTCTTATGGAAGTCGTGAGCAGGAGGTAAGTATGATTTCTCGTTCGCTTAAAGGATTGGCAAAAGAACTTGATTTACCGATTATTGCCTTGTCTCAATTGAATCGTGGGGTAGAGGGTAGAAGTGGATTAGAAGGGAAGAAACCTCAACTTTCTGACTTGCGTGAATCGGGAGCGATTGAGCAAGATGCTGATATGGTTTGCTTTATTCATAGACCTGAATATTATGGTTTAATGACTGACCAAAATGGAAATTCTAATGAAGGGGTGGCTGAAATTATTATCGCAAAGCATAGAAATGGTGCGACTGGTGATGTTAGGTTGAAGTTTAAGAAAGAGTTTGCTAAATTCCTAAATCTAACGGAAGGGGTTGTTGATGATTTTGCACAAAGCAGTTATCAAACTTATACATCTAAACTGAATGATACATCTGCTACTGAAAAAACAGAAGGACTACCTGACTACTTAAAGAATAACAATGTTAGTAGTGACGAAACTCCATTTTAGAGGGTAGGGTAGGTATAAATAAAATAACGGATAAAGCCTAAAACTTTATCCCTTATTTTATATTGGTAGAAATTTTATAATTTATATCCTATTGATAGGCGAGGGTATAAGCCTATAAACTGTCTGAAATCTGCTCCTGGTGTATTTATTGGAATATCAAGTCCTGCTGAAACTAAAATTTTATCTCCTTCATACCTATAAGCAGTTTGTAAAAGTCCATAATATCTATAATCGTCTTCGGTTTTATGTTCAACAAATTTAATCATTGTTGGGTCAATTAAAAGTTCTGTATTGTATTTGTATTCAGCATAATATGGAACGACTCCAATACCTAACTCAAAAAAATGTCTCTTTTCCCCATATAGACGATAAATACTTATGGGAGCAGATATTGCATGTTTTAATAATCTTCCTCGTACATATCCTACGGGTGAAGTTCTAAATTTAGCATTCTCTCCACCAAATTCAATATTAAATCCCATACTACTTTGAGAATCTTCATATCCATATCCTACTCCTATTTTGAAACCATATTTAGAGTCTTCAGAAAAACGACTATCAAAAGATAAACCAACTAAATTGTGAGCACCTAAAAACTCAACATTTACAAAATGAGGGTTTTTCGCTTCCATTATTCCACTTAAAAAGATAGAATAAAATAGATTGATTAAAACTGTACTTTTCATAATGTTATTTTACTCTTTTTTTTACGGCTGCAAAAATATAATTTTTTTTTAAAACAACAACAACAACAAATAAACGATAGGTAAGAATAAAAAATAATGTTTAAAAGTTAAAGAATATTTGCATATATGAAAACATGTTCATATATTTGCACAAAAATTTAATATGAATCAAAATAATATTTCTTCAATAGCATCAATGTCAGAAGCGGCTTATCTTTTAAGGGCTATATCAAATGATATTAGACTTTCTGTGATTTCAGTATTAGCAGATGTGGAGGAAGTAGGTGTTTCTGAATTAAGAGAAAAAATCGGTTGCGAACAGTCTTTACTCTCTCATCATCTTACAGATATGAGAGCAAAAAGAATTTTAAGATGTCGTAAAGAGGGGAAAAGGTGTTATTATTCATTAACCAATAAGCATTTTATTCAAATATTAAATTGTATAAAAAAGTGTCAGGATTGCAATCAATAATATAATAAAGTATGGAAAAAGTAATGAAATTTATCAAAAAATATTATCTAACAATTCTTGGAATGATAATTGGCTCCGTTGGAGGGTTTGCCTATTATTATTTTGTTGGCTGTGCTGATAATAGTTGTCCTATTACATCAAGTCCTTATATGAGTACAATATATGGGGCAGTAATGGGAGGTTTGTTATTTGATATTTTTAGAAAAAAAGAGAAAAAATAATGCAATTAAAACAATACTTTAAGAATTGGAATAGTAATCGTATGCTTAAACTAGTCATTGGTTTATTATTAGGAACTGCTTATGTTTTTAGTGGAGAAATGTTTTATCTTGGATTTTCTATTTTTCTATTGGTACAAGTTGTTTTTAATTTTGGTTGCAGTGCATGTGTAGGAGATAATTGTACGACTAATGTAGAAGATAATAATAAGAATAAATACAATATTAAAAATTTAGATATTAAAAATAAAAATGACAAGTAGTTTTGAAATACATAGTGAAAATTGTTTAATGTGTGATAGGCAAGTAATGAGAAAAATAGCAGAGTTGCAAGGCGTTTTTGGTGCAGATGTTAATTATGCCAAAAATGTAATACATGTCCAACATACAGATGAAGTTACAAAAGAGGAATTACAGGTATTATTAAACGATTTGGGACTTTTTAATGAAACCCAAGATTGTAAAATATAGAAATAAAATTGAATAAAATATAATAATAAAAAAAGAAAAATTATGACTGAGAAAAAAACAGCAAAACCCATTTTTTTAACAAAAGCGGATTTTTTAACAAAAGTAATGAATTATGAAGCCAATCCAACAGAATGGAAATATGTTGGAGATAAGCCTTGTGTAATAGATTTTTACGCAGATTGGTGTGGACCTTGTAAAATGATTGCACCGATACTTGATGAATTAGCAGAAGAATATGCTGATGAAATCTATATTTATAAAATTAATACAGAACAAGAACAAGAATTGGCAGGTGCTTTTGGTATTAGAAGTATTCCATCATTACTGTTTGTTCCTATGGAAGGACAACCTCAAATGGCACAAGGTGCTTTGCCAAAACCTAACTTAAAAGAGGCTATTGATACAATTCTTTTGAAAAAGTAGTTAAAGAATATGAAAAAGAGTAATTTATTTTTAGCATTTATATTACCTTTTGCTCTATTGACAATGGCTTGTAATGGGGCAAAAGGTGAAAGTAGTGATAAGAGAACAGAGAAATCTAAAATCCTTCAAGGGGAAAAAGTAGAAAAGGGAAAAACTATTCATATTACAAAAGCAGATTTTTTACAGAAAATTGCTAATTTTGAAACCAATCCAACCGAATGGAAGTATCTTGGTGACAAACCTTGTATTGTTGATTTTTATGCTAATTGGTGTGGACCTTGTAGAATGATTGCTCCAATATTGGATAATTTGGCAAAGGAGTATCAAAACGATATTTATATTTATAAAGTCAATGTAGATAAAGAAAAAGAGTTGGCAGGAGTACTTGGTATTCAGAGTTTACCATCACTTCTTTTTATACCAAAAACAGGAAAACCAATGCTTATGGTAGGGGGATTACCTAAAAAAGTCTTTAAAGATAAAATTGATAATTTTCTTCTAAAAAAATAGTTTTCTAGAATTAAATTGGGATAAAAAGAAACGAAATAATAGAAAAATAACAAAAAAATGTTTTTTTCTTTGTAATTTTAAAAATAATCTTTTATCTTTGGAAAAAATATTTAATAACTCTTAAAAATAAAAACATTATGAAAAAGAATTTACTTAAAAAAGGTTCAACTTTATTGGTTGTATTGACTTTATTATTTGCTTCTTGTGAAGATATTAAAGACAAAATCGCATTAGACATTCCGCTTAATCCTCCTGCTATTGAATTAGATCTTCTTGGTAATGAATCTGATGCAGTAGATGGAAATTCAACGGCTACACAAAAAGTTGCTGCACAAGATGAAGATATTGTTCTTGGGCAAGAACATTTTAATCTTGGATTATTAGATGCTTTAAAAGAAGAAGGAGAAGTTATTGATAACTTAAAAGAATTAACTTTTAACGAAGCAGTAATAGAAGTTGTAAAACCTGCTGATTATGATTTGAAAACTCTTCTTGGACTTAAAATGTATTTTGATAATGATTTAGTAGCAGAAGTTTCTGATGTTAATGAAAATACAAGAAAACTGACTATTAAGATAAGTCAAAAAGACATCAAAGAATACATGAATAAAGAGACTATATTGGTAACTATAAAAGGAAAACAAAGACCAACAGTTCCTAAAGTTAGCACAAAAGTTTATCTTAAATTCACAGCGAAAGTAGGTCTTTAATAGATAAAAAAGATTAAAAGCACATAAGTAGAAAAGTACTACTATGTGCTTTTTTTTATCTCAAATTTCTACTATAAAATTATTCTGACCATAGATCTCAGTCTAATAATTTTATATTTAACTCTATCTTTGATACAACTAATTAAATAGTTATGAAAAAAATAAAAGTTCCTTACATTAAAGAGTTTGATAATAAGAGCCTAAAAGAGTGTAGTCAACTAATCCAAGAACTTGGTACAACATCAACAATAGAAGTTCTTAATTGGCAAAATGATTATCCTGATGCTCCTATTACTTTTTTTGATATTGCTCGTTCAAAAGAAGCGATTTATATTAAATATCGAGTAAAAGATATAGATGTAAAAGCCGTTTATACGGAAGACCATTCTGATGTATATAAAGATAGTTGTGTAGAATTCTTTTGTATGCCAGAAAATGCAGAAGAATATACCAATTTTGAATTTAATTGCATCGGAACTTGCTTAGCATCTAGTAGAAAAGGACGAGAAGAGGGAGTAAAACCATTTTCTAATGAAAAAATGGGCATGATAGAACGTTATTCTTCATTGCCTAAGAAACCTATCAAAGATTTAGAAAGTGGTTCAGAATGGGAACTTTGTGTGAAAATTCCTTTTCAACTAATGGGGATAGATTCAAATAATCTTCCTAATAAAATAAAAGGAAACTTTTATAAATGTGGAGATGAAACAAAGACGATGCATTTTGTAAGTTGGTCACCAATTTTAACAGAAAATCCTGATTTTCATCAACCTAACTTTTTTGGAGAACTATATTTAGAATAGAAAAAAAGAAAAAGCATGAAGTTAAATAATCTGAAGCAGTTCGGAATTTACTATCATTTATTATTATTATGAAGCATGCCAAATCTATTTTTATCCTATGATTATCAAATGCTTATATAAATGATTTTTCTCTTACAGAGTTTTTGCAGTATGTTTTATTTAAAAGTTTTACCTTTTCCTGTGATTAACCATTCAGCCGAAATATTATAAGTTGTAACCAATAAAAAAATATTTTCTAAATTAGCCTGACGACTGCCATTTTCTACCGACCAAAAATTAGTATAATAAATACCAGTAGAGCGACAAAAATCAGCCTTTGATTTTACTAAACGAAGTGAATATAATTTATAATAAGACTCAACAAATCTATCCGTTATTGTTTGTACTCTATTTTTGGTTTCCTTTTTCATTTTTTTATTGCTAATCCTGTAATTTTTATTTCATCAAGTGGGATTTTGCTATTAGGTAAAGTAACGTATGAATACTCTATTTTAAGGTCAATTATACCATTCGCTCCCATTTCTTGTAATCCTTTATATAATTCCTTAAAAGCATCTTCTATGTTTGCTTGTTTAATCGTTCTGTTGGTATTGGATAAAGAACCTCTACCATAAAAAGCCATTTCTTGCTTTTCTAAATCAGTAAGGTCTTCTTTTTTATTTTTACTCTCATTTATTCCACGTTTTGATATTGCTGTTAATAACCCAATAGCATTATAATCAAATCCGACAGAACTTGCAGTTGTAACAAAAATCCCCTTTTCAGTTAAATATTTGAAGTTATTAGCATAATGAAATGTTGTGTATTTAGGTAGCGTTACACACGAATTCAAAAATAGAATTGTAAGAATTGATATTAAGATTGATTTTTTCATAATTTTATATTTTATATTTGTTAATAAATTCATTGGCAAGTTTATCGCAACTAATGGATATTAAAGATTGATGCCGAACTGATATATCTCTTGAAATATCAAACATTGAAATATGGTTATCTATACCTTTGTTGAAGAATATATTT
>PDWI01008583.1_pt1 | contig 12560 bp, 10 predicted proteins | sample 1430891 | NCBI WGS metagenome assembly PDWI01 (sample SAMN01162508, study PRJNA174530) | Oral metagenome, whole genome shotgun sequencing project. | biome: Marine environment; feature: Marine mammal; material: Swab sample of the gingival sulcus; isolation source: swab sample of gingival sulcus... | reverse complement strand
AAAAAATCGTTCCGTTGGCACAAAAACCTAAGGCAGCTTAAACTTCTTTAATTCATTTTCACACCTTAAAGTTATTGTGTAAGTTTACCTTCTAAAATAGCTATATGGAATGTATCTCTGTTTTTGATATGTTAAAAATAGGTGTAGGCCCTTCAAGTTCCCACACTTTAGGCCCTTGGAGGGCTGCGGAAAGGTGGATAAAGGAATTAAAAACAGCAAAGAAATTTAACAAAGTCCAAAAAATAAAAGTGGATTTATACGGCTCTCTATCCCTAACCGGAAAAGGGCATGCCACAGACCTTGCTCTGCTGTTAGGGCTAAGTGGTGCAGACCCCGAAACCATTTCGGAAAAAGAAATGCATAAAATTATTAGCAATATCAATATTACCCATCAACTTAATTTTAATAATGAACAAAACCTGAATTTTAATCCGAATACCGACATTGTTTTTAATAAAAAATTCCTTCCTTTTCATGCCAATGCCATGACTTTTACAGCCATTATAAACGAAAAGAAGAACCGTTCTACCATGTATTCCATTGGCGGTGGCTTTGTGGTAAAAGAAGAACGCAAAGTTTCAAAAAAAAATAAGAACATCTTTAAAAATGTCTTTCCGTATCCCATTCGTTTAGGAACGGAACTTCTGGCATATTGCAAGGATTTAAACTTACCTGTTTCCAAGGTAGTTTTAGAGAACGAAAAATCTATAAGAACCCCAGAGGCAATTGATTATGGACTGAATCGTATCTGGAACACCATGTTAGAATGTATTTATGCAGGATGTCATACCGAAGGTAATCTCCCCGGAGGTTTAAATGTGCGGCGGCGAGCATTTGATATACACAAAAATTTAATCGGTAAAGCATCCTATAACAATCCGCAAGAATGGCTATCGGCTATCAGAAAAACCGAAGTAAAATTCAGGCAAATACTAAAATGGGTAAGCTGTTTTGCTCTGGGTGTTAATGAGGTCAATGCTTCACTGGGGCGTGTAGTAACGGCACCTACCAATGGCAGTGCGGGTGTTATCCCTGCTGTACTGATGTATTATATGGTTATAGAAAACCACAAAGCCGATTTTGAACACATCAAAAAATTTTTATTGGTGGCCGGAGAAATAGGCAGCATCTTTAAAAAAGGGGCTACCATATCTGCGGCCATGGGAGGTTGCCAAGCAGAAATTGGCGTATCTTCAGCCATGGCAGCAGCTGCACTTACAGAAGTTCTGGGTGGCACTCCGGAACAGGTTCTAATAGCCGCAGAAATAGCTATGGAACATCATCTGGGATTAACTTGCGACCCCATCGCCGGATTGGTCCAAGTGCCTTGTATAGAACGAAACTCCATGGGAGCTTTAAAAGCAATTAACGCTGCTGAACTGGCCTTGGACACTAATCCTAAAAATGCAAAAGTACCCTTAGACAAAGTGGTAAATACGATGTGGGAAACCGCCAAAGATATGCACAGCAACTATAAAGAAACTTCTACGGGAGGTTTAGCAGTTAATGTGGCATTATCGGATTGTTAAAAAACCAAAATATTAGTAGCACCTCATTATGATGATTAACAGTTTAAAAAATAGAGCCATAATTCTTCTTTTAATATTTTCAATGGTTTGGTGTAGTTCAATATCAGGGCAAACCATAAAAAGAGAATTCAGGGGTGTATGGATAGCTACAGTAAATAATATAGACTGGCCAAGTAAAAAAGGTTTAAGTACAGATGAGCAGAAAAAAGAGTTAATTGAATTACTTGATTTTTTTAAATCACTAAATTTTAATGCTGTAATCTTTCAGGTACGTCCTGCCGCTGATGCTTTTTATAATTCAAAATACGAACCGTGGTCAGCTTGGTTAACAGATAGTTTAAACAACAAACCAAAACCTTACTATGACCCACTGGCCTTTGCCATAAAAGAGGCTCACAACCGGGGCATGGAATTTCACGCTTGGTTAAATCCTTATCGGGCTATGGTCAATTATAAAAATACCACTACTAAAAAACAACCGTTAATACCTGCTAAACCAAAGTGGTTTTTAAACTATGGCGAACACATTTATTTTAATCCCGGTGTGCCGGAAGTACGAAAATATACCACCAAAGTGGTTGCCAATCTGGTACAAGAATACGATATAGATGCCATTCATTTTGATGATTATTTTTATCCTTATAAAATAAATGACATAGAATTTCCGGACGGCGAAACTTTTAAAAAACATGGTGGTAATTTTTATCCAAATCGATTGGAAGACTGGCGTAGGGATAACGTTAATAAAATCATTCTGGAATTGCGAACCACCATAAAATCCATAAAGCCATGGGTACAATTTGGCATCAGCCCATTTGGTGTATGGCGAAATAAGGCAGATGACCCAAAAGGTTCCGAAACGCAAGCCGGGCAGACCAATTACGACCATTTATATGCCGATGTCCGTTATTGGTTACAACAAGGCTGGCTAGATTATATTGTGCCACAAGCCTATTGGCACATCGGGTTTGATTTGGCAGATTATCATGAAATTGTAAACTGGTGGTCTAAGAATAATTTTAACACCAATTTGTACATAGGCCAAGCTATGTACAGGCAAGCTCAGGCAGAAACCAAAGCATGGAATAGCCAAAAACCAACAGAAACAGAAAAGCAATTGAATTTTAATAAAAAATTTAAAAATGTGAATGGGTGTGTTTTTTTTAGTGCCAAAAGTTTTAAGGAAAACCGCTTTAATATAAATAATATCTTAAAGGAAAAATATTATTCCACACCCGCATTACCACCCTCCGTTGATAAAAATGCGTTTTTTAGACCTCAACAGGTAACACATTTAAAACTAAAACGTAAAAAAGGTAAAATATTCAGGCTTTCGTGGCAAACTATACCCGAAAACACATCCAATGAGGCCGTCAGATTTTTGGTCTATCAATTTAACAAAGATGAATCTATTAATATAGACAACAGTTCCAATATTATAGCTTTAACGGGAAAAAACTCTTTAGACATTCATAAAAAAACCTTTAGGAGAAGAAGTAGTTTTGTGGTAGTTCCGGTAAGCAGAAATAATAATGTAGGAGAAGCAAATGTTTTTGTGTATTGATATTTCCTCTTATAGCAAATTCCTCAGGTTTTTTTGCCATTTTTTTATAAAAAACTTATCCTAAGGCTATTATTGATTATTTCGTGTAAACACCAGTTCTTTTTCAGAAGACAAATTGTCATCATAACCATAATTTTCCAAATCAAAACCTTTAAGGCCTTCTACGGAAGTAATATTGTTATTAATGATATACCGTACCATCAGCCCGCGAGCATATTTCGCAAAAATAGCAATGGTTTTATATGTTCCGTTTTTATATTCTTTAAACATTGGTGTTATAATTTCTGAATGTAACACCTTTGTTTTAATGGCTTTAAAATACTCATTGCTGGCCAGGTTAATCAATGGCTCTCTTTCCTTCAACTCTTCATTTAGGGCTTCGGTAATCTTTTTATCCCAAAACTTATATAAATTTTCATTTCGGCCTATTTTTAATGCAGTACCCATTTCTAATCTGTAGGGTTGCATTAAATCCAGTGGTTTTAACAAACCGTACTGGCCGGAAATAATGCGTAAAGTATCTTGCAATTTGTCCAGTTTTTTCAACGGAAGGGATTGAATAGCTATCCCCCTATACACGTCTCCGTTAAATGCATAGATGGCTTGCCGGGCATTATCCGGAGTAAACGGCAGCGACCATTGTTGATTTCGCTGGTAATTGAGTTGGGCTAAATTATCTGAAACACCCAACAATTCCCTCAACTGATTTTTGCTTTTTTTCTTTAACACACCGGCTATTTTCTCCGCTTCTTCCAAAAAAATAGGTTGAGTATATTTTTTTGTTGGCACTTTGCTTTCATAATCCAATGTTTTGGCAGGAGATATTACTACTTTCATATATTTTTAATATTTCGGATAAAAATACTAAGACAAAAACAGGTAATCAAATAAACCACTTATAAAAAATTGATAGTAGTATTTCTAAAATTGATACAACTAATCATTTGATATGGTTACAATTTTTTGGCTCAGTTTATCCCACAACATGGTGGATGATTATAATCAAACAACAGGCTTTATTTTAGAGTAAATTCCGCCCACAATAATGCAGTTTTAAAACTGAAAGGAAGTTTAAATTGTGAAGTGTATTGGATTCGAACCAATGACCCCCACCCTGTCAAGGTGGTGCTCTGAACCAACTGAGCTAACACTCCGTTCTTTTTAGACTACAAATTTAGTTAAATCTTTTATCAAAGAACAGGTAATTTAATAACCTTTTTCAATTCCGTTTAATCCCGTACTGATTATTTTTACAAAACTACCGTAATCTGTCTATTTTAATGGCATCGAGAAAATTTTATTATCTATGAGAGATTACGTTTGACTTACCTAAAAGAGGCCTTTGAATAACCCAAAATATGAGGCGAGTTCAAGGCAAGAGAAAATTTTAACCCGAATCAAACTTTTGGTTGTGAGGACTTAAAATTTTTGACAACGAAGAAATCGTCCATAGTTTAGGAGTTTTTAGTGTTTTTAAAGCAGAACTGGTATTATTCCTAAAAAGGCAGGGTAGATTTTAACCTTTCTACTATATTGAAAACTGCAGGGCAAATATGCATGTTCTTCTGAGTAAGGCTTGCTAATTGTATAAACTTTTTCCTGTTAGTATGCGGATATTCTCTACACGCTTTTGGCCTTACATCATAGATAAGGCATTTATTGTCAATTTTGTCTAAAAATGCACATGGAGCTACCTGCAATACCATATACCCCTCATTATCGCGATAAAGGTATTTTTGTATAAAATTATACTCGGATATTTTTAAAAACTTGGCTATACGGCCAATGTCTTTAGCGGTAAAAATCGGACTGGTAGTCTTACAGCAATTGGCACAACTCAAACAATCCATTTTTTCAAATTCATCATCATGCAATTGCTGCATTAAAGTATCTAAATGTCTGGGCTTCCTTTTTTTTAGCTTGGCAAAGTATTTTTTGGCTTCAATTTTTTTTGCACTGGCTAAGTCCTTTAAATTTTCCGGTGTGGCTCTTTTGCTGATAATTTTTAGATTATTGCGTTATTGAAAACTGGTTATTCTGTTACCGGGTTATTAGTTAGCTGTAAATAGTTAAAAAAATTAGCACTCCGTATTTTTTAACCTCCAAAGTTTTAATACAGGAAATCCGCACCCACCTTATTGCCTATCCACACATCAGCAAATCCTATTTCTCAAACATCACATCTATACTAATCAAACCATAGCGTAAAACCCTTAATCTTAGCCAGATCGGGAATTTGCTCTTTAGAAATTTTTTGAGTACCAAAATCATTAAAACCTAACTCTTCCTTGTCTATGGTAATGGTGGCATTGAGTTCATCTATAAACAGAACTGCATTAGAAAAAGTGGATTGTACTTTATCTATGGTATAGTTATCATTTATGTCTTTAAATTTAGACTTTATGCTCAGTCCTTTAACCGTTTTATAACGTTTATCAAAAACCTGCACATTATCAATAGTAGAGCTGGAGTCCTGTTCGTGTTTCGGGATAAAAGTGAGAAGGTGATTACCGTCACGGTCATATACCAAATATTCGTCATAGGTAGATTCTGCAAAATTGTCCTGACCCAAGTGTGATACCAAGGAATCATTTTTAAAAATATCTGCCAATTCTTTTATCTGTGTGCCATTAGTAACAATGCCAACTTGATTTTTTGCCAATGTGTAATTTGTCTCTTTCTTACAACTTATCACAGCACCAACAAGTACAATTAAAACAACTAACTTTTTCATTTTTTCTATTTTTTTTAGGTTTATCGCATTGCTTTTTTCAGAATTCCCAAAACACCTCTCATAAAAGTAGCACTGGTAAGTACTTTTACCAGAGGATTCATTCTGGTGTTACTCTTAGAACGGCGGGGTGATTGCTTTTTCTCAGTTTTCTCTTTTGCTTCTCTAGCTTCTAAGGCTTCAACCTTTTCTATCTTTTTGTTTAATATTTCATAAGCACTTTCTCTATCAACAATTTCATTATACTTTTTGGCTAATTTAGAATTGTTTATTAAAGCCTCAAGTTCGGCATCTGTTAAAATATCCATCCTGCTCATAGGAGCCCTTAGCATAGTTCTGGCCAATGGCGTAGGGATGCCTTTTTCATTCAAACAAGAAACCAATGCTTCGCCAATTCCTAATTTTGTTAGCACTTCATCCGTATCATAATATTCAGAAATGGGATAGTTCTCGGCAGCCAATTTAATAGCTTTTCGGTCTCTGGCCGTAAAAGCCCTAAGGGCATGTTGAATTTTTAATCCTAATTGCGACAATACTTCCGAAGGTACATCATCCGGATTTTGTGTTACAAAATACAACCCAATACCTTTTGAACGGATAAGCTTTACAATACTCTCAATCTGATTGAGTAATGCCTTTGAGGCCTGGTCAAAAATAAGATGGGCTTCATCTATAAAAATAACCAACTCCGGCCGGTCAGAATCACCTTGTTCCGGAAAAGTGTCATATATTTCTGCCAGCGATTGCAGCATAAAAGTAGAAAACAGTTTTGGCCTGTCTTGAATATCCGTAAGCCTCAAAATTGAAATAATGCCGTTGCCATTTTCATCTACACGAGCCAAATCTCTCACTTCAAAAGAACGTTCTCCAAAAAACAATTCGCCACCTTGTTGTTCCAATTCTACTATTTTCCTTAAAATAGCACCTGTAGAGGAAGTAGAAATTTTGCCGTAATCTGCTTCTATTTCTTTTTTCCCCTCCTGTGTAGCATATTGTAGAATCTTTTTAAAATCTTTTAAATCTAATAATGGTAGTTTGTTATCATCACAATATTTAAACAAAATAGCCACTATTCCGCTTTGGGTATCCGTTAAATCTAAAATTCTGGATAATAATACCGGGCCAAATTCAGATACAGTAGCTCGCATTCGGGTACCATTCTGTTCCGAAATGGTTAAAATCTCCACCGGAAAAGCTTTAGCGGTAAAAGGCAAACCAATAGAAGCATGCCGTTCATCTATTTTCTTATGCCCGGGACTGGCTTTTGCCAGTCCGCTTAAATCCCCTTTTACATCCATTAACAACACCGGAATACCATTTTCCGAGAGATTCTCAGCAAGCACCTGTAAAGACTTGGTTTTTCCCGTACCGGTAGCACCGGCTATAAGGCCATGTCTGTTTAAGGTTTTTAAGGGAATTTTTACAAAAGCATTGGTTACGGTTTCTTCTCCAAACATTCCCGATCCAAGAATAATAGCATCTCCCTTTGTTTTATACCCTTCTTCTATGTGTTTTTTAAATGTTTCTTTAGTAGGCATTGGTTAATATTTTTTTCAAAAATAAGGCTATTCTGCCAATTAGAAAATTACCTATTAATAAAAGTTTACAATTATTGAAAACCACCTTTATTTAATACCTTTGCAAAAATTCTTTTTTAGAAACTATTACCCTGTTTTGTTGATGTAAATCTAAATCTGCACATAGACTGTTATAAAATAAACATGAAATTGAAGGAAGAAATATTATTAAACGAAGGAAAATTATTGCCTTTAATGGAAGCCTTTTATACCATTCAAGGCGAAGGTTTCCATACTGGTACACCGGCTTATTTTATAAGAGTGGGGGGCTGTGATGTAGGCTGTCACTGGTGTGATGTTAAAGAAAGCTGGAATGCAGCTTTGCACCCTGCTACTGAAACAGATATAATTGTAAAAAATGCCAAAATGTACAGCGACACTATTGTGGTAACCGGCGGTGAACCGCTGATGTATAACATGATTTATCTAACAAAACAATTAAAACTATTCGGGTTAAAAACGCACATAGAAACTTCGGGAGCTTATAATTTAACGGGGAAATGGGACTGGATTTGTCTTTCGCCAAAAAAAGCAAAACCACCCTTACAAGAAGCTTATGACAATGCCGATGAACTAAAAGTAATAGTTTATAACAAACACGATTTTATATTCGCAGAAGAACAAGCCAAACGGGTGAACAATAATTGCATGTTATATCTACAACCGGAATGGAGCAACAGAGCTAAAATGACACCTTTAATTATAGACTATGTGATGCAGCACCCTCAATGGAAAATTTCTTTACAAACACACAAATACCTAAATATTCCTTAGTGTTTTGCAATTATTCGTTGGGCAATATTATAAATCCGAGTAAACTGTTCTTCCAATCCCATATCACTATTGTCTATTTCAATAGCATCATTCGCTTTTTTAAGCGGTGAATCTTTTCTGGTAGAGTCTATCCTATCTCTTTCAAGAACATTTTCAAATACTTCTTTATAAGAAACTTTATCTCCCCGTTCTATCAATTCTTTATATCTTCGGTTTGCCCTCTTTTCTGCAGAGGCAGTTAATAACAACTTCAAATCTGCATCAGGAAATACAACGGTTCCAATATCTCTGCCATCCATTACCAGGCCTTTATTTTTACCCATTTCTCGTTGTTGTTCTACAAGTTTCCTACGCACTTCACTCACTGCTGCTATTCTACTCACATTTTGCGATACCGCTATCGTTCTAATCTCCTTTTCAATATTTTCACCATTGAGATACATTTCAGAAAATTTTACTTTAGGATTGTATTTAAAACGTAAATTTATTTCAGGCAATCTATCTAAGAGTTTGTTTTTTTCAAAGAAATCTTTTCCTATTAATTTGTTTTTCATGGCAAAATAAGTAACTGCCCTGTACATAGCACCGGTATCTATGTATTCGTATCCAAGTTTTTTGGCAAGTCTTTTAGCAATAGTGCTTTTTCCTGTTGATGAATATCCGTCAATGGCGATAACTATTTTATTTTCTTTAATCATTGTTTTGCTAAATTTATCTCTATTGAAAATGTACTGGTATTAGAAACCGGATGGTATTTGGTAAAGGCATAGTTAAATTTAAACCACCCTGTTTTTAAACCAAATCCGGCGGTTATACCGGCAAAAGTTCGTCGTTCCGTAAGTTTTAATTCTTTTCCTCTCCTAAAATTGTATCCCAAGCGAATGTTGAAACCCGAGTTGGGAAATAATTCTGCTCCCAAAGTAAAATGTCTTAAAGCATTGTCAAAAACACTAATGGATGCAGGAATGGTACGTCCGTCTAACGTGGTCTTGCTATCCGAAGGATTGGGGACAGCAATTTTCCACCTTTGCAAATGATTAATATTTATATACCAAGTCAAAGGAACATTAGTAAGTTTATAAGACGCTCCAAGAGCTATTTCCAATGGCAGTTTTTCTCTTTTTTCGTCAAAAACATTAAATTGATAGCCTAAATTTCTTACCACTACCGAAAATACATAGGGGCTATTATCATCATAATAAGTAAGGCCAAAATCAAACGCCATTCCATTGGAAGTATAATTTTCTAATTTAGATTGGATAAATTTCAGATTGGCTCCGGCATATATCTTGGTTTTTGGCAAACGATAAGCATACCCAAGTGAAAAAGCAAAATCTCCTGCAGAGAATTTCCCGGTTTCATATCCTCGTTCATCTGCACCAATAAAATTTCCGTAATTCACATAAGTAGCGTTGGCATGTATAGCACCTATACTGCGGTTAAAAATATGAGCATAAGATACTGAACCGTAATTAATATCGGCAAGGAAATTCAAATAATTTACTGCCAGATGATTATGTAAACCCTTATTGATAACGGACGGATTCCATACTGGCTGATTAACATCATCATACAGCGTTAGAACCTCTCCGCCCAGTGCAGCCTGCCGGGCAGAAGTTGGCACATTTAAAAAATTGTAAATAGGCTCTCCTCCTATTTGGGAGACTAAACTATTAGCCCACAGTCCACTAAACAATATTAATAGTTTCCATTTCATTCTTTACAAAGAAACTAAAATTACGCCGTTCTGTAAAGATATTTTTTTTATTTAAACTAAAATATGTATCCCCACAGGCAAATACATCTGTTTTTAGATAATAAACTCATTTAGACTTTTTGAATTTACTGAAAAAAAAGTTTGAACCGGTCTTTATCTTTAAAAATAAATCGCTCTTTTATGGCTCGGAAAATATAGATGAAAAGACACTAACATTCAAAATCTTCACAAATCTTTACCCGTGAAAACTGAATTTTATTTTGAAAAGGGACTATAATTCTAATAGAATACCCTAATTTTGTTACTTCTTACAAACCAACTTTCATGAATATCGTTATCACCGGAACAGGAAGCTACATTCCTTCCATCACCAAAAAGAACCATGATTTTTCTCAAGAACGCTTTTTTGACGAAAATCAACAAGCTTTTAACATTAGTAATGATGTAATTATCGAAAAATTCAAAGCCATTACTGGTATTGAAGAACGCCGGTATGTAACTCACGACCAAACATCTTCGGTAATTGCTACTAAAGCCGCCCATGCTGCCATTACCAATTCAGGAATTGATCCGGAAACTCTGGATTATATCATTTTGGCACAAAATTTTGGTGACATAAAATACGGCACCATACAAACTGACATCTTGCCCAGCCTTGCTTCACGCGTAAAACATAATTTACACATAAAAAACCCCAACTGTGTAGCTTATGACCTTATTTTCGGTTGTCCCGGATGGGTTGAAGGCGTTATTCAAGCCAGCATGTTTATTCGTTCCGGAGAAGCTAAAAAATGCCTTGTTATAGGTTCAGAAACGCTTTCGCGGGTATCAGATATGCACGACCGCGATTCGATGATTTATGCCGATGGTGCAGGAGCATGTATTGTAGAAGCCAAAGATAATAGCAGTTCCGGTATTCTAAGCCATGCTTCCCAAACATTTACTTATAAAGAAGCACATTATCTTTTTTTCGGAAAATCGAACAAACCGGATACCGACCCTAAGGTACGCTATATAAAAATGCACGGACGTAAAATCTATGAGTTTGCCCTAAATAATGTACCATTGGCTATGAAAGCAGCTTTAGATAAAACTAACCTCTCGGTTAATGATGTTAAAAAAGTGTTTATCCATCAGGCCAACGAAAAAATGGATGAGGCCATTATTACAAGATTCTTCAGGCTATACAAAGCTAAAGCCCCAAAAGGTGTAATGCCCATGAGCATCCATAAACTTGGCAACAGCTCTGTGGCCACCATCCCTACGCTTTTAGACCTTGTATTAAATAATAAAATAGAAGGACAGCACCTTACAAAAGGTGATATTATTATTTTAGCATCTATAGGAGCAGGAATGAATGTCAATGCCATTGTTTACAAGTATTAAACTTGTAAAAAATTTTAACATTATCCATAAACATAATATAATACCAGTTCTGCTTTAAAAATACTCAAAAGATAAAATAATGAATTTTTGTGATAGATAAGGCGTAAAAATTAAGTATAGCCGTAGCTATAGTTTATTTTTACAACGAAATATAGCATAAAAAGGCATATTTTATTGAGTAATTTTAAGGTGGAAATGGTATAATGCTTATCCTTATATTTTTGGTTTTGGGGAAATTTTTCACCTTTAACAGGAAAAGCCTTTTATTGGAAAACTCCTACAGTAAACAATCAAACATTTGAAACTTATTTAGAGGAAATTAGTAAAGATAACCAAAGAGAAGACAAAATTTTAGTGATAAATAATACTGATTTTCACGTCACAAAAAACATTACCATTCCTAAAAATATTAAATTATTGAATATTCCTACCCATGCTCCAAGAGCTGAATCCCTGCTGGAAAAGTAAAGATCGAATCACAATGAAGTTTTCTGACACCACTAAAGAGCTACAAAACAAAATAACCGAAATAATTAAATCAATGGATAAAAAAATCATCAAATCAATCACAGGATATAGGTTTTACATTAAGTCATTTATTGAGAATATTTAAAGTCTAAAGTGTTTTTTATAAAGAAAGGCGATGACATACTCTCCCACCTTACGGCAGTACCATCTGCACTGACAGGCTTAACTTCTCTGTTCGGAATGGTAAGAGGTGAGCCCCATCGTTATAATCACCTTAAAAAAGTAAGTTATTAGTTAGCAATTACCAACTAATAACGCCACGACTTTGGCGTGGTGATAGATTTGACACATCAAAAGATAATGATACAGTTAGAGATTTATAAATAAACAAAGGCGTACAATACGTAAAAAAAAGCGTTTTGCTTCCCTCCGGTTACTCCTCCTACTTAAAAAAAAAGACCGGAGGGAGGCCGTACATAAGCCTATGGGTTATTAGTACTACTCGGCTATGACATTACTGCCTTTACACCTATAGCCTATCTACCCTGTGTTCTACAGGGACCCTTTAAAGAAATCTCATCTTGTGGTAAGTTTCGCACTTATATGCTTTCAGTGCTTATCTCGTCCCGACATAGCTACCCAGCAGTGCTCCTGGCGAAACAACTGGTACACCAGCGGTCAGTCCAATTCGGTCCTCTCGTACTAGAATCAGATCCACGCAAATTTCTAACGCCCGCTACAGATAGAGACCGAACTGTCTCACGACGTTCTGAACCCAGCTCGCGTGCCACTTTAATGGGCGAACAGCCCAACC
>PDWI01008197.1_pt1 | contig 12560 bp, 4 predicted proteins | sample 1430891 | NCBI WGS metagenome assembly PDWI01 (sample SAMN01162508, study PRJNA174530) | Oral metagenome, whole genome shotgun sequencing project. | biome: Marine environment; feature: Marine mammal; material: Swab sample of the gingival sulcus; isolation source: swab sample of gingival sulcus... | reverse complement strand
CAGTGGTTACCGCCTGCAGACCCGTGTCGATTTCCAGCCCTGGGTGGTGAAACATCATGAGGAAAAGCCACCGAAATATTCCCGTGCCTTTCTGGAAACACTGGCACTGATTGCCTGGCGACAGCCGATTACCCGCGCGGAAATTGAAGATATTCGCGGGGTCGGCATCAACTCCAATGTGATTAAAACCCTGCTGGAACGTGAATGGATCAGGGTATTGGGCCATAAAGAAGTGCCGGGGCGGCCGGAGATGCTCGGTACCACACGCCGGTTTCTGGATTATTTTAACCTGAAATCGCTGGATGAATTACCGGGGCTGACCGAGATTCGCGATCTTGATCCGGCAGCTCTGGAGCTGTTGAAAAAGGCTGATCCTAAAGGGGGAGAATAGGGCGGAGATATGCCCTTATAATGTGTACCGGTAAAACGTGTCTCTGGACACGCCTATCATTTTGCAGGCTTTGGAAATGTTGCCAAGCTCGGTCAGCTAGATTGAGCAGGTCGATCTTGTGTTTAACCAGCTTATCGTTAATATGGAGCGTGAGGGTTACTTCCTTATTGGGTTGATTTAAGGTTGATTCACCTTCAATCAAAACCGGTAACCCTCTTTTATGCAAGAGGCTGTGTCAGATTCGGCAACTTGACACAGCATTCGGGCTAAGCCCATTCAATTAATTGCTGATAAACAGTTTTATCAGTTTATTAGCGCCTTCAATAGAAGCATCACGCATATCCTCAAGATAGGAGCTGCTTTGTTGATCGCCTATTAATACCATTTCATATCCATTATTGTCATAGCTGTAATACACGCCAAAGCCCCCTGCTAATGTGGGCACAAAAATAACCCGTATGATAGGTGAGCGTTTACCTATAGAGGTTGTAGATAAAAAGTCGCCACCAGTAAGTGCTTTATAGCCAGGACTTGTAAAAAAGGTGTTAATGCAATCCTGATCGTCATCTTCCTGAATCATCATTTGCAGTCCTGTCAAGTGACGGTCATACGCTTGTCCGGTTTTACAAGCGATGACCCGCGTTCTATGCACGGCAAATGCGGTGTTTAATTGCTCTTTAGTGGCATTATCATTTAATAATGCCTGACAAAGCTCAATAGCTTCACGACTATTTGGCCTCATTGCTTCTGTACGACCCGCCTTATAATGACTCGTGTCTACAGCCTCGTAAGTTAAGCGAACCTGGTTAAATACTTTGAGTTGAGCATAGATTAAAGCAAACTGCAGTATGGCATCATGGCTGACTTTGGTGGTGATCGCACTATTATCAATACGGCAATGGACTAATTGGAACTGTTTGGCCTGGTTCGCAACCGCCTCGATATCTTGTTGGATACTCGCTGAAGTAGCCTCATCACACACCCAATCTAATGGTGTAATAGTCGGCTGCCCCGTGACGTTATCATCCAGCTCCAGTTCAAATGCATTCGTGTAAATAAGCTTTAAGGCCCCGCCATCTATTTCACTGTGTTCAAAATGCATACCAATAAAGTCAGAATCTAAATCAAACTGATAGCTAAAGGGTTTATATTGCCAGGCAAATCCTGGCATAAAGGTTTGCTGACAAAGTTGTTTGAATTCATTTTCACCAGAATGGTATAGCGAGAAACAAAACAAACTGTCACGCAATGTTTGGTAAACATTCTGGTTGTGGGGGTTATCACACAATCCTCTAATATAGGCTCCTGTTTTTTGACTGCCTAAAGCACTCAGGGCCATAAAATCAAAATCTGGCCGCTCATATTCACCATCAATAAGGGTTTGTAGCGCATCCATCAAGGTTTTTACGGAAAAGACTTTACCCTCATCATTAGTCACCTGTAAGGCAATATGATGTCCTTGCCACATAAGACTGATGACACGGTTTGCGGTTTGCGATGGCGCATAATAGTAACAATCGCCCTCTGCCAACGGCTCGCGCATGGCACCCGAGAGCACTCGCCAGTTGTACATGGAGATGGGTTGCCCCCGCGCATCAATGGGCTGTTCAATATTGCCATTCAGGTAATTAATATGTACGCGTACGACTCGATGAATTAATGATGCAGCACGTTGAATACCTTTGTCGTTTGAAGGGTAATCAAGTTGTGCGCCAGGGTTACTGCATAAAGCTAATGGACGAATATCTTGCAAATAAGCTGCTAATTTAATATCGGTCAACCAGCTGACGTCCTTTTCATCTTGCTGTTGCGCAAATTGCAGTAACCGTTGTTGCAGCAATTCTCCACAATGACTTTCAAAGTGGTCGGCAGCCGCTTTGGTCTGGTTAATCTCATCATTTGTTAAAAGTGGAGAAACACCGACGATAAAACGTTCTAGCGTTTGGCCAAGCGGTGGAATGGGAAGGGGTTGCATATCATATCCTCATAAGTGTCAGACGAAGCTGATTATTTGATAAAATTATACATCATTGCAAAAGTGCTTTTTTTAACGCCACAGACAGCTTCTCCTTGCGGTATTAGCCATCTTTATTTTCCAGCCAGTCGGCAAGTTCTTGCGCCGACGGATAGTCGAAAATGCAAGCCAGTGTCAATTGTTGACTGTGTTCTTTGATGGCACGGCGGAGTTTCAGCAAGATTTGACTGGCTAGCAGACTGTCACCACCAACGGCAAAGAAATTATCCTCCGGCACTAAATCCGGCATATCCAGTACCTCGCGGTACACAGTGCAAATGCGCGTAACCAAATCACTGCTATCCGGTATTTGCGGTTCTGATGCTGTTGCGTTTTCTGTCGCATTATGACTGTCACTCTGCACTCGCTGATGCAGCCACTGCTCCACTCGGGGTTGTAATGCCCGTGTCGATACCAGTATTTGCTGCGGCTCCGGCTGGGACAAGATCCGCTCAATGGTCGCGATACCGTCAGCCGCCGACATGGCAAATTTTGCCACGGTTTGCTCATAAGCACCGACTTGTTCTTTGCCGTAATCGAAATCCCAATCGTCCCAATTCACGTCATACCAACGAATGCCATGTCGCCACGGATTGACCTGGACAAAGGTGTCCATAAAACGGTTGGCCGCAGTATAGGCTGTCATGCCGTAGCCACCGAGAATCGCCGCCAGTGAGGAGAATAACATGACAAAATCCGGCTTGATTTCACCCGATTGAACGTAATCGCCCAGCACGTGTTCCAGATAGAGCACGGCATCAATTTTCGGTTGAAATTCTCGTTCGGAAATTTCAACCGTCATCTCTGGCAAGTAACGCAGATCCGCGAGACCGGCCAAATGGAAAATACCGTGCAAAGCACCGAAATAGGACACAGCCGTGTTAATCAGCTTTCTAACCGATTCCACACTGTTTAAGTGTGCGGTGACGACAATGACTTCTGCACCGGCACGCTCCAAATCTCGTGCTTGCCGGATCGCCGCCACAATACGCGGATTATCTGCTGAATGTTCAAGATAATTTTCCCACTGGTCTTTGTCAGGAAAATCCATCGTTGTCGATAACACCAGTCGGGCTTTACGCTCAGCCAATGCACGGCACAGCTCACCGGCAATGCGACCCAAACCGCCTGTTATCAAGTAAGTGCCGCCCTCACGTAAACCGCTGTCGGCTGTCGTAATGGGTGCGATAGGGAAAGGTTCGTAACGTTTGACCCAACGCTTGCTGCCCCGCAACGCGACAAAGGGTTCAACATCGGGAATGACGGTACTGATTTCATGAAATAACCGCCGCTGTGTTGCCACATCCTGCAGCGATTCAGGCAAGATATCGATAAGGTGACAGGCGATTTGCGGGCATTCCTGTGGCAAGACAATTGCAGGCCCTAACAGGGTGGATTTTATCGGTGCCACACCTTCTGCATCCACCTGAAAAGTATGGTCAGTGACCATCCACACTTGCAGAGGATCGAGACAGCTTTGCGTTGCAAGCCCTTTAGCAAAACTGAATGCTGGATAATAAGTCGTGGCCAGTGTCGGCTCATTGGCCTTATGTGCCTCGGTTAAACTCCATAAATACAGCACGCGGTTGGGATAGGTGCCTTTTTCTGCCAGCGAGTTAAATTGCTCTGCATAGGCTTGCGGGTTATCCACCTCAAAGTTATCGGCATAGACCACGTCTACTGTCGCACCGGCCTGTTGCAATGTCTTGATTAGGGTCTGACTGAATTGCTCAACCCTTGGAGTCGCTTTACTGGCAAAAACCAGCCAACGTTGCTCGCCGAGGTCAGAATGAACGGCAGGGAAAGCCGCCCGCGACCACGAAGGCATAAACCCACGCTCGGCAATGTTGGCAATCATGGCATTGTCAGCTGTCGGTGCACTATGAGCACTAGCTTGAGCAAGCGGCCCCTTATCGATCCAGCAGCGCTGCGGTTCAAAGGCATAACCCGGTAGACCCACCCGATGGCCGAGTGGGTTGCCACGATAAGCCGACCAGTCAAAAGGCTGACCTGTTGCCCACCATTGTCCGACCGCCGTATCCAAAGCCATGCTGTCGGTGATGCTGATGTCTTTGGGGTGACGCGAGCAGGCTACAATCAATGGACGCTCCTCGGCATCCATTGCTGTGGTAAAGGAACGCAGCAACTGGCTGAGTATGGTGTGTGCCCCCACTTCCAGTACGGTAGTGGGGTGCTGTTGTAAGAGTGTCGTCACATTGTCAGAAAAACGCACGGTGGCACGCATATGCTCTGCCCAGTAGCGGTCATCGAACACTTGGGCTTCGGTCATCCAAGTTCCCGTGACATTGGACATCAGTGCAATGCTTGGTACATGTCGCTCCAGCGGCTTAACGGCGTCCACCAATGCTTGTGAAGCCTCGTCCATCATGGTTGAGTGAAAGGCTTGACGCACATTGACCGGCTGGGCTGCAACACCTTGTGCCTCTAAATCAGATTGCAAGGCTGCCACGGCATCGACCGGTCCGGAAAAGACGACCCGCTGCGGTGCATTAATCACGCCGAGAGAAACCTCCGGATGATCCTGTAACCAGATACGCGCATCATCTTCACTCAGTGTTACTGACAGCATACGGCCTGGCCCGGCTTGTTCCATCGCCCGCCCACGAGCGACAATCAGTTTTAACGTATCCGCCAAACTCAAGATACCGGCGACATAAGCCGCAGTGTATTCGCCGATACTGTGACCGACCAACGCATCGGGGCGAATGCCCCAATCCATTAGGGTACGTGCCATCGCAATCTGATGGGCGACGATGGCCGGTTGGGTATGATAAGCGTATTTAAAGGCTTCGTCCGCTTCCGGACTGCCAGTCGGAGCAAACAATAAATCGCGCAAATCGACACCCAGTTCGGGCTGCAATAAATCGCAACACTCATCAAAATAGCGTCTAAAAACCGGCTCGGTTTGATACAGCTCAAAGCCCATTTGCTGGTACTGCGAGCCCTGTCCGGGGAATAAAAACACCGTTTTAGTTGCGGAGAGAGCCTGTTTTTCCGTTGCTACCGGCACACATTGCACTTTGGCTGGTGCATTCAAACCGGTGAGTGCCGATGTCATATCACTACAGGCTACCACCGCACGATAGTCGAAATGGCAACGCCCCGTTTGCAGGGTGAATTCAACATCGTTCAAATCCAGTTCGGGGTGTTTTTGCAGATGGTTTGCCAACGCTGCTTGGTTGCGTTTTACCGCGTCAGACGTTTTTCCACTCAGTAACAACAAATGATGGCTTCGGTCGGCTTGCGGGTTTGTCGTTGAATGTTCGGTATCAGGTGCCTGCTGCAAAATAAAATGGTTATTGGTGCCGCCAATTCCCAGACAGGAAACACCCGCACGTCTTGGTGTATCCGCCGACGTTTCCCAGGGGATTGTCTTCGTATTGATATAAAATGGACTGGATTCAATATCCATCACCGGATTGGGCGTATCGTAGTGAATCGTTGGCGGTATTTCGCGGTGATGCAAACTCAGGGCGGTTTTCATCAAGCTCGCCATACCGGCAGCGATATTGCTGTGGCCGATGTTGGGTTTGACTGAACCGAGGGCACAATAATTTTTTCGCTGTGAATATTGACGAAAGACCTCCGTCAGTGCGGTGGTCTCAATGGGATCACCGATAAGCGTTCCGGTGCCATGCGCCTCGACAAAGGAAATACTGTCAGCCGATACACGAGCGGCTTGCAAGGCCTGATTCACAACTGCTTTTTGCCCCTTGACACTGGGGGCGGAGTAACCGGCTTTTTCATTGCCATCGTTGTTGGTGGCATAGCCTTTAATCACCGCATAAATGGTGTCTTTGGCAGCCACGGCGTCTCGCAAACGTTTTAATACCACCACCCCAACACCATCACCGAGAATCGTGCCACTGGCTTTGGCATCAAAGGTACGCACCTTGCCGTCTTTGGCGTTAATGTGTCCCTCAACATACTGATAACCCGCCTGCGGAAAGGTAATGCTGGATGCACCTGCCAGCGCCGTATCACATTGATGTGCTTGCAATGCCTGGCAAGCACTGGCCACCACCGACAACGCTGTCGAACAAGAACTTTGCACCGCGACACTGGGGCCTTGTAAATTCATCAAATAAGACACGCGCGTGGTGATGTAGTCTTTATCGTTGCCGGTTTCAGTTAAGTGGTAACCCATCGGATCGGTAGGGTCCATAAAGCCACCACCGGCCAGATTGTGCAACAGATAAAGCGGTGAATAGCAGCCGCCGAACACACCGGTGCGTGCGCCTTGCTGATTGGGGGCATAACCGGCGTGTTCCAGCGCGTGCCAGCAGCTTTCCAGAAACAGGCGTTGCTGGGGATCCATCAAATTGGCTTCTTTTTGGCTAAGCTGCCAGAACTGCGGATCGAATAAATCGACATTATCCAGAATGGCCCCGACACGACGGTAGTTCTCATCGCTGTAAACGTCCATGGGAACGCCATTTTTATCCAGCTCCTCGGTGCTGAGCTCTCTGATTGAGCAGACACCGGCACGAATATTGGACCAGAACTCATCGACGTTATCGGCACCGGGAAAACGCCCCGCCAGGCCGATAATGGCGATGTCGTCAAAACCATCTTCCAAACCGTTAGCGTTAACCGATAGCCTCTGCGCCAACGATGGTGCGTCAGTGTTATCGCTTTCGCCACGTGTATCAATGAATGCCGCTAGCGTTTGTACGGTTGGATGTTCAAAAATATCGATAACGGATACCGTCATTCCCAACTGCCGCGACAAGGCACGACACACTTGTATCGCCAATAGCGAATGCCCACCCAGGTCAAAGAAATTATCGCTGGTTGCCGTGGGACGGATAGCCAAAGCCGATTCCCAGGCAGCCATAATCACTTGCTCGGTGGTGCTGATTGTCGCAGCCACAACATCACCCGTCGGCTGCATATTAGCTTTAGGTTTAGGTAACTGTTTACGATCCAGCTTGCCGGTGACCGGATGTAGTGGTAGTGCATCCAATACCGTCAGGTAAGCAGGTACGGCGTAGTGCGGCAGGTTATCCTTGAGATGCTGACGCAGCGAATGTTGCAGCTCAGCTTCAGACAATTGACCATTGCCAACAATATAAGCCACCAAAGCTTCGGGTTGCCCCGTCTGTTCGTCATCTTTGGTCACAACTACTGCAGCATCAACCGCCGGATGGTCATTGATTGACGCCTCAACCGCACCGGGCACGATACTGTAACCACGCAGTTTAATCATAAACTCGATGCGGCCGGTCACTTCCAATTCGCCATTGGGCAAAATACGCCCCTGATCACCGGTACGGAAAATCAGCGAGCCATCGTTGCGCAACGGATCGACAATAAAGCGTTCGGCGGTTTTTTCCGGGTCTTTTAGATAACCGCGAGCTAGTGAATCGCCACCGATATAAATTTCAGCGGCCACACCGCGTGGCACAGGTTTGAGGTCTTCATCCAGCAAATAAATCCGCACATTGGACATAGGCAGTCCTAATGACGCAAAGCGTGGCGAATAATCGCTATTCAATTGTGCCAGATCGTGGGTACAGACATCATGGGTTTCGGAAATACTGTAATCGTTTAGTAGCTTGGTGTTGGGGAAGCGCTCAAAAAAACGTTGGCAGAGTGCCGTAGGCACCACTTCACCGTTGAGCCAGACAATAGTGAGCTTGGATAAGCGTTGGCTTAACGATTCATCGGTGGCATTGAGTATCTGTTCCAATAACGATGGGGTGAATAACACCCGAGTAATGGCGTGTGCTTCGAGAAAATCCACCAATTGCCACGGATCGTAAATCACATCATCGGGAATCACATAAGCAGGTATGCCCTGTAATAATGGGCGAATGACTTCCCAGACGAAAAAGACGTTAGCCGCCTCTCTCTCCTCTGGCTGATACGGATAATGATGATAACGCCAGCAATAGGAATTAACCGCACCGCGATGCGGACAAATAATGCCTTTGGGCTCGCCCGTGGTGCCCGATGTCATCACACAATACGCTAAATTATCGGGCTGAGGCAGCGTTTTGCCGGCATCCAACACCGGTAACGCTTTGGCCGACAACGATGCTACCCAGCCATTATCCAGTGATAAGGTTCGGCTCTCGCACTGCCATTCATCGGGGAGTAAATCCCGATAGGCTTTCGTGGTCAAAACGCTGACGGGCGTGGTTTTGCGCAACACTTTTTGCAGCAACGTTTGTGGGTAAGCCACTTCCAGCGGCATGTAGGCACCACCCGCCTTGAGAATCGCCAAATAGGCGATCATGTACTCCACCGAACTTTCCATAAAAATGCTGACGATGCTGTCAACAACGACACCGCGGTCTTGTAGTTCACGTGCCAGCAAATCAGTTTGTTCGTCCAGCTCGGCAAAAGTCAGTGACTGGTGAATATCGACAATGGCCGTGCGTTGTGGGTATTGCTCGGCTTGTTCCCGAAACAATTCATGTAGGCATTTTTGCGGGTAATCTACGCGCTCACCTTCAAGAATCGATGCCGGTTGACGCTGTAAATCCTCTGCTAATTCAGCGGCAATATCGTCCAATACCTGCTGCTCTGCCGATACGGTGTAGAAATGATCACCATCGTAGCAACGCAAGGAAAAAGCCTCAGCGGTATAGGTTTCCCATAACTGCATGGCGTTTTTATCCAGTAGCGGATCGGCACTGCCGAGAGTCGCCGTGATGGGCGCAGAGAGGGCTTTGCCGGGTTGATAGACATAGGTTTCCGACAGTTCAAAATCCGCTCTCAGTGCCGGTAAAATAAACTGTGCCAACTCGGTATTTTGCAGGGCATTGTCCGGCACCAGCCCCAATTCACCGATTTTATCGAGTAGTTCACTGTCCGATAAGGTGTACATCGGAGAGTCGGTGTGAGAGTTTTCCGGTGTCTCATGAGCCGAAACGATTAAACGCATGGGCTGCATTAAACCGGTTGCCTGAATGCGACAAGCCACCTCATAAGCCACCAAAGCACCCACACTGTGACCAAAGAGCACATAAGGTTTGTTTAAGTAGGGTTTGAGTGCCTCGGTAATCTCATCGGCCAGTTGTGGCATCGAATGAATGGCCGCCTCACCATGACGACTGCCGCGCCCAGGAAAACTCAGTGCCAGCACTTCAATATGCTCCGGCAATTGCTCTGCCCAAGCCTTGTAACTCTGCGGTCCACCGCCGCCGTGAGGAATGCAAATCAGGCGCGTCGTCGCATCAGGACGCGGGGCATAACAGGTTATCCAGGGTGATACGGTATAGTTTATCGACACGGTTTGCCTGTCTCCTTCTTGTACAAAACGGCAAAAATAAATAGTGATTAAATTGTACTGATCGTTGTTATGTCTAACAATTCATGATGTCCGATATAAGAAGTTATAATACACGGTGATTAATCGATATGTCTGAAGTGAAATTGTTCAGTGCGAATAGGGTTTCTCGTGCAGATAGAACAAATATGAGACGCATCAGGTTCAAATGAATAGAAATACCAATCTTTTTGCTGGCGACCGGCAATTAACAGTCGAGCATTATGATTATCCAAAATGTCGACTGTAAATGACTGCATCGACTGAGACAGCCCTACGCCCAGCGCTTTTAAATAGCTTTCTTTTAATGTCCACAGTCGGTAAAAACGTTGCCACAGTGGGCTCTGCTTACCGTTTTCCAAATAGGCTATTTCCTCGGCGGTAAAGAGACCCTCAAACTCAATGTCGTGGCGGTTAACCCGCTGTTCGACATCGATACCGATGGGCTGGCTATCAACGGCACAGACAACCCACTCCCCCGAGTGTGATAGATTAAAATGCCGTGTATTGTTTGCCGTCAAAACCGGTTTGCCCAATCGAGTACGTCGTATGTGCTGATCAACTTCAGCGATACCCTGGTGTTTTAACGCCTGTTTTAACAACGATTCGGTCAGCAGGCAACGAATCTGATCATTGTCTTTTCGATAGCGCATAGCACGTTGCAGGTGCTCGGGTGATGCCTGCTGTTGCAATCTCGCTAAAACAGATTGCCTGACAGGCATTTTTATCTTGAGAAAGTGTCCAGAAAACATTACCAGTTAAACCTCTGTGGTGGTTCTTCAGGATCATCCATATGCCATGTTTGCCATATTATCAGAATCCCACCAGTGCACACTCGATATCAACCTGGCAGGCAAAGCTTTAGATGGATTATGGTGGCTTCACTGCTCTGGATCTTGATGCAGCATTCAGTGTTATTGCTGAAACACAGAACTAAAGTTAAGTTTTGTCTAATAATCCCGGATTTTACCAACCTGTTACCCCAAAACCGGTGTGTCCGTGTTGATTAAGGCACCCCGGTTGAGTTTCGTAAAAGTGCAGGCGCTTTATTCAGAATGCATCCAGATCGGGCGTTTTTTCTCTGCCAGTTTTTCGGTCTGTTTTGCTTCCGCCGGTTTTTCCGCAGCTGACTGCTTTGGCTTGGTGTTTGCTTTAGCAGGCTCTGGTTTTGAGGTAGTCGGGGCTTTCGAAATCTTTGATACCGGTTCTGTCTTTGATGTTTCCTTGGGTTTGTCTGTTTTTGCAGCTATCGTCTGATCCGGTTTTGCCGTTTGCACAGGTTTTTCAGTGTTGGTAGCTGCAGGTTCGGCTTTTGTTGCTCCGGCCGCCGTTGCAGGTTTGGCGCTGGTTTTAGCTGGCTTCGCTTTTGTTTTTTCGGTGGTCGCAGATTCTACAACGGTTTCTGCAGGCTTGTCCGGCGCTTGCTTGTCACTTACTGTTTTTGTAGTCTTGGCAGGTTTCGGCGTTTTCACAGCCGGTTTTCGTGTCCGGCTCAGCTTTGGTTGATCATAATCGTTACCGCTCTGCTTATTTGTCGGTTTCTCAGCCGTTTGTGTATTGCTTTGTATGCCTTGTGCCGGTTTTGCCGTCTTTGTTTCAGCTGTTTGCGCAGGCTTGTTTTCATTGCGCGTTTTTTTCGGCACCAGGTCAATCACCAGCGGTTCCTGATTCTCGGCATTATCAGCAACATTTTTCAGTTTCCGCCGTCCGGATGGTTTACGCGTTGCTTTTCTGACAGGTTTGCTGGTTTTCAGCGTGTTTTCCGCATGGTCTGCGGGTGCTGTGTCTTTGCTGTGTGCTATAGTATTGGTGACTGGCTGTTCCACTGGTTGATCCGGAACAGTTATTTCAGCCTGCTGTTCAGCTGCTATGGCTTTAATTTCAGCCGTGATGGTAGTCTGTTGTGACCTGTTGTCCTGTGTCCGGTTGGTACGGGTGCGGCCACGTCCCCGTGTGCGGCCACGACGCAGTGAACTATTGTGATTATCAGTTTTGTCGTCAGTATTGTCACTGGCAGGTTGCCGACGTTGATTACCGGCCTTGTTGCTGCTTTCCGATGGCTGCTGAATATTGTCGTGGTCAGTGGTTGTTTTGACTTGTTTTTGATCTTTCTGCTGCCCGTTACCATTGTTGTTTTTACGTGGCTTGCGGATACGGCGGCTCTGTGACTTTTGCTCATCACTCTGATCATGGTCGCTTTGAGATTGATTCGGGGTCTTCCGGTTGTTGCGGCCCTGGCTTTTCTGTTTGTTCTGCGGGGCAGTTTTGCTTTGGCGTTTGCGTTCTTTCTGCGCTTTCCTGACTTCAGCGACCGGTTCTTCGGTTTTGGCGTTGGTACCAAATAAACTGTGCAGAATACGTCGGATCAGTCCCGGATTCTTTTCAATATCCAGTGTTTCCGTTGCTTGAGTTGTCTTGGGTTTGCGTTCTATTTGGGGTGCCGGCTGGCTGGGAACCACATTGCTGACCACGGCAGTTTCAGGTGCTTGTCTTCGGTATCGGTCTGGCTGTCTTCCTGGATGTCGGGTGGAGCTGAAATCCGGGTGTAGCTCGGTGCTGTTGCGGCATTTTCGTCGCTGCGCACGCGGGTGATGTCAAAGTGCGGGGTATCCAGGTATGGATCGGGAATGACGGATAGCTCAATGCCGCGCCGCCGCTGTACATCGGTCAGTGCATCACGCTTTTCATTCAGCAGGAAGCTGGCTACTGTTACCGGTACTCTGGCCATAACCCGTCCGGTCATTTCTTTCATCGACTCCTCTTCCATCAGGCGCAGAATTGATAAAGCCAGTGAGTCGGTATTGCGGATGCTGCCCTGGCCGACACAGCGTGGACAGACAATCTGGCTGGATTCGCCC
>PDWI01008023.1_pt1 | contig 12560 bp, 9 predicted proteins | sample 1430891 | NCBI WGS metagenome assembly PDWI01 (sample SAMN01162508, study PRJNA174530) | Oral metagenome, whole genome shotgun sequencing project. | biome: Marine environment; feature: Marine mammal; material: Swab sample of the gingival sulcus; isolation source: swab sample of gingival sulcus... | reverse complement strand
TAAATAGTACAACTTCAACCTTTTGATTGCTGTATAATCTTTTTTGTATAGAGTCAAAAAATACACGACACAATTCATCTTTATTTATCTCGCCATTTGCATTCGTACAACCTGAACCATCTCCTTTTATATCAGGAGTCCAATTTTTTTCTATAGCGGTTTGGGTTTTAGAAGTTTTTACTCCTTTATTGTTTTTAAGAATAAGGTTTTTCCCATATTTAATTTTTTCTTTTAAAGTGGGAAGTTGCTCAAATATTTTATCTAGAGAACAAACTTCAAGTTCATTATTAGAAATGTCAAGTGTTTTTAGTGCCGTATTCCCTTTTAGAGAAAGAAGGGTGAGTTTGTTGTTATCTGCTTCTACCATTTTTAGAAAAGATAAGTTTTCCAATTGCAAAGTAGAAAGTTGATTTTTGCTGATTTGTATTTTTTCCAAAACTTTTTGTTGAGACAAATCAAGCTGAGTAAGTTCGTTCTTTTTGCAGTTTAGAGTTTTAAGTTCCGCAAGTTCTTTTATTTCAAGAGATTTTAATTGATTATTTGAACAATCAATGTAAGTAAGTTTTTTACAAGAGTTTAAGTTTAGTTCGGTCAGTTTATTGGTAGAAATTCTTAACTCTTTAAGTTTACTTAGATTTTGTAAGAATTTAGCATCCGTAAGTTGGTTTCTAGAAAGGTTTATGTCTTCAATAAGGGTGTTTTCACAACCTAAAATTTGGGTGATAGCATTGTTGGTAAGGCTAATTAGTTTTAGATTAGGAAGATCTCCTAATACAACTTCGCTCAATCCGATAGATGAAGCGTATAGTTTTTGAAGGTTTTGTCCTTGAGAAATGATAATAGTAGAGCCTTTACAACTACCTTCTATATATCCTCCATTATCGTTAATTGTTTTTTCAGTATATTCAACGATTTCGCCATCTCCCCAGTTAATAGAGATATTTCCCTTAACACTCATTTCAAGTATAATAGGTTTCCCTTTTTCTAAAGAGGTTTTTAGAGAGATTTCTTGTTTGATGTCTTTTTTGCTATTTTGAGCAATGCTTTTTGGGGTATATCCCAATACAAGAAGTAAGCTAATTAAACAAACTGTGAGATTTCTATTCATATATATCGTCTTTTATATTAATTTATAAGAACAAATATATAAAAAAGTAAAATATTTATAATAATAAAACTCAGTTTGTAAAATATGTATAATAAAAAGGGACTGAAAGTTTTTCTTTCAATCCCTTTTCTATAATAAATTTAGGAATTTCTATTTTTTAGGACAAGCGTTTATTAACTTTTCAAGAGATTTAAGATTAAAGCTACTATATTGTCCAATAATGAATAAATTGAAGTAATCCATTAAGTTGAAAGCTTCCCCTCTTGGAGAGATAAAAAATAAGCTAGGTAATCCTTTTACTTTTAGTCCCATAATGCGAGCCGCAGATCCATCGCTGATCACTGGGTAAGGAACTTTTTCATCTGTATTGTATTTAACAGTCCAATTTTTATAAGAAGCTTCAATTTTAGATTCATCAGCTCCTTCAGCTTCTACCCAAAGAACAACAAGATCTTGACGTTTGATCCCATTTGCTCCAAAATTTTTCACGGCTTGTTCTAACATACCACCTTTATGCATTATCCAACACCATTTACACCAAGTTGCAGAGAAATCAATTAAGATTTTCTTTCCTGAAGCAAGAATCTCTTTAATATTGTATTTATTTCCATCAAGATCTGTAAAAGTGTAGTCTGTTGTTTTCATTTTGTCCCAATCAAAAGCCTTATAGTAAGGGCTCAATTCTTCCTCTTTTTCCTTCTCTTTTTGTTCAGTTCCTTTTTTCTTAGGATCTTCAACAATAGGTTTGGGGTTAGAACAACTTGCAAGAACAAGTATACAGCTCAAAATAAATAAAATCTTTTTCATTTTTCTTTAGGGTTTATGTTATTATATGCATAGATGAAAGTCATCTCAATAGCAAATATAAGAATACTTTGTGAAATAATGTTATAATTGTGTTTGTATTGCTAGAGAAAGTTTTCTCGGTAAAAGAAAGTATAAAAAAAGAACCTCCTCCTTTTTAGGGGAAGAGGCTCTCAACGAATAAGGAAATAATTGAAAGAGAGAAGAATTTAATTAATCCTTTTTAGGAGGATTAACTAATAGAAGTAGTAAAATGGCTTCCCATCCTTCTTTTGTAATTAGTAAGTAGAATTTGGGACCTTCAGACTTACTAAAAGAAGTATCTTCAACAAGATTACTACCTTCTTTCTATTTACATCACAAAGATACGATGTGTGTTTTATAAAAGTAAATACCCTAAAATAGGCATTTGACATTTATTTCATAGCGTAAAGTAGTTAATTCTTTAAAAAAAGTACAAAATTTATCGTTTTCTGATAATAGATAAGCCATCTCTAAGGGGTAGAATAACACATTCTACACGCTCATCTTTAGCCACTTTTTTATTAAAAGCTATAATTCCTTGCGTTTGAGCATCTTTAGGGACAGGGTTTTGTAGCACTTTACCATCCCAAAGTGTATTGTCTGCAAGGATTAATGCTCCTGAGGGAATGTGATCGATGAGTAAATCAAAATAGTGGGAGTAGGAGCGTTTGTCCGCATCCATATAAATGAGTTGAAATTTTTTAGTCTTAAGAAGTTCGGGGATAATCTCTTCAGCTTCTCCTAAATGAAGAAAAATTTGATCTTTTTTGTCAGACTGAGCTATAGAATGGCGGATAAACGTTTCCATCTCATCGTTATGCTCTATTGTATGTACCTCACCCGACTTGTCAAGACCTTCAGCGAGGCAAAGACTTGCATAAGCTGTATAAGTCCCAATTTCTAAAATATATTGGGGTTTTAGTAGGCTTGTAATGATTTTAAGTAGGCGACCTTGTACGTGTCCAGATAGCATACGAGGTTGCAGTAGGTTTATATGGGCATCCCTATAAATTTCTTGTAGTAAGGGTGGTTCAGGAGAAGAGTATAGAGATAAATATTCGTCAAGAATATCGTTGTGAAGGGACATATATAGCTAAATAAAAAAGGAGTTTATTTTACTAAACTCCTTTTACTTATATATTTTATTAGTTACAATATTTTTTGATAAGATTTTCAACGGTATCTACTTCTAAAGAATTGGTAGAACCATTGGCTCCAATATTACCACTCATATGTACGACAAGATCGGTATTCTTGAGATGACCATTGGCGATAAGCACTTCTTGTAGAGCTATTGCTAAGTTTTGTTTTTCTGTTTTGTCTTTAGGATCAATATAAAAAGCACGAACTCCAAAAGATAAATCTAATCTTCTTGCGGTTTCCTTTCTATAACATATAGCATAAATAGGAGCATGACCACGGAAAGAAGCCAAGTTACGAGCTGTACGCCCTGTAACACTGTCTGCAATGATTGCTTTTATGTTGAGATTTTCTTCCGTACTTTCTACAGCTTGACGTGCAAGTAAAGCTGTAAGTCGGCTTTCTAAATCATTGTGTTGAGCGGTTAATTTATGGTCGCTGAGATTTTGTAGAGCATCAACATCTGAACTTTCTTCAGCAAACTCAAGTATACGAGTCATTGTTTGTATAGATTCAATGGGATAGACACCCTTAGCTGTTTCACCACTAAGCATTACAGCATCCGTTTTGCATTTTACTGCATAAAAAACATCGGTAACTTCTGCACGAGTAGGTCTAGGATTCTTGATCATAGACTCTAGCATTTGTGTTGCTACTATAACGGGTTTCTTTTTAGCAACCGATTTTTCAATGATGATTTTTTGATATTTAGGGATAGATTCAAAAGGAATTTCTACACCAAGATCACCACGAGCAATCATTACTCCATAGGCTGTGTCAAGAATTTCATCAATATTATCAATACCTTGTTGATTTTCAATTTTAGCAATAATTTTTATATGAGAATCTTTAGGAAGAAGATTTATAACATCAAGAACATCTTGTCTAGAACGAACAAAAGAGTGAGCAATAAAATCAATCTCATTAGAATTCTTTGCAAGTTCGATAAAGGTCTTGTCCTTAGGCGTAACAGAAGGCAAAGGTATTGCAATTGAAGGAATATTAACTGTTTTACGAGCACCCAGTTTAGCATCCTCTTTTACTGTACATAGGAGTTTGTTTCCCTCTACTTCAACAACATCCATTTTAACATCCCCATCAGAGAAAATAATCTCTGTTCCTTTGGGAGCATGTAAATAAATATCAGGAAAGTTAACGAATACACATTCTTTAGTAGATACGGCATGATGATCTTCTGTACCTTTTACATAGATCTCTTGACCTTTTTTTAGAATAATATCTTCAACTCCTTTAGCTAAACCTGTAGTGCGTATTTCAGGTCCTTTGGTATCAATAAGAATCCCAATATTTTTGCTAATAGAACGAATGTTTCGAATTACAGTTTCAGCAGCTTCGACTTCCATATGAGCCGTGTTTAAACGGAATATGTTTCCTCCTGCTTCTATAGCGTTTTTGATGAAAGTGGGACTACAGTTTCTATCACTGATAGACACAACAATTTTAGTGAGTTTTTTTTGATTCGGTGATAAAGTCATACCAAACAATCTGATTTTTTTCTTTTTAATGCTTCTATTGCTAAATGGTAACTAAGAAGACCTAAGCCCGAAATACTGCCCGTAGCGACGGGAGAGATAAAGGATTGTTGACGAAATGTCTCACGAGCATAAATATTACTAATATGTACCTCTATCACGGGTTTATCAATAGAGCGAATGGCATCAGCAATAGCTATGGAACTGTGTGTGTAAGCTCCAGCATTGAGAACAAATCCCAAAACAGAGGGCTCTGTTGCAAATTGTTGTAACCAGTCAATCAATTGACCTTCATAGTTGCTTTGATAGTGTTCAAGGCATAAATCTGAATAGCTTTTTTGGAGTTCTAGAAGATAATCTTTTATTGAGATATCACCATATATATCAGGCTCTCTAGTCCCTATTTTATTTAGGTTAGGACCATCTAATATTACAATTTTTGTAATGCTCATTCTAATTAATGCCACTATCTTTGCTACAAAGATAATATATCATTTGAGATAAAACGCCCTTTTTATGAAGAAGTCCGACCTTATATCAGCCTATAAACGTTACTTAAGATTAGAATTAAATTTATCAGAAAATAGTGTTAATGCCTATCTTACAGATGTGGAAAAATTATTTGACTATTTAAGTGTAGAACAAATAGAAATAGAAGGGCTAGAGTATGAACATTTACAAGCTTTTGTTGCGATGTTGTTTGATACAGGTATTGCACCGAGATCTATTGCAAGAGTTATATCTGGGATAAAAAATTTCTTTCGTTTTTTGATGGTTGAAGAATATATCTTTACAGATCCGAGTGAGTTATTAGAAACACCGAAGTTAGGACTTCATTTGCCAACCATATTATCTTTAGATGAAATTGACCGTCTATTGGAGGCAATTGATGTTACGACTCCTGAGGGTATTCGTAATAAAGCGATTATAGAGGTCTTATATAGTTGTGGACTTCGTGTTAGTGAACTGTGTAATTTGAAGTTTCAGAACTTGCATTTAGAGGAAGGATTTATTCAAGTTTGGGGAAAGGGGCGTAAGGAACGTTTAGTTCCCATAAGTCAAGCAGCAATAGATGCTTTAGAAAATTACTTGTCTTCAGAAATGAGAGTCGATGCAAAGGCCGGGCAAGAAGAGTTTATTTTTCTATCAAAGAGAGGAAAAGCAATTTCTCGTATTATGGTTTTTGTAGTTGTCAAGAATTTAGCTGAAGAAGTGGGAATTGAAAAAGAAATTAGTCCTCATACCTTTCGTCACAGTTTTGCTACACATCTCCTAGAAGGGGGAGCTAACCTCCAGGCGATACGACTTATGTTAGGGCATGAAGATATTGGGACTACTGAAATTTACACCCATATTGATAGGAAAAAGTTGAGAGAAGATATATTGAATTGTCATCCTCGTAATCGCTCCAAATAGAAGTCTTATTAGACTTTGAAAAAACTCTAGTTAGATTTTATTAGAACTCATATTAGCTTTTAGAAGAAGTCTAAGGAGAGAATTTTTGCTGTAAAAAGACGAAGAAACTTATCTTGGAGAATAAAACTTTGGATACTATAAAGACTTTTTTCTACTTTTGTTATAAATGAAGTGTTGGATATACATATTATTGGTCTGTTTTATAGGTTTGTCCTTTCAGCCTTGTGCTGATACGGATTTTGTTTCTCAGACCTCATTTTCTAGTTCTTCTTTAGAAAATACGGATGAAGATATAGAACATCATCATGGACAGTGTAATCCCCTTTGTTATTGTTCTTGTTGTGGAACAAATGTGCATTCCCTTTGGATGCTTGAAGATTTACTGCAAGACTATCCAATAGAGACAGGCAAATTCTTGTCAAGCTATTCGGCTATATTTAAAGATTTATATAGATCTGAAATCTGGCAACCTCCTAAGCTATAATACTTTTCTATTCCTTATATAATTAAGAATTCTCTTTGATTTAAAAGAGAGTGTAACGTGGTATTCCTTTTATATAAATAAAGAGGAAATAAATTTTAGTAAAAAGAAAAGTATGTTAGATAAAATAATAAGATATAGTATTCGTAATAAAGGTATTATTGCAATAATGACTCTATTGATTGCTCTTTGGGGGGGCTGGAGTATGTTGCGAATAGCTATTGATGCCGTGCCAGATATTACGAACAATCAAGTGCAAGTCATTACGACTTGTCCAAGTTTGGCAACACAAGAGGTTGAGCAATTGGTTACAGCTGCATTGGAGCGAAATTTGGGAAATTTACCTCAATTAGTTGAATTGCGAAGTATTTCTCGTTTTGGACTTTCTGTGATAACGGTTGTTTTTGATGAAGATATGGACATCTATCTTGCGAGACAACTGATCAATGAACGTCTACAAGAAACGAGTTCCTCTTTACCTTACGGAGTTGAGACGCCTGAGTTAGCACCTGTTAGTACAGGTTTAGGGGAGATTTATCAATATCTATTGCATCCTAAAAAAGGATCTGAGGATAAATACTCTTTACAAGATCTTAGGAGTATGCAAGATTGGATTGTAGCTCGTCAACTTGTGAGCACAAAAGGAGTTGCTGAGATTAATAGCTTTGGGGGAAAAGTGAAACAATATGAAGTAGCTATTGATCCCAATAAACTTCGAGCTATGGGGATTGGCATAGATGAGATTTTTGAGGCCCTAGAAAAAGGAAATCAGAATACAGGTGGAGCTTATATTGATAAGAAGCCTAATGCCTATTTTATTAGAGGAGTCGGAATGATTAACTCTTTGGAGGAAGTAGGGCAGATTGCTCTAAGAACCCATAAAGGAGAAGCACCTCTTTTAGTACGAGATGTTGCAGAATTACGCTTAGGTTCAGCAATTCGTTATGGAGCCTTAACGTATAATGGTGAAAGCGAGGCTGTAGGTGGTGTCGTAATGATGTTAAAAGGGGAGAATAGTCATGAAGTAGCAGAACGTATAAAAGCAAAACTAAAAACCGTGGCAAATTCTCTTCCAGAAGACGTTGAGATTATTCCCTATTTAGATAGAACGGAGTTAGTAGGTAGAGCGATTTCTACCGTAGAAAGAAATCTTATAGAAGGGGCATTGATCGTAATCTTTGTTCTTGTTCTCTTTTTGGGCAATCTGCGAGCAGGATTAATTGTTGCTTCTGCAATCCCTCTTTCTTTACTTTTTGCACTGGGGATGATGCAAACATTTGGAATTAGTGCCAATTTGATGAGCTTGGGAGCGATTGATTTTGGATTGATTGTTGATGGAGCTGTTATTGTAGTAGAAGCGACCCTGCATCATTTAGGATTACGCAAGAATAGGTCAAAGAAGCTTTCGCAACAAGAGATGGATCAAGAAGTCTTTGAGTCTGCAAGTAAAATAAGAAGTAGTGCAACTTTTGGAGAAATTATTATTCTTATAGTTTATATTCCGATATTAACCTTAGTAGGGATTGAAGGTAAGATGTTTATTCCTATGGCATTGGCGGTGAGTTTTGCTATTCTTGGAGCATTGATTTTGTCTCTAACTTATATCCCAATGATGTGTGCTTTATTCTTAAAAGTTCCCAAAGATAAATTGTCTTTTTCAGATAAATTGATGAATAAGGCTAGAGCATGGTATACACCTCTTTTAGAAAAAACAATACGTTATAAATATGGCGTATTAGTTGTTACGATTTTATTGTTTGTTACAAGTATTTTTGGATTTACAAGATTAGGAGGCGAATTTATACCTCAGCTCCAAGAAGGAGATTTTGCATTTCATTGCATTTTACCTGAAGGGACATCTTTGAGTCAAAGTTTAGAAACATCAATGCAAGCTTCCCGTATTATAAAGAGTTTTGATGAAGTCAAGATGGTTGTGGGTAAGACAGGAGCTGCAGAAGTGCCAACAGATCCGATGCCCCCAGAAGCGACAGATATAATGATAATCCTAAAGCCTAGGAATGAATGGCCTAATCCGAGTAAAGCTTATGATAGTTTAGGAGAAGATATTTTAAATGCACTAAAAGTTATCCCAGGGGTTTTCTTTGAGAAAAATCAGCCGATACAAATGCGTTTTAATGAGTTGATGACAGGTATCCGTCAGGATGTTGCCGTAAAAATATATGGGGAAAATATAGATACGCTAACTTATTATGCGGGGAAAGTATCCAACTTACTTACAAAAATAGAAGGCGTTAAAGCTCCTCAAGAAGAACGAGTGACAGGACTTCCACAGATTAATGTCGTGTATGATCGATTGCGTTTAGCTAGTTATGGTATAACGATTCAACAAGCCAATAATGCTCTCAATACCGCTTTTGCAGGACAGTCTGCAGGATATATATATGAAAATGAAAGACGTTTTGATATGGTGCTTCGTTTGTCTTCTTCTCAAAGAAAAGATATTGAAGATGTCAGAAATCTTCCTGTAAAAAATGAGAGTGGAGCGTTAATTCCTTTAGGAGCTGTAGCTTCTATCAATTATCAACCAGGTCCAGCACAGATCAGTAGGGAAGAGGGCAAAAGAAGAATTGTTATCGGATTTAATGTGAGAGGTCGAGATGTTGAAAGTGTAATTGGAGAATTAGGAGAAAAAATGAAGAGTATTCATTTCCCAACAGGTTATTATACTTCCTATGGAGGGCAATTTGAAAATTTACAAAGAGCCAAAGACCGTCTGTTGTTAGCCGTTCCAATATCTTTGTTGCTCATCTTTTTCTTGTTGTACTTGACTTTCCGCTCTGTACGTTTGGCAAGTTTGATTTTTACAGCCATACCGATGAGTGCCATTGGAGGTGTTTTTGCCTTGATTGTTAGAGGAATGCCCTTCTCTATTAGTGCAGGGATTGGTTTTATTGCTTTGTTTGGAGTGGCTGTTCTTAATGGTATTGTTTTGGTTGGGACTTTTTGCCAATTAGAAAAAGGCGGCTTCTCTTTGTCTGAACGCATTATACAAGGTACACAAGAGCGTTTGCGACCAGTTTTAATGACAGCTATGGTGGCGAGTTTAGGATTTTTGCCAATGGCATTAAGTCAAGGGGCAGGAGCAGAAGTGCAACGACCTTTGGCAACCGTTGTTATAGGAGGACTCATATCAGCGACCTTTTTGACACTTTTTGTGTTACCTATTTTATATTCTTTTTTTGCACCCAAGACGCCCAAGGGAGAGAGTGCGAAAAGAATGAATTTAGAAGAAGAAAATAAAAATATATAAGATGAATAGAATGTTTATATCAAGAAAAGTTGTACGAGCTTTAACATTAGTATTGTTACTTGTTGGATCAGAGTCTTTGCTTTTTGCACAGAATGAGACTGAGGGCTTGACTGTGGATTCTTTGCTAAATTTAGCAATGCAAAATAACGACTCGTATCAAGCTTCTCTGATGGAAGTTAAGAAGGCAGAAGCTCTTCAATCTACGTTTTTAGAGTTGCCAAAAGCAGCAATAAATGTACAATATGGACATTTAGATGGACCTAATAACAATTTGATTGTAGAGGCTACTCAAGAAATACCTTTCCCATCTATCTTCTTTGCAAGGTATAAAGAGAAAAAACTTGCTAAAAAAAGAGCAGATATGTCTTCTTCTCTTGTATCTGCAGACTTAAAGATGACAGTTCGTACTCTTTTTGAACAGATACGTTATATAGAAGCTCGTTTAGAGCCTATAACGATAATGGATTCTGTTTATAATCACTATCTAGATATTATTTTGACAAGGCAAAGGGCTGGAGAAGGTAATTTGCAGGAGCTACGACTCGCAAAAATGAAAAGAAAAAAGATAGCTCTAGATCGCTTAAGTTTAGAACAGGAACGAAAAAATGCTTATATGCGTTTAGGAATGTTGGTTGGAGTGAAAAATTTCAAGATTTCATATCCGAAAAATTTTGTTCCTCTAGAACTTGATGAAACAGAAATTCTAGAAAAACTGAGCAAGAATCCCAAGCTAAAGTCGGCACTCTTAGGATTAGAAGAGGAGAAGGTAGCAAGGGCAACAATCATTTCGGAGCAAATGCCTGACTTTGTCCTAGGGTATATCAATTCTTCAGCGATTGGAGAGCATATAATTGATGGAGTGCCTAAAATGATGGGACTAAAAGACCGTTTTTCAGCATTTAGTGTAGGTGTAAATATTCCATTAAGTCTCTTTTCTAGTGCTTCTAAGATAAAAGCTTCTAAGTGGGCTTTAAAAGTTAAAGAATTTGAATTGAATCAAATAAAGAAAGAGGTGCGAAATGAATGGGAAGAATTGAGGGCTGCGTATAGAACGGAATTGTTACGTTACCGATATTATGCAAAGGAGGCAATCCCAGAAGTTAAAGAAATGATGCTTTTAGCAAAGGAAAATTATGAATTAGGAGACACAAATTATCTAAATTATATAGAAGTTTTAGAAACATCTACGGAGATTACAGAAGATTATTTATCCTCTTGTTTTAACTTAAATATGTGTGTGATAAAAATTTATAATTTGATAGAAAAATAAGAAAACGAAAGTTTAATTAGTAAAAGAAAGAAAAAGATGAAAATCAATAAATATATATTCCTACTCTTGAGTTCATTGATATTTGTTGTCACAAGTTGTCACTCAGGGGGACATGGGCATTCTCATTCTCATTCTCATGGTCAAGAAGGTAAAGAAGAGCACGATCATGAGCATGAAGAAGGGCATAAGAAAATTGCAGAGATTAGTTTGAAGCAAATGCAAACAGTTGGGATAACTTTTGGGCAATTAGAGAAAAAAGCTCTAAATGAAACAATTCATGCTAATGGAGTGTTGCATTTGCCTAGCAGTTCTAAAGCTGTATTAACATCCTTATATGGAGGCGAAATAAAGACCGTCAAGATGCATTCAGGAGATAAAGTGCGTAAGGGACAGACTTTAGCCAAGATAATTTCTCCAGAATTAGTGCAGTTGCAAGGAGAGTATTGGTCTGTAAAAGGAGATGTTGCTTTGATGAAAAAAGAGTGTAAAAGACAACAAAAACTGAGACTCAAAGGGGGCAGCTCAGAAAAATTTTTACAGAAAGTGAAAAATGATTTAAGTACTCTAGAGGTTCGTTTAGCATCCATTCAGTCAAAATTATTATTGATGGGGATTAATGTCAAAAAAATGAAAGAGGGAAAACTTTTAATAGAAGTACCCCTAAAGGCTCCCATTTCAGGAGTTATATCTAACGTCCATGTGCGTTTGGGCTCTTATGTTGAAGCTTCTTCTCCTATAGTAGAAATTGTTGATAATAAAGGTTTGCATTTAGAATTAAGTATTTATGAACAAGATTTGTCAAAAATTCGTTTAGGTCAATTGATTCATTTTACTTTAACCAACAATCCAGGAAAAGAATATGATGCAAAAGTTTATTCTATTGGCTCTAGCTTTGAAAAAGATACACACACTATAGCAGTGCATTGTAAACTTAAGGAAAAAGATGACTACTTTATTGATGGTATGAGTATTAGAGGAATAGTTAGTTTGGGCTCAGAGTTAGCAACCTATGTTGTGCCTCAAGAAGCTATTGTTCATGTAGAAGGTAAGGATTTTGTTTATATGCTTGTACCTAACGATGAGGAGCATAAAGAAGAAGAGCAAGAAGAACATTTTTCATTCCAACCGATACAAGTAATCCGAGGAATAAGTGAGTTAGGTTATACTTCTATAGACTTTTTATCACCCGTTCCTAAGGATGCTAAATTTGTCAAAACTTCAGCATTTTTTGTTGCCGCAGAATTGAATAAGCCGACGGAGCATCATCATTAATTTTATAAGAAAAAGAGGCGGATTTTTATTTTTAAATCCGCCTCTTTTTCTTATTTGAATTAATATTTTTTGCAAACTATTGCAGAAAAATTTGGAAAATAAGAAAAAAGCTATTAGTTTTGCAAATGCTTTAGTTGAGAGACTGGAGTAAGAGTGGTTCAAAGAGGCGATTTAAAAAAAAATCGCAAAAATTTGGAAATAAGAAAAAAAGTTGTATCTTTGCAATCACGTTCTCAAAAAGAGGACAAGCTTCTCAGAGGAGAGGCAAAAAAGTAAAAGCG
>PDWI01027237.1_pt1 | contig 12562 bp, 13 predicted proteins | sample 1430891 | NCBI WGS metagenome assembly PDWI01 (sample SAMN01162508, study PRJNA174530) | Oral metagenome, whole genome shotgun sequencing project. | biome: Marine environment; feature: Marine mammal; material: Swab sample of the gingival sulcus; isolation source: swab sample of gingival sulcus... | reverse complement strand
CAAGGAGCGCAAGGACCGCGTCGACGACGCCCTCAACGCCACCCGCGCCGCGGTGCAGGAAGGCGTGATCGTCGGTGGCGGCGTGGCGCTGGTGCAGGGCGCCAAGGGGCTCGAAAGCCTCAAGGGTGCCAATGCCGATCAGGACGCGGGCATCAAGATCGTGCGCAAGGCGCTGGAATCGCCGCTGCGTCAGATCGCCGAGAACGCGGGCGTCGACGGCGCCGTGGTCGCCGGCAAGGTGCGCGAATCCGACGATGCGAACTTCGGCTTCAACGCCCAGACGGAAGAATATGGCGACATGTTTGACTTCGGCGTGATCGACCCGGCCAAGGTGGCGCGCACCGCGCTGGAAGACGCGGCCTCGGTCGCCGGCCTGCTGATCACCACCGAAGCCATGGTCGCCGACCTTCCCGCCAAGGAAGGCGCCCCGGCGGCGCCGGACATGGGCGGCATGGGCGGCATGGGCATGATGTAAAGCCCGTATTTAAGACCCGTGTGACGGGGGCCGGGACGCATCCGGCCTCCCGCCTGCGAAACGAGGGGCCGCCCAGCCGGGGCGGCCCTTTTGCGTTCTTCCGGAAGGGCGCGCCGGGTCTTTCCGGGCTGGGCTGGGTTGGGGGAAAACCCGCCCCGATTTCCCCGCAACTCCACCCGCCCTCTTACAAGTCCGGGCCCGCGCCCTTATGTTAATCCCGGTTACATTCCACAACGGGGACAATCCGATGACGCGCGCCTTCCTTCCAGCCCTGATACCCGCCCTGATACCTGCACTGGCTATCGCCCTGCCCGTGGCCCTCACGGCCGCACCCGCCAGCGCCGGGGCGGCGGACGATTGGCGCTTCGGCAATGACGCCTATATGGCCGGGCACCATGTGGAACTGAGCGGGGCCCCGGTCGGCGATCTCTTCGCTGCCGGCCGGTCGGTGCGGGTGAGCACCGGCGTCGAGGGCTCGGCCCATATGGCGGGCCAGAGGGTGGTGGTCGACGCGCCCGTCGGCGGCAATGTCTATGGCGCGGGGCAGGATGTCGATATCGACGGGCCGGTCTCCGGCAATGTGAGCGTTTTCGGCCAGACGGTTACCATCACCGAGCCGGTATCGGGCAATCTGCGCGCCGCGGGCCAAACCGTCGATCTCGGCGCACCGGTGGCGGGCAGCGCCGTGATCGGCGGCGATGAGGTGCGGATCGGTGCCGTGATCGGCGGCGATCTGGCGCTGTCGGGCGACGCTCTGGCCTGGGGCGACGCGGCCCGTATCGCGGGCGCGCTGCATATCTATACCGATGACCCGGAGGCGGTCGAGGTGCCCGCCCATGTCGCCGGTGCAGACCAGATCACCTTCCATGAGGTGCAGGCCTTCGACGACATCAATCCGATGCACGGCGAGCGCCCGGGGGTCTTCGCCCGTCTCACCGGCTGGATCGGCGGCGTGCTGGTGGTAGGCCTGCTGGGGACACTCCTTGCCGCGCTGGCGCCGGGCTTCCTCGGGGGGCTCCGGGCGCGGGCCATCGCCCGGCCGGGGTTCTCCGGCGTGGTCGGGGCGGTCGGAATCTCGGCGCTGACCGGCTCGGTGGTGCTGCTGGCGATGACCGGTTTCGGCATCCTGCTGGTGCCGCTGCCCGTGCTCGCCGCGGTGTTGCTGGGGATCGCGGGCTATGTGGTCGGCACCTATGCGCTCGGGGTCTGGGCCGTCGGTGCCGCGGGCCGCGGCGAGCCGGCGACAACCGGCGAGCGCGCAATGGCCGCCTTCGCCGGGGCGGCGCTGGCGGCGGCGGTGGGGCTCGTGCCCTTCCTCGGCTGGCTCGCGATCATGGCGGTGTTCCTGATCGGCGCCGGGACGCTGGTGTCCAAAGTCATCCGCCTCGATGCGGAAGATCTCGCCGCCTGACCGCCTCCGATGCCGGGCCGGCCCCCGGATCCGACCCCGAAACGCCGCGTTCTGGTGCGGCGTTTCGCCCCCCCCCCGTGTCGGTTTTCCTGTCGGTTTTCTTGCATCGCCCCCTCGAATCCCGCCCTCACCACGCCTATCTCACCCCCATGCGCAAACTGACCGCCCTCCTCACGAGCCTCGCGCTCGTCATACCAACCTCACTGCCCAACGCCGCCGCGCGGGCGCAGCCGGGCGATTGCGCCGTGCTGCTCCACGGCCTCGCCCGCAGTTCCGCCTCGCTGCTGGTGATGGAAGAGGCGCTGGAGGGCCTCGGCTATCAGGTGGTCAACCTCGACTACCCCTCGACCGAAGCGCCGATCGACGAGCTGGCCGCGGCAAGACCACGCATTTCGTGACCCATTCCCTCGGCGGGATCCTCGCCCGGGTCTGGCTGCGCGACCACCGGCCGGCGCGCATGGGCCGGGTGGTGATGCTGGCGCCGCCGAATCAGGGCTCGGAACTGGTCGATGCCTTCAAGACCTACCAGCTTGGCGAGTTCGAGCCTTTCGAATGGCTCAACGGCCCGGCAGGTCTGGAGCTTGGCACCGACCCCGCCTCGGTGCCCAACACCACCGGCACGGCGGGGTTCGAGCTTGGGGTGATCGCGGGCAACCGCTCGGGTCTCGGTCGAGAGCACCCGGGTCGACGGCATGACCGACCATATCGTGCTGCCGGTGACCCACACCTTCATGATGAACAACCCGCTGGTGATCGCCGAGGTGGTGGCCTTTCTCGAGACCGGGCGGTTTGACCGTGACCTGACCTGGACCGACGTGTTCGAACGCGTGCGCGAAGAGGCGGGGTTCGAGTAACGCCCGACTGGCTGATCGGGCGTCTGTGGGAAGGGCGGCCGGGTCAGCCCCCTGAAACTCCCGTCGCCGGCCCGACCACCCGGTTGACATGGCCCATCTTCCGGCCCGGCTTCACCTCGGCCTTGCCGTAGAGGTGCAGCGCCGCGCCCGGGTCGGCCGCAAGCGCCGTGGCGCGCGTGACCTCCTCGCCGATCAGGTTCAGCATCACCACATCCGAATGCCGCGTCCCGTCGCCCAGCGGCCAGCCCGCCACCGCGCGGACATGCTGTTCGAACTGGTCGATCACGCAGCCGTTCTGGGTCCAGTGGCCGGAATTATGCACCCGTGGCGCGATCTCGTTGACCACCAGCCCGGTCCCGCTCCCGGTCACGAACAGCTCGACCCCCATCACACCCACATAGCCAAGCTTTTCCGCGATGGCCTCGGCGGCACGGCGCGCGGCCTGCTGGCGCGGTGCATCAAGGGTGGCGGGCACAATGGTTGTGGCGAGGATGCCGTTTTCATGGACATTCTCGCCCGGGTCGAAACAGGCCATGGCGCCGTCGAGCCCGCGCGCCACGATCACGCTGACCTCGCGCTCGAACGCCACGAAACCTTCGAGGATCGCCGGAGCCTCGCCGATCTCGGCCAGCGCCGCGGCTCCATCGCTTCCGTCAGGTCGAGCAGGTTGAACACCGCCGCATGGGGCGCCACCCTGAGGCCGCAGCTTTCGAGGAAGTCTTTCTCCACCAGCCGGTCCTGGCTGATCCGCAGGGCGTCGCGGCCCGGGCGGATCGGGGCGAGGGATTCGAGGATGTCGAGCGCCGTGGTGGGGATGTTCTCGAACTCATAGGTGATGACATCGACGCTCCTGCCGAAGGCTTTGAGCGCCGCATCGACGCTCCTGCCGAAGGCTTTGAGCGCCGCTTCGTCGTCATAGCGGGCGGTGGTGACGCGGTCGGCCACCTGACCCGCGGGCGGCGCGGCGCCGGGTTCGAAGATGTGGGTCTTGAACCCGAGGCGGGCGGCGGCGAGCGAGAGCATCCGGCCGAGCTGGCCGCCGCCGAGGATGCCGATGCTGGCCCCCGGTTTCAGGGGGGGTGAGGGAAGGGGCGAGGAGGGCAGGGGCTGCGGGTCACTCATCGGCGGGCGCCTCCGGGATCGAGGCCGAAAGTGCTGCGCGCCATGCGTCGAGCCGCGCCGCGATCTCTGCATCGGAAGTCGCGAGGATCGCCGCCGCCATCAACCCGGCATTGGCCGCCCCGGCGGCACCGATCGCCATGGTGGCGACCGGAAACCCTTTCGGCATCTGGACGATGGAATAGAGGCTGTCGACCCCCGACAGCGCCCGGGTCTGCACCGGCACGCCGACCACCGGCACCCGGGTCTTGGAGGCCATCATCCCCGGCAGATGCGCCGCCCCCCCGGCCCCCGCGATGATCACCGCGAGCCCGCGCTCTGCGGCGGTCTTGCCATAGTCCCACAGCCGGTCCGGGGTGCGATGGGCGGAGACGATCTTCGTCTCATATGCCACGCCCAGCTCGTCGAGCACCTCCGCCGCCTGCTTCATCGTCGGCCAGTCGGACTGGCTGCCCATGATGATGCCCACTTTCACATTCATCGCCTTGCCCTCCCCGGCAGTCTGGCGTGATCCTTGCATGGTCTGCGCCCCCCCCGAATGCCCCCCGAACGCGCGCGCCCGGGTCAGGCAATGATATCCGGGGTGAGCTTGTCTTCGATCCGGGCGATCTTGTCCTTCAGCGCCAGCTTCTGCTTCTTCAGCCGGGTGATCGCCAGCTGGTCGGAGGCGGTGCGGTCTTCCAACGCCTGAATCGCGATGTCGAGATCGCCATGTTCCTGACGCAGCACTTCCAGCTCGACCCGCAGCACCTCGTCGGTCTTCATTTCCTTGGCTTTGCTCATTGGTCCCCGGTTCTTGTTTTTACAGCCCTTGAAACAACTTAAACCGAACTCGGCAAAAAGCCAAAGCGTTTGCCCCCTTGCGGGCGCGCCGCGGCGCCCCCATGTTTCCGAGGTCACGGGCTGCCGCTTCGGGGCCCTGCAATGACCGATCGCTTTCGGAACAGGTCGCTTTGGAAAAGGACGTGCAGATGACCAAGATGACGCTGGGGTCCCACCCCTTTCTGCTGGGGTTCGACCAGCTTGAACGGATGCTGGAACAGGCCGAGAAATCGGGGACGGACGGGTATCCGCCGTTCAATATCGAACAGGTCAGCGAACGCGCCTACCGGATCACCCTCGCGGTGGCGGGTTTCGCCGATGACGATCTGTCGATCACCGTGGAAGACCGCAAGCTGGTGGTGCGCGGCAGGATCTCGGAGAAGGACGAAGGCCGGGTCTATCTGCATCGCGGCATCGCGGCGCGGCAGTTCATGAAGAGCTTCGTGCTCGCCGATGGTGTCGAGGTGATCGGCGCGGGGACGGGCAACGGGCTGTTGCACATCGACCTCGAACGCGCGATTCCCGAGCCCCGGGTGCAGAATATCGAGATCCGGAAGGGCTGAGGCGCCGGGCGGGGACTGCGGAGACGCGGTTTCGCAACCGCGCCGGACGCCGCTTTGGAGCGGCTTCCTCTTCGCCCGGAAACTCCGCCCGAAAACCAAGCCCGAGAACCAAACCTGAAAACGGCGCTCAGAAATACTGCTGAAACCAGTCCTGCGCCATCAGCGCACGCAGCACCCCGCCCGCCGGGGCCTGCCTGCGCGCCGGAGTGGTGGCCGGCGTGCTGCCTGGCCTGCTGGCGCGGATATAACGCTCGACCAGCCCCGCGAGCCGTGCCGACACCGCGCGGTCGAGGATCACCACACCGTTTTCGGTGTCATGCAGAAAGCTCCGCCGGTTGAGATTGGTCGAGCCCACCACCGACAGCCGCCGGTCGATCACCAGAAGCTTGGTGTGCATCAGCCGCTTTTCGGGCTCGTAATTCCAATGGTCGAACCCCGGGGTTCTGGCCTGAAAAGCCTCGGTGAACGTCCGGGTGAAAAACGCCGGCGGGTCGGTGGAGGCAAGCCGCGACACCAGCGCCACCTTCACCCCGCGCGCCGCCGCCCGTTCCAGCGCGCGCCGGATCGCATCGGTCGGGTAGAGGAAGGGCGAGATCGCGAGGATCTCGTGCTCGGCGGCGTCGATCAGCGCCACATAAGCCGCCTCCAACGCGTGGCCATCGGCGAAAGGATAGGAGATGAAATGCCGCGCCCGGCCGTTTGCCTGCCCCTCCGCCGGCCGCGCCGCGCCGCCCGGACGGGTCATCGGCACCGCCACCGTGCCGTGGCGATCGCGATGCCACAGGGTGCTGAAATGCCGGGCAATGCCGCGCACCGCCCGGTCGCCACGCATCACGATCTCGAAATCCTCATAGACCGAATGCCAGGCGAAACCGTCCTTGCCGTTTCTGTAGGTTCTGAGCCCGGGATACTCCGTGAGGTCGAAGGTTTCGCCGAAGAAATAGCCGTCGTGCTGGTTGCGCCCGCCGGTGATGAAGCGCGATTGTCCCGGGGTCGGCGACACTGCAAGGAACAGCTTGGTATGGTTCGCCCGCTGGAGACGGTTGATGAGCCCCGACGGGTCGCCGAAGCCCTGCGGCGCCCAGCTCAGATACTGGATCTGCACATTGGGGTAGCGCGCGGCGAGGCTTTCCCAGAAGGCGCGGTCGGGCCCGAACACCGAATTGGCGCTGCCGAGGAGACGCACCCTCGTGCCGCGCGCGGCGTGATATTCGATCGCGCGACGCATCAGCGCGCCCGAATAATCGGCGCGGAGATAGAAAGAGGACAGCACGATCAGATCGAGCTTCGGCGCGCGGGAAAAGTCGATCGCCATCGCCGGATCGCCCGATTCGAGCTTCGCCCGCGGCCATCTCTGCCCGGTCAGCGCCTCGATCCGGGCGTTGATCCCGTCGAGCGGTTCCGGGGCGAAGGCGATGTCCCCGAGCGGCAGGGCGCAGCTCTGCGCCAGCGCGGTGTTGGCGTAGAAGGCACGGGTCAGGCGATCGGCGCCCGGGGCCGGGTCGGCGCAGCTGTCGCGGAAACTGTCGATCCGGTGCAGGGCGGGGGCGCTCAGATCGGCGGTTTGCAGGCGCATCCGGGCCCCGTCACCCCAGCCGTCGCCCCAGCCGTTGCCCCAGCTGAGGTGGCATTCCGTGACCTCGGGGCTCAGCACCGCCCGCACCGCGCCGGCCGGGGCCTCGCGGCGCGGCGGCAGGGTGAAGGCCCGGGTGCCCTGCGGCCGGAGAAAGCGGTTCTCCCCGTCCACCAGCAGCCGCGCGGGCCCGTCGCAGCTGAGCTTTGCCGCGAGGGGCCGGGGGCCGAGCGCATGCAGCGTCACCTCGGTGGCCCGGCGCGGGACGCTGGGCAGATCGAACACCGCCTCCGGGTCGCGCGGGCCTTCGGCGGAGAGAAACACATTGACCGCGATCGTGGGCCCTTCGGGCGGGACGGCAAGCGGCGGCTCCGCTTTCGGCGCGGCGCATCCGGCGAGCAACAGGCCGATGAGCGCGATGTGGTGCAGAATGCTGCGCAGGCTGTGTCTGACCAAGATGCCCCCCGGCCCCGTGGGCCGCTCCCCCGGCCCCGTGGGCCTCTCCCATGTGACTCGCGCCTTGCGACGCCCGCGGAGCCTAGCATCGCCGGTCGCGAGTCGGAAGCGGTGGAGGCGCGGGATCAGGCCTCCGGCCAGATCCCGAAACGTGCGTGGATGAGGGCGGCGGCGGCGCGGTTGGCGCGGTCGCGCGGGGTCGTCTGTTGCAACGCGCCGGGGCTGTCGAGCGGGGTGCAAAGGGCGCGGGCACCGGGCGCCTCGACAATCTCCAGACCGAGCCCGGCAAACCAGCCCGACAGCCAGATATCGTCCACCGCCCATGCTTCGGGCGGCGGCGGCGGGATCCGGCCCGCCTGCGCCCCCGGCACCAGAACCCCCGCGAAGCCCTGAACGATGGTGCCGCCCCGCCGCCCGATACGCGCGCTGGGCCAAGTGCTTCCGGCGACCACCGGGGGCGCGGCGCCCGCCCGCGCGCGTTCGGCGGTAAGGGCCACGGCCCAGCCCGGCCCATAGTGCCAGTCGTCGTCGCAACAGAGAATATCGGCGCCGGGAAAGGCGGCGGCCGGGGCCAGCAATTTGCCGGCCGGACCGAGGTCGGTTTCGGTCTCGAGCAGGGTGACGCCCTCGGGGAGCGCGGGCAGGGGGGAAGGCCGGGAGGCGGGCAGGGGAGCAGGGTCAAAGCGCGGGTAACGGCGCGGGACCACCAGCGCCACCCGGTCGGCGCCCTGTCTGGTCAGGGCGTCCAACACCCGCGGAAGCTGCGCGAACCGCGGCGGGATCGTGGTCAGGGCGATCACCAGCATCGCCGCCTCAAACCCCGCCCGGCCGTTTCTCCAAACAGCCCTCCGCCATTACCCGGCGGCGATCAGCCCCATGGATTCGAGCTTCAGGATCACCTGATGGGCGCAATTGTCGACATCGACGCTTTCGGTATCGACCCGCAGCTCCGGGTTGGCAGGAACCTCGTAAGGGTCTGAAATCCCGGTAAATTCCTTGATCTTCCCGGCCCGCGCGAGCTTGTAGAGCCCCTTGCGGTCGCGGCGCTCGCATTCCTCGATCGAGGTCGAGACATGCACCTCCACAAAAGCCCCGAACTGCTCGATCTCCTCACGCACCGCGCGGCGGGTAGACGCATAGGGCGCGATCGGGGCGCAGAGCGCGATGCCGCCGTTCTTGGTGATCTCGCTGGCGACATAGCCGATGCGGCGGATGTTGAGGTCGCGGTGCTCCTTCGAGAAGCCAAGCTCGGAGGAGAGGTTCTTGCGCACGATATCGCCGTCGAGCAGTGTCACCGGACGGCCGCCCATCTCCATCAGCTTGACCATCAGCGCGTTGGCGATGGTGGATTTGCCGGAGCCGGAAAACCCGGTGAAAAACACCGTGAAGCCCTGTTTCGCACGCGGCGGTCTGGTGCGGCGCAATTCGCTGACCACTTCGGGAAAGGAGAACCACTCGGGGATCTCAAGCCCTTCGGCCAGCCGCCGCCGCAGCTCGGTGCCATACTGGGCGCGCTCCTGCACATAGACCATATGTTTGAAATCGACCATCTCGACGCCGATCTCGTCCTGACAGGCGCGGAACAGATCCTGCGCGTCATAGGGCCCGTAGAAATCTTCCCCCTTCGAATCCTTGCCCGGCCCCGCATGGTCGCGCCCGACGATGAAATGGGTGCAGCCGTGATTCTTGCGGATCAGCCCGTGCCAGACCGCCTCGCGCGGGCCGCCCATGCGCATGGCGAGGTTGAGCAGGCTCATGGTGGTGGTGGACTGGGTGTATTTGTCGAGCACCGCTTCGTAGCAGCGCACGCGGGTGAAATGGTCGACGTCACCGGGTTTGGTCATGCCGAAGGTCAGCTCCTGATGCGCCCGGTGCAGCGGGTTGCGGGTCTGGAAGGCCACCACGCGGCGCCAGCCCAGCTTGCGGAAATGGGCGCGCAGCTCGTTGGGGGTGTCGCGGCGGCCGCGGAAATCGTAATGCGTCGGCGGCTGGATCCCGGTGACCGGCCCGCCGAGATAGACCTTGCCCGCCTGGTTGAACAGGTAATTGACCGCCGGATGGGCGTCGTCTTCGGTGCCAAACACCTTCCCGGCCTCGCGCGCCTTGTCCGGGGTCCAGTTGTCGGTGACGGTCATGGTGGCGAGGATCACGCCTTCCTCGTCGCGCAGGGCGATGTCCTGGTTCTCTTCGAGCCCCGCGGCGAACTCCTCGGAAACATCGAGGGTGATCGGCATCGGCCAGAGAGACCCGTCGGCGAGGCGCATGGTGTCGACGACGCTGTCGTAATCGGCTTCGGTGAGAAACCCCTTCAGCGGGTTGAAGCCGCCGTTCATCAACAATTCGAGGTCGCAGATCTGCCGCGGGGTCAGATCCCAGCTGACGAGATCGGCGGCTTCGAGCTTCAGCTTCTGCGCACTCTCATAAGACACATAAAGCTCCGGAATCGGAGCAAGGTTGGGCAACATCATCTCTTCGGCCTTTTCGGTTCTGCTCGTGGGGCGCGTCTGACGTTCCATCGCCCCTCAGCGCGCGTCTAGCAAGCGAATGCGGCGAAATTCAAGCCGTGACGCGGTATTCGCCCGCCCACCGGCCACCGCCCGCCAACCTCTGCCGGCCGATAGGGGGGTGATGAAGGAAAAGCACCGCGACATCCGCGAAACCGCTCGGGGCATCGCGAAGGGTACGATCCCCGCGAAAAGGTACGATCCCCGCGAAGCCCGGCTTCCATGCCGCCTGCAACACCGCGCTCGCGTCGCTGCCGCGCTGAACTGCCATCGTTCCTGCTCGCGATGGCCCCGTTCCGGCACCGGGATTTCCGGCATCGCTTGCGGGGAGGGGACCCAGACAAGGCCTGTTTCTGCCATCCGGCCTGCGGAAATGCGGGTTGCGGCACGGGGTTTGCTCCGCCAGATCGCCTTTGCTATGGCGTTTGACGAAATACCTGACACAGAGAGCATCACCTGGAGCGTTTGACGAAATACCTGACACAGAGAGCATCACCTAACGCGCCCAAAACCTCTGATTTCAGGCAGCTTTAGGTGATTCAGGTCTTTCGCATAACGCTTCAGGCCGGGACAGCCCAACAGGAGGTTTTCGTGGCAACCGTTCTATCTGGTCTTGCTGCCGCCTTTGCGGTGGCAATCCTCGCCCTGGTTGCGTGGCGTCAGATGGACTTGCGGGCGACGCGTGCAGAAATGGCCCGGCTCCGCGCGTTGCAGCCCACCGCCCCGCGCCGCTTTTCGCGTCAGATGGTTGCGGACCTGCCCGAACCTGCACGCCGCTATTTCTCCTTTGCCATCGCCGAGGGAACGCCCCTCCATACCGTTTCGGAAATCGAGATGCAGGGGAAGTTTGCCTTGGGCGACAAAAACGAGCCGAACTACATGCATATGGAAGCAAAACAGGTTCTGGCCGCGCCGCATGGCTTCGTCTGGGCGATGTCCGGCGGCTCCGGGGTTCGGCGTGTCTCGGGATCGGACAGCGGTCGCTGGACCCGTTTCTGGCTGAACGGACTTGTTTCCGTGGCGCGGTTCGGAGGGACGCCGGACCATACCCGGTCCGCGTTCGGGCGCCATGTGTCCGAAGCCGCCTTCTGGACACCTGGCGCGATCCTGCCCGGCCAGGGCGTGAGATGGGACGCGGTCGATGGCAATACCGCCCGGTTCACCATGCGCCATCAGGGCATGGAGCAATCCGTCGAGATCACGGTCGATGCAGAGGGCCGTCCGTTCCGCGTTGTGTTTCCCCGTTGGAGCAATGCGAACCCCGACGGCGTGTTTCAGATCCAGCCGTTTGGCGGGGTGCTGTCCGGGTTCGAGAGTTTCGGGGGCTACCGGATGCCGACCCATGTGGAGGCCGGGAATTTTTTCGGAACCGACGCGTATTTCCCGTTTTTCATTGCGGATGTCACGGCAATCCGGTTTCCGGCTCAAAACCGGTCGTGACCGGGATGACCGGCCCTGAGATCAGGTCGCGCACAGCCGTGACCGTCGGCACCCCTCGCCAACACCGCGCCGTTTTGACCCGATCTATCCGGCCACACCCGACCCCGACGCCCCGGATGCCCACACCGCTCGGACCTTCACCGATCCCAAACGGTTTGCTTCTGGCCAACAACGCACCGGCCCGCGGTGTCCTGCACCACGCACCGGCCCGCCGCTCGCGAAACCCGCACCCCTTCTTTGTTCCATAAATACCTCGGGGGGTCCGGGGGGCTGGCCCCCCGGCGCCGCCCCCCGCCATCAGGCGGCAAAACCTCAGCCCCGGTTCAGCAGCCCCGGTTCAGTCCCAGTCGCCCGAAAACCCGCGCGGCACCTGTAGTATGTCGCGGGTCACGTCCTGGATGTCGCGATGTCCGCAGAAGGCCATGGACTTGTCGAGCTCGGTGTGGATCACCTCGAGCGCCTTGGTGACCCCGGCCTCGCCCATGGCGCCGAGCCCGTAGACATAGGCCCGCCCGATCATCGCGCCGCGCGCCCCCAGCGCCACCGCCTTCAGCACGTCCTGACCCGAGCGGATGCCGCTGTCGATCCAGACCTCCACCTTGTCGCCCACCGCCTGCACGATCGGCTCCAGCGCCCGGATCGAGCTGATGGTGCCGTCGAGCTGGCGCCCGCCGTGGTTCGACACCACGATCGCATCGGCGCCGATCTTCGCCGCCATCTGCGCATCTTCCGGTTCCATGATCCCCTTCAGGATCAGCTTGCCGCCCCACATGTCGCGGATCTGCTCGACCTTCTTCCAGTCGAGCGCCGGGTCGAACTGCTCGGCGGTCCAGGCCATCAGGTTCGACGGGTCCGACACCCCTTCCGCATGGCCGACGATATTGCCGAACTGCCGCCGCCTGGTGCCCAGCATGCCGAGCCCCCAGCGCCATTTGGTGGCGAGGTTCAGCATGTTGACCAGCGTCGGTTTCGGCGGCGCCGAGAGGCCGTTCTTGATGTCCTTGTGGCGCTGGCCGATCATTTGCAGATCGAGCGTCAGCACCAGCGCCGAGACCTTCGCATCCCTGGCGCGCTGGATGATGCGGCGCAGGAAATCCTGATCGCGCATCACATAGAGCTGGAACCAGAAGGGTTTGGACGTGTGTTCGGCCACGTCCTCGATCGAGCAGATCGACATCGTGGTGAGCGTGAAGGGCACGCCGAATTTCTCGGCGGCGCGGGCGGCGAGGATTTCGCCGTCGGCATGTTGCATGCCGGTCAGCCCCACCGGCGCCAGCGCCACCGGCATTGCCGCCTCTTCACCCGCCATGGTGGTGCGGGTCGAGCGGTCCGACATGTCGACCGC
>PDWI01008021.1_pt1 | contig 12562 bp, 13 predicted proteins | sample 1430891 | NCBI WGS metagenome assembly PDWI01 (sample SAMN01162508, study PRJNA174530) | Oral metagenome, whole genome shotgun sequencing project. | biome: Marine environment; feature: Marine mammal; material: Swab sample of the gingival sulcus; isolation source: swab sample of gingival sulcus... | reverse complement strand
AGAGAGACTTTAGCCCGTTGGGTCAAATAAGCGGTAGCGTTTTGGGGATACCCAACGTGGATAACTCGTCTCGAAAGATTAAGCTTTGCGGAGCTTGGAGTAAAAGTGTTTAACCACTAAAGTTTTAAGGGTAACAGAGAACAGAATGCGGAAAGCTGAGAGCTGACAATTGAAAATAAAAGGAAAAATGTGGATAACTTTTTTATAGAATATCGAGACCCAATGTTTGGCATCATCATACTTTTTTCGACTATTTTTATCATCTCATTTTCCAACTATTGGTGGGGCATCTTTAGAGCAAAAGAAGAAGAGCATAGCATAGAGAGATTTATCAAAAAGTTTGAAGTAAGCTCTGATGCAAACGCCTATAAAGAACTACTAAACTCCTTTAAGCTCTCAACCGAAAGTTTGGTTTTACTAGCCCATATTTACGTAAAAAGTGGGGATTTTGAAACTGCTATAGGCATCTATCTTATCGCCCTAGAACAGATAAAAAGTGGAGCAAAAAAGCGTTATGTTTTAGTTGAGCTTGGCAAATGCTACTTTAAGGCTGGATTTTTAAAAAGAGCTGCCGAGGTTTTTTTAAAATCTTTGCAAACAAGACCTAGAGACGAAGAGGCTTTGTCTTACCTAAATGTCTGCTATGAGATGCTAAAAGCTTATGAAAAGGCTTTGGGGGTTTTGGACGCTTTAGAAGAGCTTGGAGTGGATGTGAAAGAGCAAAGATCGTACGTAAAAGCAAAAAAAGTGCTAGAAGATAAGGAGCTAAGCGTAGAGGAAAAAGAAAAAGAGCTTAGAGTTTTAAGTAAAGACTTTGCCCTTGCTAAGAGAATGCTTGTGGATTTTAAGCATAGCCATGAGAGCTTAAAAGTGGAAGATTTGGGAGATACAGACCCTCAAGATCTCATCGACTTTGTGTGGTTTTTGGATGCGGACGAGTTTGACCTCTCAACCCTAAGTCATCCTATATATAAAAGCATAGCCACCCTAAAAGGGCAGTGTGATGCTAAGGATAGTTCAGGTGTATTTGAGTTTGAAGTGCTAAATATCTTAAAACAACAAGGCTATGAAAAAGCCGAGCTTGGTTTTGAGTTTACCTGTAAAGAGTGCAAAAACTCCTTTCCTATGTTTTTTTGTAGATGTCCAAACTGCCGTAGTCTGTCTTCTATGAAGATAGAGCCTATTTTGATAAGTAAAGACCATGAAACACATACACCTTTTCTGTGACGGCTCTTCGTTGGGAAACCCCGGTTTTGGCGGATACGGGACTATACTAAGGTATGGTAAAAGTGAAAAGATTATCAGCGGAAGTGAGGCAAATACGACAAATAACCGTATGGAGCTTAAGGCTGTTATTGAGGGCTTAAAAGCACTTAAAGCTCCTTGTAAGGTTAGCATAGTAAGTGATTCGACTTATGTGGTAAAAGCCATCAACGAATGGCTGGAAAACTGGGTCAAAAAGAACTTTAAAAATGTCAAAAATGTTGACCTTTGGAAAGAGTATTTAGAGCTTTCAAAACCCCACAAGATAGAGGCAGCTTGGGTTAGAGGGCATGATGGACATGAGGAAAATGAACGCTGTGACAAAATAGCAAGATATGAGGCAGAAAAGCTAAAGACCTTAGAGCCGAAGGCGGTTAGTTTGCAGTAGCAAACAGTTCTTTAGTGTTGGTTCTTAGCAAGATTTTATATCTTGCGTTAAAGAACGTTAAAATAAAATGAGGCAGAAAAGCTAAAAAAGGAGCAAGAATGCAAGAGTTAAAACAGTTACAAGAGCGTTTGGATTATCAGTTTAAAGACAAAGACCTGATAATCGAGGCACTAACTCACAAAAGTTACCGCAATTCTAGCAATAACGAGCGTTTGGAGTTTTTAGGTGATGCGGTCTTAGACCTTGTTGTGGGCGAATATCTTTATAAAAAATTTCCTAGCACTAGCGAGGGTGATCTTTCAAAGATGAGAGCCTCACTTGTCAATGAAAAGGGCTTTGAAAAACTAGCCTTAAATATGGGCTTAGGCGATATGATCTTCTTATCTCAAGCCGAAGAAAACAACGGCGGACGCAAAAAAGCTTCCTTGCTCTCTGATGCTTTTGAGGCAGTTGTTGGGGCTTTGTATCTTGATGCTGGACTTGAAAAGGTCAAGGATTTTGTGGAAAATCTGCTAGAGATTTCTTATAAGGACATTAGTTTAGAAAGTGTTTTTAAAGACTACAAAACCTCGCTTCAAGAGCTGACACAGGCTCATTTTGGAGTTGTGCCAGATTATAAACTAGTAGGCTCTTTTGGTCCTGATCATAAAAAAGAGTTTGAGATAGAAGTGAGTGTTTTAGCTCGTCATCTTGCAAAAGCAAGGGGAAAAAGCAAAAAAGATGCCCAACAAAAAGCAGCCCTTTTGGCACTTAAGATACTAGAAAAAGAGTTACGATGAATACCTTTGGCAAGGCTTTTTCTTTTACGAGTTTTGGCGAATCCCATGGGGAAGGCATAGGTTGTGTCATTGATGGAGTTCCAGCTGGGCTTAAGATAGATGAAAGCTATATACAAAAAGAGCTAGATAGAAGAAAGCCCGGTCTTAATGTCTATTCGACGCCACGCAAAGAAGAAGATAAGGTTAAGATACTTAGTGGGGTTTTTGAAGGGCTTAGTACAGGCACTCCCATAGCACTTTTTATAGCAAATACCAACCAAAAAAGTAAGGACTATGGGGAACTTAAGGAGCTTTTTCGCCCCGGACATGGGGATTTTACTTACTTTAAAAAATACGGCTTAAGAGACCACAGAGGTGGAGGCAGAAGTAGTGCTAGGGAAACAGTTGCAAGGGTAGCAGCTGGAGCTATAGCAAAAAAGCTTTTAAGTGAGTTTGGCATCAAGGTTCAAAGTGGGGTAAGTGGAGTTGGGGAGCTAAAAAGTGAGCTGATAGACTTTCAGTATGCCCAAAAAAGCGAGATCTATGCACTTGATGCGAGTTGCGAAGAGGCTTGGAAACAACTCATCTGTGATGCAAGAAGTGAGCATAACTCCATAGGTAGCGAGGTCAGACTAAGGGCAAGTGGGATGATAGCAGGGCTTGGAGAGCCATTGTATGATAAACTTGATGCTCTCATAGGTGGAGCTATGATGGGTTTAAATGGCGTTAAGGCTGTTGAGATCGGCGAGGGAGTTCGTGCATCAAGGTTGAAAGGTAGCCAAAACAATGACCAGATGGACAAAAACGGCTTTTTATCAAACCATAGTGGAGGCATCTTAGCAGGTATTAGCACAGGTCAGGATGTGGAGGTAAAACTTCACTTCAAACCCACTCCTTCTATCTTTTCCAAACAAAAGACCATAGATGCTAAGGGCGAAAGCAAAGAGTTTGAACTGCGTGGCAGACATGACCCTTGCATAGGTATACGAGGAAGTGTGGTAGCAGAAATGATGTTGGCTTTGATACTAGCGGATCTGTTATTTTTAAACACAAACTCAAACTTAGGAAAGATAAAAAAGTGTTATTTTGATATAGACTAGCAGAAAATATTTAAAATTTTGCCGATTTAAGATATACGTTAACTTTCTTAGTATAGAATACGTTACAAATTTTTCAAAAAGGATACACATGAAAAAAACAGCATTGTTTTTACTAGGAGCTAGTTTACTTAGCTCAAGTTTATTTGCAGGAGCTTGCGAGAGTGGTTTAAAGTACGACTTTACATTCTACGGAGCACCAGATAAGTCTTATGTGGTTACAAAAAACACATTTAAAAAAGCTACAAGCAGCTTCCCAGGAGGAAAGCTTACAGGCGCTACACTTGACATAGACGCTTTTAGCCTTGACACAAGTGCAGATCTTAGCAACGGAGCTGCAAAGTGGCCACCAGCTATGGCTATGGTTAGAAATAACAACACAGTAAATAACTTTTTCAAAAAGTTTACTACAGACGCTGGTAAGATACACGTTAAGATAGCAAAAGTGACAGCTAAGCAGATCGTTGCTGATGTTAAGATGAACGGTGTTACAAAGTCTATACCTTTTTCTTACGAGGTTAAGGGTGGCAAGATCATGGCAAAAGGACAGCTTGATGTTTTAGCATTCAACACTTCTGATGCTTGGGCTGCTTTTGAAAGAGTATGTAAGATGGCTTTTCATAAGGGTAAGTCTTGGAGCACTTTGGACGTTTATTTTTCAGTTCCAGCTAGTTGTAAATAAGAAAATGTCGGCAACCGCCGACATTTTTTAAGATAGTTTATGCTATACTTTCAGCCTTAAATCAAGAACATATAGGTTGAGAGCGTATGCGAAAAAGTTTTTTATATATACTCATATTTTCACTTTTTTTATTTCCATCTTTTGCTAAAAGTCAGTTAAATTTTTCCTTTATCAAAAAACAAGCCAAGTCTTATGATGCTAACAACACCTTACTTGTCATAGGTGGCATACAAGGTGATGAGCCAGGTGGATTTTTAGCAGCCTCGCTTTTAAGTACAGAGTATGAGATAACAAAAGGAAGTCTTTGGATAGTGCCAAACCTTAACTTTCCTAGCATCATAAAACGAAGTCGTGGCTTAAGTGGGGATATGAATAGAAAATTTTCCAAGATTAGCAAAAATGACCCTGATTTTAAGGCAGTTTCAAAGATAAAAGATCTCATCACTCACTCTGGGGTAGCCCTTATCATAAATCTTCACGATGGAAGTGGCTTTTACCGCAAAAACTACATCAACAAGTACTATAACCCACGTCGTTGGGGTAACTCTTGTATCATAGATCAGAAGTTTTTAGAAGGCGTAAGATATGGCGAACTTGAACACATAGCCCAAAGTGTGGCAGACCACATCAACGCCCATTTACAAAAAAAATCCCACAAATATCATGTCAAAAATACAAAAACAAGGCAAGGCGATAGAGAAATGCTAAAGTCTTTAACCTTTTTTGCTATAGGACATAAAAAAGCAGCCTTTGCAAACGAGGCTAGTAAGTCTTTGCCCACTTATGAGAGGGTGTATTATCATCTTTTGGCTTTGGAAAAATACATGGATCTTATGGGTATAAAATATAAAAGAAACTTCAAGCTAAACCCCCAAGCAGTTTACAGAGTGATCAACAAAGGCGTAGAGCTAAATCTTTTTGACAACAAAGTTTATTTAAACCTTGATAATCCTAGATCTGTCATCAAATACCTACCTATGCCTAAAAAAGGTTCTATCGACTACAAGGCTAGCAACCCCTTAACAGCTGTGGTTAAAGATGGCAAGGCTTATAGTGTGCATTACGGTAACAGGCGACTAACCAAGCTTGTACCTGAATACTTTGACTACACCCCGAGCCTAAAAAGCGTTGAGGTAGAAATAGACGGCTTTAAAACTAACGTACCCATAGGGAGCTTAGTTAGGGCAAAAAAGTACATCAAGATCATGCCTTTAAAAGATAACCGAGTAAATGTCATAGGCTATGTAAATAAGCATCACAAAAACGAGGTCAACCTCAAAATAGCCAAAAAAAACATCGCTAGGCGGTACTCTATCGATAAAAAGGGTAGGATATTTCGTGTAGAAATTTATGATACGAAAGATAAGAAAAAAGGCACTTATGCTGGTATGTTTTTGGTCGAGTTTGCATCACAAAAAGCTAAGCTATGATACTTAGCATAGAAAGCTCCTGCGACGATAGTTCCATAGCTATAACGAGAATAAAAGACTTCAAACTCCTTTTTCATAAAAAGATCTCTCAAGAGCTTGAACATAGCAAATACGGTGGCGTTGTGCCTGAACTTGCAGCACGTCTTCATGCTAAGGCTTTGCCTTACATTCTTGAGCAAACAAGGGAGTTTTTTCCTTACTTAAAAGCCATCGCTGTTACAAACGAACCTGGTCTTAGTGTAACTTTAGTGGAGGGAGTAAGCATGGCAAAGGCTTTAAGTCTTGCCCTAAACATCCCACTTCTTCCTATAAATCACCTAAAAGGACATATTTACTCGCTGTTTATAGAAAAACAAGAGATCTTTCCTTTGGGAGTTTTGCTTGTTTCAGGTGGCCACACGCAGGTTTTAGAGGTAAGCTCTTATGATAAGATGGATGTGTTGGCAAGTACGCTAGATGATAGCTTTGGGGAAAGCTTTGATAAGGTCTCTAAGATGCTAGGCTTTGGTTACCCCGGAGGAGCTATCATCGAAAACTTAGCTAAAAAAGGGGATGAAGATAGTTTTTCTTTTACTGTGCCTTTGTCCAACTCGCCAAAGATGGCTTTTAGTTATTCTGGACTTAAAAACCAAGTAAGACTGTGTGTAGAAAGCTTTGAAAGTCTTGATGAGCAGACAAAATGCAACATAGCCGCCTCCTTTCAAAAAGTAGCAGTTGCTCATCTTACACAAAAGCTAAAAAAGATCTTTAAAGCTCATAGTTTTCAAAACTTTGCCATCGTTGGTGGAGCTAGTGCCAATCTTTACCTAAGAGAGAAACTCCAATCCATCACAAAAACTTTACATCTTGCTCCTTTGGAGTTTTGTAGCGACAATGCCGCTATGATAGGCAGAGCAGCCATCAAAGCTTATGAGAAAAAGCTTTTTTGTAAGCTAGATGATATAAGGGTCAATCCAAGGGTTTTGGTTTAGCAAAAATGAAAATTTTAAGCAAAATTTTGTATAATTGTACTTTTTAAAAGGTGGAAAATGTTTAAAAATATATGTTTATCTTTGATAATAGCACTAAGCTTTAGTGCTTGTATGGGTGAAAAAAAACCTTTTTCTAGCGAAGTTGCTCAAGAAAAAACTTCTGAAAAAAACCTTTCTGAAAAAAATCTTGAGCAAGCTCAAGACGCTAGCAAAGAAGAACCTATAAGCGAAGAAGAGGTTTTGAAAGAGGAGTATTATTTTGGTTCTATTCCTTGTAAGGATTGTGATGAGCCAAATGGGCATAATGTAAAAATATGGCTCAAGCTATCCACAAAGCAAGATGAGATCTTGTACGATCTTATAGAACTTCACGAACAACAAACAGACACTCATATGATCCAAGGCGAGGGCGAGTGGCAAGGTGATGATGCCATTTTGAGCTTAGGCGAAAAGATGATCTTTGTGGGCAATGATACGGTTACTTTCATCGACGATCCTTCACAGATGCTACAAAAAGCATACACCATAGAAAAGCTAGAGTTTTTTGACAGTAGTGACGAGAGACTTTTTCTAAACGCAAAAAACATACAAAAAGGAAAGGTTAGGGGTCATAAGGCTTTGAGATTTCAAGGCATTTCAAACCTTAAAAACGATAGGGGCTTTTTGTCTGTTTTAGGAACTTATGTGCTTGACTGTCACGATAAAACCTATAACAAATTTGGTCTAGTTTACTACGAAAAAGCTTTCAATATGGGCGAGATAGTAGCGAACAAAAAAGGCAGTAGTAGTGGGTATTTGCCCATAGAAGAAGATAGTGCTTATGAAAAAGTATATCAAAAACATTGTAAACAATGAAAAGGAGAATTACATTGACTAGGATTTTTATATTTGCGATATTGCTCACATCATCTCTTGTGTCTAAGGATAGCTTAGAGCTTGTCCGTGCAAAGGGGCAGTTGATGCAGGAGGGTTCTTTACAAGCTAGAGGGGAGTGGGTAGGGTACTACCATGGCGTTCTGCCTTGCTCTAACTGTAAAGGTGTAGAAACTTGGCTACACTTGAAGAAAAATGGCAACCGTGGTACTTACGAAATGAAAGAAAAGTACTATGGGGTAAAAAACCGCCACTCTAAGGGTGGTTTGGGTTGGCTAAAGGGTGGAAAAGTAGCTTATCTAACCTTGTACAACAACCGAAAACTAGCCATCAAAAGTCGTGGTGTTACATTTTTGAACGACCCTAAAGGCACACTAAGAAAGGTCGATAGCTTTAAAGTGGGCAAAGATATCTTACTTGTTGACCCTAAGGGTTTGCTAACAGGAAAAATGAAAGGCGAGCAAGTCATCCGCTTTAAGGGTCTTACAAACTTTGACCAAGCAAGAGAGCAAGGATATAGGTCTTTTAAGGCTGACTATCTCATCAAATGTCGTTCAAAACAGTACGAGCTTACCCATGTATCTTACTATATAGGTCGATACTCTATGAGGGGTTTTGTTTATACAAACGTTCAAAAAACCAAAGGCAAAGTTAGCGATAGTGCCTTGATACAAAAAGCATATAAAAGGTACTGCAGATAGCTTAAAAAAGGAAGAGCTTGGTACTCTTCCTTAAAAAGCTTGATGCTAAGGCTTAGTAGCCTTCAAAATGCTTTGTTTTTGGTAAGATGAGATTTAGGATAACTCCTGTTATCGCTCCTAAACCTATACCTTGAAATTTCATATCTTGTACGTGTATGCCAAAAAGCGTAAAATCAAACTGAAAAAACATTCCACCAACAGCAAAAACAAGTATCATAGAGACTATGATCATATTGCGTGGATTTCCCATGTCGACTTTATGGCTTGTTAGAGTTTGAAGTCCGATGGATGTGATGATGCCAAAAAGAAGTAGCATTATCCCACCCATAACGCTGATGGGGATAGTTGCTAAAAATCCACCTAGTTTTCCCACAAAAGCTAACACTATGGCAAATAAAGCCGTCCAAGTCATGATGGCTGGGTTAAAAGCCTTTGTGATGGTAACTGCTCCTGTAACTTCTGAGTAGGTTGTATTTGGAGGTCCGCCTAAAAACGAGGCGATGCACGTTGCAACTCCATCCCCTAAAAGCGTATTTTTAAGACCGGGTTTTTTTAGATAATCTTCTTTTACAACATTTGAAATAGCCAACATATCACCGATATGCTCGATCGCTGGGGCGATGGCTATAGGCAAGATAAAGATGATAGCATCAAGATTAAAACTAGGCATAACAAACTCTGGCACTGCAAACCAGGAGGCTTGCTCTAAGCTTTTAAAGTCCACAATCCCGTAAATAAGCGAGGCGATATAGCCTGCACTTATGCCAAAAAGGATGGGTAAAAGCCTAAAGATACCTTTCCCTAAAAGCATAAACAAAACCGTTGTAGCAAGGGATATGAAAGCGATGATAAGTGAGGTATTTTGTGCTATTACTTGAACTTCACCTGCTTTTCCAAGTGCCATATTTACAGCAACTGGCGAAAGGATGAGACCTATGGTCATGATAACAGGCGCAACGACAACTGGAGGGAAAAGTTTATTTAAAAAATCATCCCCCTTAAAACGCACCAAAAAGCTAAGGATGATATAAAAAACTCCAGCTGCTATAAGCCCTGACATCGTTCCTGCTATGCCCCATTGTTTAACTCCGTAGATGATAGGAGCGATAAAAGCGAAAGATGAGGCTAAAAATATAGGGGGTGTTTGGTTTTTGGTGATAAGCTGAAAGGCAAGTGTGCCAACTCCTGCGGTAAAAAGTGCGACGTTCGCATCAAGTCCTGTAAGAATAGGGACTAAAACTAAAGCTCCGAAAGCTACAAATAAAAACTGAAAGCCGATAAGGGCATCTTTGGGGTGGAAATGGTATTTTTGATGTGCCATTGCTATCCTTTTTTGCAAAATTCTCTGACATTTAAGTCGATGTTTTCTACGTCTTCTAAGCTAGTTGGACGTACTCGACTAAACTCTACGACGGCTTTTTGTATAAGTTTTGCTATGTCTATGCTGTTGATATCCTCCTTTATAAACTGATCTATACCTATTTCGTTAGCTGCGTTGATGACCACGCCTAAGTGTGGCTTAGCTAAGATCTCATCTTTTAGCTCCCAAATGGGGTAGCGTTTTGCATCGATGGGGCGAAACTCTAGGTTTGAGAGTTTTTGTAAGTCTATGTGAGGTATGATACTTTCTTCTACCTTGCCTAAAAGTGCGTAAGCTATGGGAAGTTTCATATCAGCCCCTGCAAAATGAGCAGTCGTGCTACCGTCAACAAAGTCCACAAAAGCGTGGATGGTAGAGCTTGGCTCTATGAGTGCATCAAGAGTGTTACATCCAAAAAGCCACTTTGCCTCAAGAAGTTCAAAAAGTTTGTTGACCATGGTCGCACTATCGATAGTTATCTTCTTGCCCATATCCCAGTTGGGATGTTTTAGTGCATCGCTTAGTTTAAGCAAGGGAATTTTTTCTAAAGGCGTATCACGAAAAGCACCCCCACTAGCGGTGATAGTCATTTTGCTCACTTTGCGTCCGTTTAGGAGGTAGCGTAAGCCAAAATGTTCGCTGTCTATGGGGATGATGTTTTGCGTGTCTAAAAAAGCTCCTGCGACCACTAAGCTTTCTTTGTTTGCTAAGGCTAGAGTTTTGCCAAGGGCTTGAGTTTTTACGCTTGGTTTAAGTCCTGCGTAACCAACAAGGGCGTTTACCACAAGTTTGCTTTTGCAAAGTTCAAGCATATCCAAAATGCCCTCATCCCCACAAAATACCTTTGGATGTGCTATCTTATCTTTTAAACTCTCATCGCCGATGCACACATAGCGAGGGTTAAAAAGTTTGATTTGTTCATTTAAAAGTTTAACGTTTTTATTGGCACAAAGAGCTTCTATCTTAAGATCAAATCTTTTTGCTATTTCTAGGGCGTTTTGCCCGATGGAGCCTGTGCTACCTAAGACTACCAAGTCAAGCGAACCATTTTAGTAAAACGAGCATAAAAACTACCCCAAAAAGGTAACCGTCCATTCTATCTAGTATGCCCCCATGTCCTGGGAAGATGTTGCCACTGTCTTTAACATCAGCTTGACGCTTGAGATAGCTTTCAAAAAGATCGCCCCAAACAGAAAAGAAACTCGTTAAAAGACTGACAAGTAAGGCTGTGAAGAATGAATATCCAAAAAGTCCAAATATAGTTCCTACTAAAGTTGCTATTCCAACTCCACCTAAAACCCCTTCTATGGTTTTATTTGGCGAGATGGAAGAAAACTTTGTTTTTCCGATAAACTTGCCCACTACGTAAGCAAAGGTGTCTGTTCCTGCAACGATGATGACAAGCCAAATGATAGCATACATACCAAAGTCTTCGTAAAGACTTAAAAGCAAGAGCATAGGGATGCTTGGGTAGAAAAAAGGGCTTAAAAGTTTAAAATCAAGCTCATTTTTATAAAGCATAAAGGATATAAGTCCTAGTATAACCACGGCGTTTATGAGTAGGTTTGATGGGAAAATACCAGCTAAGAGCCATAAAACCAAAGCTAAAACATAAAGTTCTTTTTTGTTTACATCAAAAAGCTTACACGCCTCGTAAAATCCCACTATAAAAACAGCTCCTAGGATGAGCCAAACAAGAAAGTAACTGTCTATGAAAGCTATGAGGGAAAAAGCTAAGATGAGTGCTGCTGCTGTGATGATACGCTCTTTTGAGTCCGTAAAAAACTGTGCTAGTTTGTCCATTTGATGCCCTAAAAATTTTGACAATATCTTAGCAAAATTTTCATATAAAGAAGTTTAAATCTTTATATCAAGTAGATGATGCTCGCCTTCTTCGTCTTCTTCATGCTCTCTTTTGTGGTTTTTAGAGTACATTTGCTCTTCTTCTGCCCCAGCCTCTTCATCGCTTTTTTCTTTTTCGTGTTCTCTATCGGGGTCAAGCTCATAGGTTTCTTCTGTCGGGCGAACTTCTTCTATCTCTTTTTTTTCTTCATTTGATGCAACCATAGCAGCACTAGTTTGTGCCTCAAGGCGTTGTTGAAAGTCCGCTTGTTTGGTCGCTGGAGCTTGCATATTTTGGTTTGCGTAAACCATTCCGCCAACTGGAGTGATAGCCATGACTGCCTCCTTTTGTCTAAGTTATTTGCTAACCTTTATGGTTTTAAAATTTGTATAAAACACCTTTGCCCCACTTTGGATCTTGACATTTTTATACGCTGTAAAATCGACCAAAAAAGATCCTGCTTTAGTTTTGCTAAAATTTACACAGAGTTTTGCCCCAAATTCAAGGACATTTTGTGGTAGATTTTGCTTATCGGTTCGTATGATGACGTGAGATGATGGGAAGTCTTGGATGTGCATCCATATGTCTGACTTTTTAGCTATCTTAAGTAGGGCGATGTTACTTTTTTCGCTTTTGCCAACCATAAGCTTATACCCATCCATAAAAAAACTCTCATAAAGCTCATTTTGCTTTGTTTTTTTGTTGTTTTGGGTTTTTTTTGGAGCTAATATCTGCACTTCGCTAGAACTTGTCGCACTATGTATAAGGCTTTTTAGGTTTTGCAAAAAAGCCATCTTTTCTTCGAGATTTTGCTTTTCTATGTGGATGGAGTCCGCTTTTTGTTTGAGCTTTTTGCTTTTTTCATAGAGCATATTTGCTCCCATTTGTGGGCTTTTTACCTCTTTTGGAAAGTGGATAGTTTGCTTAGTTCCGTCGTACTCTTCCAAGGTAACTTCTTTTGCATAAGGCTTTATCTGATGCAAGTTTGCTAGTATCAGCCCACCTTGTTTGTTTAGCTCTTGTGCTTTTAAGCGTAGATCTTTTTCAAGGGGAAGTTTGTCTAGCTCTTTTTGTAGGTGGTTTAGTTTTTTTTGTAAGGTCTGTTGCTTACTTGCCTTTAGCACTGCTAAAGCTTTTTGCTCTTTTTGGATGTAGTTGTGATATAAAAGCTCTTTTATATCCTTTATCTCTTTTAT
>PDWI01008020.1_pt1 | contig 12563 bp, 8 predicted proteins | sample 1430891 | NCBI WGS metagenome assembly PDWI01 (sample SAMN01162508, study PRJNA174530) | Oral metagenome, whole genome shotgun sequencing project. | biome: Marine environment; feature: Marine mammal; material: Swab sample of the gingival sulcus; isolation source: swab sample of gingival sulcus... | reverse complement strand
TTGAAAAAGAGGGAGTTTGAAACAGAAAAAATTGATGATAATAATTATAACTACCAGACTCTTACGTTAAATCTGGTGTCAAAGATACAGGGAAAGCTAAATGTGAATTTACAGGAGTTGATGCTTTTAACTTACCCAACGAAGAATGGTGCATATTTTATTCCAATGTCCTCGAAAACGAATAATACACCACAGGGTATCAAAGGTCCACTTGCGCTTGCACACGGTAGTAGAAATACTGCAAAAGCAGTGTATAGTGCACCAAAGTACTTAAAAGATAATGAGGCAGAGCTATACATTGATCTTGCTACGGGCAGTTCGGAATTTGAAATTGCTAAAGGAACAAAGAAACCAGCGAAGAAAATAAAGACGTTCCATCATGAGTATTTTGATGTCGATGTCAACGGTGTTTATCGAAAAGGAGACCACCTTTTCGTGTTGGATTTGACAGTACATGAAAAAGAAGACCAGTTTAGTACAAGAGGAATAACTTCGTTTTTGAATGTTCTCAGAGATAAATCAGAAGCGGATGATCTTTCGGGAGGAGATAAGGGATTGTCAGGTTTCGCATCAAATGAGAATTACGGGTATTCTGATGCGAATAGTATATTCCCGCATCGTGGGCTTGATTTAGTTAGCGATAATGATGATATTATTCTTTCATTAAAAGACAATTCGATTATTTATGACGGAACGTCAAGGAGGGGAATTCTCGTATATAATGCCTCTTCAGATATTTTAGAAAATTCAGTTTACATTCAGACACCAGATGAACTATTTGAGATTACACCAGATATGGTTAGTGAAATAGATCTTGCATACTTAGAAAAATTTGTGGAGTATGGTAAGGATAGCGACTATGAAAACGCATTAAAAGAAGCACTTGTTTATGCGGCCAATCGATATGAGAAAATGTACCCTAACAGGGAAAAAATGAAGGTGGCTGATTTGGAAAAAGCGAGTGACCCTGTCGTTATCCCATCCATTAATTCGTATGGGAAGAGGTTAAAAGAGAGCGTGAAAACCACTGATGATGTGGCTCGTATTGTAAAATCTCTTAGGGTAATTCCTCGGGAAACTGACTTATTCCAGTACTTTTATTCCAGTGATGCGACACTTACGCAGGGGTTTGGAAGTATCGGTGATGTGGCAAAAGTGGCGCTTGATTTGTTTGAATCCATGGGGGTTAAGACAGCGCTTAGAACGGTGGAACTCACGGAGCGTGGAAAAGAGTTGCTTGGAAAATACACAGAAATTGAACATTCAGTCTATCGTCTCCCTGCGATAGGGTATCTGGACGAAAAAGGAAATGACCATCTGATGGTGATTCCGTTTGGTTTGGATTTAAAAGATTTGTCTTCATTTTGTTATATAAGTACAACAGTGCCTTATGAACCTGGTCAGAGAGCGGTGAATGTAAAAGTGGAATATCTTGTAAAACAGACCAAAGATGGACATAATGCTCAGATAGGTGGAATGGCTGCAGCTTTAGGTGGTCAGACAGAAGAGCCGAAGTTTTTTTGGACAGAAGGTTTTAATAAATGGTTATTAACGGATGAACTCAGCAAGTCGCCAATAGATATTGGGTTCTCGGAAAATGGTGGTAAGCTCACCACTATGATAAGTACTGCGGATAATATGTACACGGGGGATAACCCGATTGAACTAAGACATTATAAGATTATCGGTGTCAGAATTAAGGTCAATGATGATGTCTGCTACGCTAAAGCGGAAGATGGAATCGAAAACTTATTTTTTACGTTGGGAATTCAGATGCCAGAACTTCCGAAAAAAGCAGCGAAGTATATCAGTAAAAAGTTGAAACAGTACAAGGATTCAAACCCGAATGCGTATGATGCGCTTCGATGGAGACATCAAAAGATTATTTACGATTATATTGCAGCGCAGACGGCGTTTGAAAAAGGCTTAGCGGACGATTTGAAATTACAGACAGGAAGGCTCTCATCGCCGTATGCTATTGTAGTGAAAAGCGAGAAAAAGAAAAAAGATATTGTCACAAGTGTCGATTTGATGAATGTTTTCAACACAGTTTATTCACCTTTTATTTCTGAGGAAAAAGAGGAGCAAGGCGATAAATTTGAAGAGAATCAGAAGATGTTTAATACGATGTCCGGTATTTTTGCGACTGAGAATGAAGCGGAAGCATTGGTAGAGGGCGAGGGTTTTTATCAAATTTTCTCTGCTAGACCAAAGTCGTCTGAACTCTTGTTGTTCCGATCAAGTGATATGGGAAATTACCATGAAAAATTTATCGATATGGGACTTAGTGAAGAGATTGTAGCGTATCTTGAAGAGTGCGAAAAAATGATTTTGATTCCTACTGAGCCAAGTGTGATAAATGGTGAAGAGCGTTGGGCATGGCTAGAGATTGATGAGTATAATTACAAGACGATTGGCGTGTTGGACACATTCCAGCGTGGAGCGATGACGTCTAATGCGGTGCTTAATCAAGAGCTTGAAAGAATGCAGTATGTGGTTGGTGCATTTAAAGGGGTAGAGACGTCTGTTTGGGCAGTTGGTGGTTTCTCTCTAAAACTAACAGACTATAAAGAAATTGTTGCTTCTGCTAAAAAACTGGCGCTTGGTATTGCTGAAAGTTTTGGTGCTTCGGCAGGACCAATAGGCGTGGATGTTGGTGGTGAATTGCCAGGTGGCAATGATATTGCCAAAGGTCTTATGGAGTGGTTTGGCGTTGGAGATATTGTCGGAGAACCTGAAGAAGAAAATAAAGGCTTTAAAGAGGGCTACCTCGACGGTGTCAAGGCGTACTTCACACTGGTAGAAAAAACAATGGAAGATTAGCTTGAAAATTAATATGTAGTATGAAAAAGCCAGCGGAAAGCTGGCTTTTTTATCTTTAAATTAAGAATGGTACGACATAAAAATAGTGGTATGACAACTATGTGCCATACCACATTATTATAGCTTTATAATGCTATTCGTCTGTTTTAAGTGGTTTGTTGAAATTCTTCTTTTGAAGATTAGGGAAAGCATTAAAATCTTCCTCTGTCGCAACTACTTTGCTTTGTAGTAAATAAATCTCTTCTAAATTGGTGAGATTTTGAATACTAGTTATATTTCCTTCTACTTCTGTTGCAACAAATGAAAGTGATTTTAAGTTTTCTAGTGTAGCAACACTTTCTATATTTCCTTTTGCTTTGGTTCCAAGTATTACAAGAGTTTCGAGGTTAGTAAGACCAGAAAGCGCAGAAATGTCGCTTGTGATGCTTTCGTTAATAGCATCAACACCAGCAATCCAAAGTTCTTTTAGATTGGTAAGGTTTTTGATGTTCTCAAAATCCATATTGAAATTATCTCCGCAAAGAGTAAGTTCAGTTAGGTTGGTGAAGATTTCGAATCCTTCTGTAGAACCTTTTAAGTCACCAGTTATATCAATAACTTCTAAATTTGGGAACTGCTTGAGTTCACCGAGGTCAACTGATAGTTTCCAAGGTGTACCAAATGGTTCAATGCGAAGAACTTTAAGATTTGTAAAGTATTTTAGGTCGTCAAGACTTTCGATTGATCCAACAACTTCAACTGCTTGTTGCTCTTGGAATTCTGTGAACTTTGATTTTATATCAAGTTCTTCGATAGCTTCAAGATCGCTAGGTAGTACATATTCAGTTTCAATAGCGAGTGCCTCTTTTACCGCAACTTCAAAGTTTTTGTCTTTAAAGTTGACAATTATGATAGGTTCACCTGTGCAACAATCATAAATAGTAGATATTTCTGTTGAAGCCTCCTCGGTAGTGCTTTCAGCTTCCGTACTTGCTTCAGAAGTTTCTTTTTCTGATTCCTCAGAATTCGCTTCGCTTGAAGCAGTTGTGTCAGCCGATGTATCTGAAACAGCCACGTTTGATGTTGTAGTTTGTTCTGTTGGTGTAGCAGCTGGAGCGCTACATCCAACTAAAATTAAAGCAACAACAAGAAACATGCCGATAAGTTTTTTCATAATTCCTCCTTGGAATATTAAATTTTTGTACCCGCTGATTATACAGGGCAACTTTCTAAAAGTCAATGTTATTGAGAATATTTCTCAATTTTGTGGTTTTATTGTCGAACAATTATGAAAATTCAATTACTCTATGACTTGTTAAATGGGCGGATTTGTATTATTATAAAGGGTATAAGAAATAAGAATCGAGGGTGTTATGGAAAGAGTTTATAATCCAATAGAAGTTGAAAAGAAATGGCAGAAGATTTGGGATGAAACAGAGGCGTTTAAAGCCGAAGATGGCAGTAGTAAGCCGAAGTTTTATCCTCTTATTGAATTCCCGTATCCATCGGGAGCGGGGCTACACGTGGGGCATCCACGTCCTTATACAGCGCTTGATATTGTGGCGCGTAAGCGTAGGTTAGAAGGTTACAATGTGCTTTATACGATGGGGTGGGATGCTTTTGGTCTGCCGACGGAAAACTATGCGATTAAAAATAAAATTCATCCACGCAAAGTGACTGAGAAAAATATTGCGGTGTTTAAAGAGCAACTTCGCGATCTTGGACTCAGCTTTGACTGGAGCAGAGAGATTGATACAACAGATCCTGATTACTATAAATGGACACAGTGGATTTTTATTAAATTATTTGAAAATGGTCTTGCGTATAAAAAAGAAATGACCATCAACTGGTGTACTAGCTGTAAAGTAGGTCTTGCGAATGAAGAAGTGGTGCAAGGCTGTTGCGAACGATGTGGCGCGGAGGTTGTTCAGAGACCAAAACTCCAGTGGATGCTTAAAATTACAGCGTATGCCGAAAAACTTTTGGAAGGGCTTGAAGAAGTTGATTTCATTGAGCGTGTAAAGAGTCAGCAGAGAAACTGGATTGGCAGAAGCGAGGGCGCTGAGATTGAGTTTGCCGTTTATGATGACGCGGATAACGCATTGCTTGGTGATGAGCAAAAACCATATGAACTTACAATTTTCACATCGCGTCCTGATACTATTTATGGTACAACTTACATGGTAGTCAGCCCTGAGCACCCAATGATTCAAATTTATAAAGACAAAATTGGCAACTACGACGCGATTATGGATTATGCGACAGAAGCGGCGAAAAAGTCTGATTTTGAGCGTTCTGAGCTTGTGAAGGACAAAACAGGTGTGAAGATCGAAGGAATTTATGCGAAGAACCCAATTTCTGGTGCGAAGATGCCGATTTTCGTGTCTGACTACGTGCTTATGAGTTATGGAACAGGTGCAATTATGTCGGTTCCAGCACACGATGAGCGCGATTTTGAGTTTGCGAAAAAATTTGGTATTGAAATTATAAGAGTTATTAAAAATGAGACACCGGATGGTGAGTTTGACGCTGGTGCTACTGGTGTACTAATCAATTCGCCACTTATTGATGGATTAAATCCTGACGAAGCGAAAACAAAAGTTATTGAAATTTTAGAAGAAAAGAACATTGGAAGAAAGAAAGTAAATTACAAACTTCGTGACTGGGTCTTCTCAAGACAGCGATATTGGGGAGAGCCAATGCCTGTTGTATACTGTGAAAAAGACGGATGGTGCACGATCCCAGAAAGCGAACTGCCGCTACTTCTCCCAGATGTTGAAAATTACGAGCCGACAGATAACGGAGAATCTCCGCTTGCGAAAATGGAAGATTGGATTAAGACTACTTGTCCAAAATGTGGTGGTGAAGCTAGAAGAGAGACCGATACCATGCCACAGTGGGCAGGTTCTAGCTGGTATTATTTAAGATATGCTGACCCTAAGAATCCGAATGAACTTGCAAGCAAGGAGAAGTTAGATTACTGGATGCCTGTCGATTGGTATAACGGTGGTATGGAGCATACAACACTTCACCTCTTGTATTCGAGATTCTGGCATCGTTTCCTATATGATATTGGTGTGGTTGGAACACCTGAACCGTATATGAAGCGTACTTCACACGGTCTTATTATGGGACCTGATGGCGGAAAAATGTCGAAGTCGAGGGGAAATGTTATCAATCCTGACCAATATACTACGACGATTGGTGCGGACGCACTTCGTGTGTTTGAAATGTTTATTGGTGACTTTGAAAAGCCAAATCCTTGGAGTGAGGACGGCGTAAAAGGGTCGAAGCGATTCCTTGATAAAGTATGGCTACTTATGGATATGGTGAAAGAGGGCGAAGGCTATGGTGAGCTGGAAACACTGATGCACCAGACCATTAAGAAGGTTTCTCACGATTATGAAAATTTGAAATTTAATACAGCGATTGCACAGCTTATGACACTTCTCAATGAAATTCGTGCAAAGGGTGGACTGACTAATGATTTATTAAAAGATTATCTACTTCTTTTAAATCCTGTTGCTCCACATATTACAGAAGAAATGTTTGAACTTATGGGTTATGGGTCGCTTAGAGAACATGCTTGGCCACAGTACGAAGAAGCGAAAACGATTGAAAATACGTTTATGCTTGCAATTTCGATAAATGGTAAGTTTAAAATGGCAGTTGAAATGCCACTTGGTTCATCGCAGGATGATGCCGTAGCGAGAGCGAAAGAAGAAAAGAGAATAGTCGATGCACTAGAGGGTAAGGATATTGTCAAAATCATTTATATTGACAAGAAGATGCTGAACTTTGTAGTGAAGTAAGTTTGAAAAGGAAAAATGAAAGATTCCTTTGCATATTCCTTAGAAATTGGGAGTGCTGAAGAAAAAGTATCGGAGGATATATGAAAGTAAAAATTGGTGGTATGACTTGTGAAAAATGCGTTGCGAGAGTGGATAGAGTGATTAAAGAGCTAGGTTATCAGGATTTTGACATTGATTTGGCAGGCGGGTCTGCAGAACTTAGAGATGCGGAAGAGAGTGACCGCGAAAAGGTTGTTTTTGCAATTGAAGATATTGGATACGAAGCAGAATAAGAAGATATTGGATACGAAGAAGAATAAATTGAAGAATTAGGCGTATAAAGGAGAATGTATGATTGACATAAAATTATTGAGAGCCAATCCTGAATTGGTAAAAGAGAATGTAAAAAAGAAATTTCAGGAGCATAAAATAGAGCTTATTGATGAAATTTTGGCACTGGACACGGAGTTTAGAGCTGCTAAGACGAGAGGTGATGAGCTACGTAGTCAGCGAAATTCTCTTTCCAAGAAAATTGGAATGCATATGTCTAAAGGCGAAAAAGACGAGGCAGAAAAAGTAAAGGCTGACGTTGCGAAACTTACTGCTGAACGTGAAGCACTTGAAGAGAAAGAGCGTGAACTCGAGCCGAAAATTCGTGCAATGTTAATGAAAATTCCGAATATTATTCTTCCTGAAGTTCCGATTGGAAAAGATGACAGTGAGAATGTTGAAATCAAGAAAATTGGGGAGCCTGTTGTGCCGAGTTATGAAGTGCCATATCATGCCGATATATTAGAGGGGCTTGGTGGATTAGATTTAGAGTCGGCGCGAAAGACTTCTGGTAATGGTTTTTACTATCTTCGCGGTGATGTTGCAAGACTTCACTCAGGGGTGCTTGCCTATGCTAGAGACTTTATGATTGGCAAGGGCTTTGAGTATTTTATTCCGCCGTATATGATTCGCTCTGCAGTAGTTGATGGCGTTATGAGTTTTGAAGAGCGTGACAATATGATGTATAAAATTGAGGGTGAGGATTTGTACTTAATTGGTACAAGTGAGCACTCTATGATTGGGCGTTTCCAAGATACGATTATCATGGAAGAAGAGCTTCCGATTTGTGCGACAAGTTCATCACCGTGTTTCCGTAAAGAAGTCGGAGCGCATGGGATTGAGGAGCGTGGGGTTTATCGCGTGCACCAATTTGAGAAACAAGAGATGGTTGTTCTTTGTAGAGCAGAGGAGTCAGCTCAGTGGTTTGATAAGATGCACAATTACACGTCGGAGCTTTTCCGTACGCTAGACATTCCAGTTCGTCTTCTAGAGTGTTGTTCAGGTGATTTGGCGGATCTCAAAACAAGAAGTCTTGATGTGGAAGCGTGGTCTCCTAGACAGCAGAAATACTTCGAGATTGCGAGCTGTTCGAATTTGGGAGAAGCGCAGTCACGCAGACTTAAAATCCGTGTGCGTGGAGAAGATGGCGCGCTTTATTATCCACATACACTGAATAATACGGTTATTGCGCCTCCTAGAATGTTAATTTCGTTTATTGAAAATAATTACAACGAGGACGGCAGTGTGTCTATTCCAGAAGCACTTAGACCATACCTTGGTGGAAAAGAAAAAATATTGCCAAAAGCCCTAAAATAAGTGGGTATCAAGAATGATGGAAACAGCCTTAAAAGAAAGTAAGACAGTGTCTAAAGATAAGCGGAGCGACGGCGCAACGTTTTATACAGAAGACCAGTTTAAATGGTCTTTTATACCTGCTATTTTGTTTGGGCTGTTTTCGCATTTATACGTTTTTACGAACATGATTAATAATCACGATAATATTGTGATGAAAAATGGATATGGCGGTGGTATACGTTCTGGACGTTGGTTTCTTAGCATATTGGGTGACTTCATCGGTTATGTGTGGGGAAATTACAACGTCTATCTTTTTATTGGAATGGCAGCGCTTGTTCTTTTGGCGTTTTCATCGTATTTGATTTTGAAGATTTTTGATATTCGCAGTAGACGTTTTTGTTTGCTGTTTTCTGCTTTATTTGTTTCATTTCCAGCGGCAGCAAATATGTTCCTGTATATGTTTACCGCCTTCTACTATGCGGTTGCTATTGCGTTAGCGGTGGCTTCTGTTTATTGTGTAGAACGCTACAAATACGGGTGGATGCTTGCAGTTTTACTGGCAACGCTTTCGATGGGGATTTACCAAGCGTATATTGGTATGACGATGTCTCTTTATTTGGTTTTGCTAATCAAAGAAGGGTTTCAGCCTGTTGGTTTTAAAGTAATTTTCAAAAAAGCACTTCGATATTTAGGAATTATATTGGTGACGGCGCTACTGTACGTTTTGTGCTTGAAATTGTCGCTTTCTGTTACCGGTCTTGAACTCTACGATTATCAAGGCATTGACAGCATGGGTGCTTTCCATGGAAGGAGCACGTTTGCTGTTTTATGGGAGACCTATCGCTTGTTTTTTGCTTTTTTCTCTGGTGATTATTGTGGACTTTGTTTGACGAGGGTAACGAGGTTTTCGCTTGTATTCGTGTGTCTTACTTCTGTGGTTTTACTATTGTTTTTTATTCAGCATAAAAGGGAAAATTTTTTCGTGAAAAACAAGGGAATCGGTCTACTGTTTATTCTATTGTTCCCGCTAGTGATTAACAGTGTGTATTTTATGAGCTATGGTAGTTATATGCATACGATGATGATTTATTCCTTTGTATTTGTTTATTTATTGCCTATTGTGCTGCTTAGTGTAGGAGAGGATGGGAAAGACAAACCGCTTGAAGGAGAGGACTTCTCATCAGATACAAAAGAAAACGTTGACATTAAAGGTAGAAGATACGCAAAGAAAATAATGGCGATGATATTAATCGTGGTTTCGTTAAATTATGCTTATCAGTCCAATGGAAATTACGTTTCGCTTCACGCTAAAAATATTCAACTAGAACATTATTTGAGTTCGATAATTACAGCTGCAAAAAGCGTAGAGGGATTTGAACCTGATTTGAAATGGGCGATTTTGGGAAAAATTGAAGACCCAATGTTCCCAGGAAATTATTGGATGGATTCACCGTTTAAATATTACGGAAATACATATTACATGCATCAATCTTATTCGTATTGTCATTTTATTTATGAGTTGTTGGGATATAACTTGAATATGATGAAGTATGCAGAGCGCGAAGCGTTATTAGAACAGAAAGAGATTCAGGACATGCCGAATTATCCTGCGGATGGTTCAATACAAATTCGCGATGGGGTAGTTATTATTAAAATGTCCAATAGTTTTTAATTATTATTTTATAAATATTACTCATATTATTCTATATATTACTCGACCAATTTATTCAATGCGTCTAAGTAGCGGAGGGTGCCATCTTCGCTGAACTCGATTGGGATGCAGTGCGTCATTTCCGTATAAGGGATGGATTTTTTGCCTTGTTGTTCATTATAAAATTTTTTTAAAATATCGTATGGAACAAGATAGTATTCATCAAAGAGTTTAAAATGAACGATGAGAAAAGCCAGACCGCCTTGCTGTACAACATCTGCCATAAATTCCACTTGGTGAGAATGTATATTTTTTAGTGGAAAGGATTTTAATTCCGTTTCTTTGGCGTCAAAGGCTACGAACACACCCTGTATAATTCCAATAAAATCAACGGTGGATTTTTTTTCAAAGTACCCTTTGGTAATCATGTTGTTGTGTATTTCGACAACTTTAATAGGGGTAGCAATTTTATCCACTCGGAGTAATCCAAGATTGTGATACCGCATATTTGTGTATTCAATAAGTTGTTCTAAGGATGTTCCTCTTACGCCGCGACCTCTACTCATATGCTTATTCTATCATCTTAGTAGTGAGAAGAAAAGTAGTCAGGTATAAAATAAAGGTTCCTTTATATAAAACTATTACTATATAACGATGTTTTCAAATTATTTAAAAATTACTGTATAAAATAGTAACATTACGGTGTATAATAGATTCATATGGGAGGTATATTATGAAAGACGTATTAATTTATTCAAGCAACACGTGAGGTTACTGTACAGTAGCGAAGGATTTCCTACGAGAAAATGGTGTAGAATTTACAGAGAAGAATGTGTCTACTGATATGGAAGCAAGAAAAGAATTGATTCAAAAAGGATTTATGGGTGTTCCAGTAATCTATGTGGGTGATGAAATTATTCACGGATTTGATAAACCTAAACTTCAAGAATTGTTAGGTCTTTAATATTTAGAGAGAATCGGTTAAGCAAAGGATAGATCTTTGTAGTGAAAAAACGAAATATGAACGGAATTTGTAGCGTGGTGTGCTAAGGCATGCTACGTTTTTCTTTGCTTGTTTTTACTGCCTAATTGTTTTATAATTTTGGTAGTTATGGGTTACTAATCTCATTTGAAAAATTATTTTTGGAGGTTTCTTTTAGAAATTTGTCAGGAAACATTATTTGTAATTGAGATAGTACGAGAAGGATAATTTGAATTGTATACCAAAGTTAAGAAATTAATTGAAGTTTAGGTAACGTTGAAGTTATGTAAATATTTTTGGGGGAATTGATGCAAAAAAGCGGTTTGAGCAATAAGAAAAATATCGTGACTGTTTTATATGTTGCGCTGATGATTGTGTTTTCTTTTGTGCTGGTATCGTGTGGTGGTAGCAGTGAAGAAGAAACCGTGGAGGCGACTACTGAAAAACCAGTAGATTATGAGTCCTTAGGAGAATATGGAATAAAGGGCGCGCATAGTGAAGAGGTTAGTTTCGGGCAATCAGATTTTAGGATTCACGGTACGTTTAGTGTTCCTATAAAAGAACTTGACGATGGCAAGAAATTTCCTGCTGTTGTACTTGTGGGCGGCTCTGGACCAACGGATAGAGATGAAACAATTGGCGCGAATAAGATTTTTAAAGATATTGCTGAAGGGCTTATTGATTCTGGTATTGCTGTTCTTCGATACGACAAAAGAACATTGACATACATCAATATGATGGCTGATAAGCCAGAGTATTATAAAAAACTTACCATAGATGATGAGGTTGTGGATGATGCTGTATATGCCATTAACTATTTGAGAGAAAATTCTCGTATTGATCCAAATAGAATTTTTGTGTTGGGACATTCTTTAGGTGGGCATATGGTGCCAGAAATTGTGAATCAAGCGGAATCTGGTAGTGTGGCAGGAGTTATTTTGATGGCAGCAAATGTGACGCCAATTTGGGAATTAATGGTCACACAAACCGAGTATATCGCAGGTCTTGATGGTGTTATCACAGAGCAGGAAGAAAAATCTATTCAGCAGCTGGTAGAAGTACGTGATTATATTTCTTCTGATAATTTCAATAGGAAATCGGATTATCGAAAATGTTTGCAAATTTATCCACCGTATTGGCTTAGTCTGAAAGAGTATGATGCCTTGGAAACAGCACAAAATTTAGATGATGATATTCGGATTTTGGTGATGCAAGGAGCGCGTGATTATCAAGTGAGTACCAAGGATTATGAACAATGGCAAGAGGCTCTTGGACAAAGTGCAAACTATGTTTTATATGATGATTTAAATCATCTATTTATTAGTGGAACAGGTCCATCAACGCCTGCTGAATACATGATTCCGAAAAAAGTATCGTGGGATGTGATTGATGATATCGCTTTGTTTGTTAATTATCACGATTAATTGTTTATGAGAAATTTACAACTAATACCAATCTCATTTTAATTTAAGAGTGGTATAAGATGTTAAAATATGCGTTTTAATTTGAGAATAGTATAAAAATCACTGCGATTGAATGGATTATGTTTTTATTATTGAGTGTAGTGTGGTAGAATATTTGTTGAGAGGAGAAATGAGGAGAAATTATGAAAAGTATATTGAAAAAATCGGGAGTACTACTTGCTTGTTTGTTAATTGGTCTTAGTTTTATGCTAGCTGGGTGTGATGACTATGAGACTGTTAAGGTAGCT